>Ga0307509_10004991_pt1 | contig 18737 bp, 18 predicted proteins | sample 10_EM_MG_FD_202245 | JGI IMG/M metagenome (GOLD analysis project Ga0307509, IMG submission 202245) | Populus trichocarpa ectomycorrhiza microbial communities from riparian zone in the Pacific Northwest, United States - 10_EM | ecosystem: Host-associated > Plants > Roots > Unclassified | place...
TGTTGGTGCTGCTTGGGAGAGAGTAAGTTACTAATAATGCAGTCAGTTGTTCTTACCTAAATACTAATTGCTTGTAATTTACCCTAGTTTTGTCATGAGAAGTCACATATTGTTACAAAGGCATTCCGGGTTGTTGGCATGTCCCTTCCAGTGAACGGAAGCAGAGATATGGAAATTCATATTAAAGGACTTTCAGAGATTGAGGTGGGAGATTGGAGAGGCAGCAGATCTGAAAGTGAAACAGCCGGTAATAGTAATTTAGAGGATTTGGAGATGGAGGAGGAGGAGGAACATGATGAAGGATGGGAATACGATCACCGGGACTGATGTCCTCGCCATCATGAACGATCACTCGGCTTGTGTTACCAGAAAATTTTATATTCGCCACACCTTTTTTCATACTTGCCACGCCTAGCTTGCCACACCTTCCCTTAACCGAGCGCTAGCGCCATTCCGACTCATACGAGAATTTACGGTACTAGTACTCCCCTTGAACAACCCAACCGATTTTTTCCAAAACCACAGTACAGTACAGTCAGACTGAGTCAGTCAGTAAACAGAAACCAACCATCCGGGAGATCCTGCTGCCGCCAAGAACTCGAGAAATTCCTGCGTACGTACGGTATGTACGGTTCTTCTCGGGGGGACAGTATGATAATTTAACTCCCCAGCCTACTGTGAACTGATAATTTTTTATTCATTTATTTGTTCAATTATTTGATTATTATTTATTTATTTATTTATGACGAGGTTTTTTCGTGATAATAATAATAATACTATGTAAATGTAGCCCTCGGATGAATCTAATCTAATCTAGTCTATGTTTTTATTATATTTATTTTGTTTTTGTTTGTTGAACGGGAGGGTTGCGGGAAGGAAAAGGCAAGGAACGAAAGGGATGATGCATAGGGTGAATTGTTGATATGTGTCTTTTTTGAAGAATAAATATAAATAAATAAAAAGTTAAATCCCACAAGTTATGCATCGTACCGTATGATGCTATATAACTCGAGTATTTGGGTTTGCTTGACCCGACTTTGGCTTGGTTGCGGTTGACTACTGTATCATACATAGTTATATTTACCCCGCAGTGGGATGGGATGGGATTGCGCTTTGCTGGTCTGGCTATCTGCGCATGTTTTTTGTTCCGAGTTGTGGCTTCTGCCCATCGCCTACCGTGGTTTTTTGTTTTATTTTATTTTTATAGCTTTGAAAAGAGCACTTTTATCTATCACTTATAATATAAAACAGCTTATCCCTTGTATGATAGAACGAACATCCCTCCCCATCTCACTGGCGGACTGCCTGCGACATTTCTCAATCTTCTGCAAGTAGGCGCAGCCCGTAGGTATTCGTGTCACGTGAACCTGAACAAGCAATAGCGGCGGGGGGCTTCTTCAAATCACATGACGAGCACATCAATCGGCCGCACTTGGATCGGAAAAAAGAGCTCATCATTAATTTTTCAATTTCCTCGTTTTTCCACCATCATTCGCTCTACCCTATTCTAGACAAGAGAAAAAACAACAGGAAGCAAGAAACTTAAAAAGGTAGTGAATAGGAGAGGAAAATGGCGGCAGTGTCTGGTGTGGTCAGAAGGAGATGGAAGAAAAGGGAGTAGGAGAGAAGAGAGATAAAACAGAGAGAAGGGTAAAAACAATAGGCCCCACCAGGAAAGTGAAATTGAGAAGGAAAGAAAGCTGATAGAAAAAAAATGTTTTTTTTTCACGACTGGACTGATTTTACAAGTGATGGTTGTTGTGGTAAAGTAAGTAGCAGATCTGGTCCATGAAGGGTAACTTTTTTATCTAGAATATTGTGACACTCTGTCGTTCGCTAGGGATGTAGGTAGTGGGAGGAGGGGTGCTTTATTCGCTGAATGAGAAACGAGAGCCTTCGATGCCTTCAATTCCTGTAATAGCAGTTCTGGGTGTGACCTTTTTGGAAAATGGGGGGTTAATATCGGACATTGAGCGGCAATTGTGTCAAAGTATTAGAGAGGAAGCACTCGACTTACGTTCTTACGCCTATACCAGTTGGTGAAGTCCTGAAGGGAGTACCGGATTTTCTTGAAATCTCTTGTGGAGACAGCACTGAGTTGGGGGGTTCATCATTAGCCTCGGTAAGATCAGGTGACATTAGTGAGGACGTTTCTTACCCCTCAAGCGTGGTCAAGAACTTCTGGGCTTCAGTAGGAGAGATGCTTCCAGCCGGTAGCAACTCTAGAGTCTGCTTCATCCATTGAAGCCAAGGTTCAGGGCAAAGCTCAACCAGAGCCAACAAGACTCCTGATGAATCCGGAACACAATCTCTCGGGAAGGAGTACATCAACCCGCTCAAGATTTTCTGAGTTATAAACTCCCCCTTGCTTAGAGCCATGGCTTTCACAGCTTCCTGAACTTCCTTCGGATTATCTGGATAAGCACTGGTTGGTGGGGAAGAACGGCCATAGGCCAGCACATCACGAAGGAACTGTAAAACGGCCACAAGGGGGTCGACTTGCTCTAGGCTCAATGAGTGGAGAGAAGCCTCAAATATAGGCTGCAGCAAATTGGAGAGTATCAGCTTATAGGGGTGGAACATGACACCATCGACCAAAAGGCGGAAGAAGTCCTCAATAACTAGCTCCCGTTAGCGGGTTAGGTTTTTGAAAGGAGAGGTTGTGATCAAAATAGGAGGGAGCAAACCATCAGGGATTTCAGTAGCGGCCTTTGTGTTCAGTAGTCGGAACATATTCAAACACTGTTGCTCTAGAAACTGGTAAACTGAGGCCCTAGTTGCTTCATCAACAAGCTCTTCATCTGCGAATTCTCTGATAACTGCACCGGTAACCCATAAAAAGCAACCTTGATGAGACTTCTGGAAACAGGTAACCAATTTCTCCGCCAATTGAGGCAAAAGTGGCAACATATCAGTCCTATAGCTTACGAGCATCGTCCTATAACATCTTGAGACTCTCTCACAGACAGGCGAGAATTCAACGAAATTGTCGAGAATCGTCCCAAGGACCGGTATAAGCCCCGACCAAAAGCGAATCATAGGATTCAACGTTCCCGGGGGAACGTGCGGGTGAACAACTTGAACGAAGATTGTCAAGAGTTGGATATAATCTGTGTGGATAGGGTCATTCTTAGTTGCTATAGTCGTGAAAGAGAGCAAATTGGGTCCCTGATAGGGCGTACCAGCCAGTTCACACTTAGCCTTGTCGTCATTGGCACTATTTGCCTTCTCCATGAGTCTTTTTGCAATGGGCTCGCAAAACAGCCTTAGGGCATCATATATCTTGTCGAGTGGTTGGGCCGCGACAACATGGGCAACTCCGTCTGTGACTTCGTACAAACTGGCAATAGGAAGGTCACCAGCAACCTGTTCGTAGAAATTGTGGAGTTGACCCACATGATCAACAAGAAGTTTCCCACAGTCTTGGCAGAAGAACTTTAAAGCCATGGCGGCGGCGCGTGCGACATCCTTAGAGTTATGTTCGAAACCTCTGGTGATATAATTAAGTTGAGGCTCTAGATAGGTAGGATGTTTTGATGTCCATTCCGTGTATCTTCCCAAGACTAATGTTGCTGCGAATCGAACCTTATCGTGTTCCGGTAACTGAACCAAGGATGTCATTATTTGGGGCAAGACTTGCTCCTCATCCGCAGGAATCATCCTTCCCATTGCCCTCAAACTGAAGAGGGGTGCTTCCAGGCTCTGCCAATTCTCAACTTGGCCACTGACAGGCTTCTGGGAGCTAGTGGCGTAACGCTGCATCCAAGCCTGAATCTCAGTGTAAGCCTTTCCTAAACATGCTGCCGAGCCGATAACTTCGCAACAATCCTTCAGCACATCCCCCATGGAGTGCCTAAACTCCCTAAACTTCTCCTCTGCTTCTCTATCTCCGTCGAATGGGTCCGCTTCGCTTCCTTTAGGGTAATGAAGATGCCGAATCATGATATCAACCAATTGGGAATAGATATCAGCTATCTTCACCCTTGCCTCGATGTACTTCTCTAGAACCAGGTAGTTTTTGAGCTCGTACCAGAAGTTAAAGGTTAGTGAAATAACATCGCGTTCGGCATCTAGAGCAGCACATTCAGCAATTGCTGACACCAATTCACGAAAGTCAGTCGGCATGCGTGCAATTAGTACCACCCAAGCCTCTCCAGCCTCCGCAAATATTCGAGTGTACCCCCTGAATGTTTCCAAATTATCCGCCTCAACGGCTTTACGAATGTTTGGCCGCAAATTCATAACCCTTGGGTATAAGATCCGAATGGCTTCCTGTGATACATCAACCTCCCGTGTCTCACGAAAGATATTGCAGAGGCACTCGACAGCAGGATCGAGAGCTGCGTCTGAGGAGAGTGCGGAGATGATAACATCAATGAGTTGGGTTCCGATAACATCAAGAACCGGAATCTCGCGAAGCCAGGAGTTTACACACGATATCAAGGCAGGATTGGGTGGAGATCCGGCTAAACCATGGTAGTGGGGGTAGAATTAGTAGATTGGAAGGGCTGGTAAAGGAGAGGAAATGCAGGGGAAATTGAAATCACCTGTTGATTGCGCATATTGGACAAGAAGTCTGAGCACTTCTGTGGCGTTGTCCGTGAGTAGTTCTCGGGATCTCGTCTCAAGCTCCTCCTCCTAATTTTTTCATCAATTCCTCATCCTCGAATTCAAATGGGAGAAAATTGACACCCCAAATTACATACCGTCAAGCTAACTTTCCTCCCTTCAGTGACCTCCTCGGGAAGGATTTTCAAAAATTCCAGCAAACACACACTACTCTCGACATCGTTTCCAAGTGTGCTGACTACCAGACTAACGACGTCCTTCCACTCCAACAACTGCAAGGCTAGACTAGCTAAACAGACACACAATTGCGTTCGTATCGGGCGTGAGCCGTTCCGGTAGCTAACAAGTAGGCTCAACAGGGAATTCCTTAAATCTACCAGAGCATCCCGTGGCAGTTGGTGGATATCGTAGGTGATCTAAGGAAGAGAGGAGGGCGGATAATTAGCGCGGTCAATCCCGGTCATCAAGATGTTTTTGAGCCAACAAACCTTTCCTTTCAATGTTGTCGCAGCAAAAAGTTGTGCCTCAACACCCGCGTTCTCAGACTGTAAAATAGCGTGCACAACAGTCCATGCCTCGGGCTAATATTATAAAATTATTCCAGTCAGCGCCTTCCTTCCTTCCCTCCGTCTGTCTTGCTCATCCTGTTGCAGGGTTACCCCGCATCACCCCCCTCAGATGACCCCGCCATCATCTTAGGAAATGAGCCTCACTCAGAGGAAGAAACGGCCACAGAACTCCCGCCATCCCATCTCTTTCCCCCCGACTTTAAAAAGCAAGAATTTCCAAATTATAACCAACCGATTTTTGAAAGTGTTCCAGGAACTGTGTAGCTTGGTACTTTTGCTCCCGGTCGACGTTGCCCTGCATAGTCGCCAAAGCCGCGAGCACGGGCGCAAACTGATCAGAGGGCCCATTTGGCGAAGCCATCGTGTGGAATTTAGCGAGAGAAAATGCTGTGTATGTGTAGAGATTTGATTAATGAAAGGTTGTGCGGTGCTCAAGATTATTAGGACTATTAGTAGGAGCGGGTTGGTGGCAGTGGTTGTTGGTGGGGATTAAGTATGGAAGAATCGAGATCTTTTTGGAGTGAGCTTGATGTTATTTTATTTTTTCAAGGTGGTTGCCATACGAAAGGCACACAGCGTTGCTTGCCTTAAATGACAATACTCTTGTGTCCACTTTTTTCGTTCTTGGCATGTCTGACCCGGCCACCAGCGACTCATCACTACCGTGATTGGGGTTATGAATGCACACAAATTGTTCTCTTGATCATGAGTTGAAGCATTAAGTCCTTGTGACAGCCTAGCATAATCTGAAACCTTTATACTATGATATCATTTATCTTCGCAGAAGTCTCCCGTCCCCAGAAATGATTAAATCCATAGGCCAGTCACTGACATCCACTGGAACAGTCCCGTCTTCAAATAATTGCTCTTTCAACGCAAGAGCAACTGCAATAGGTCAGAATCCGAAGAGTTACAGCCGGCATGTGATGTGGGTATAAAAGAACCTAGTATTGGTATCCTTCCTTTTCCTCTAACCCCGTCCCCGTTCAATACCCGTTCGTACCTAGCTAGGAAGTAGTCATAGTATCCCTTACCATGCCCCAGCCTTTTGAAGCCCTCATCGAACGCAACACCAGGCATAACTATTAGATCCAGCCCGGACTCCTCGCCCTCCAAGCAATTGCGCCTCGCAGATATTGAATCACCCGGAATTGTAGGTATCCCCCAGTTGTCCGGTTTGAAGGATTGATAGTCGGCAAGAGAGTGAAGTGACAACATATCCATCAAACTTGGGGGGAGAGAGGCTGAAGCGGGATCGGATAAAGTCGGTTGAGTCGGGGGTTGGCGATGTATGTAGGGTACATATAGTTGTTTACCTGTGGTGAATTAACTAAAAATCCCAAGGTAGTTGGGGATGGACCGTGGTATGATTACGTACCGCTTTCCAGACCGTCTTCCACGATCCGAGCGGTATCTATCTCCTTGGCGGGCATAGAGAGAAAGACGCTCACCCGGCGTGAGGACTGGTACTCAGGGAGAGACAGAAGCGTCTCGATACACATTTGAGCTTTATGACAGCCATTAGAGCTCGAGCTATCCTCTTGATTTTTATAACAGGTGCCATATGCACAAATAACTGAGGATGGATAATTTGAGGGATACGAACGGTGGGTGGTGGAAGGCCTTACATTGAACAGCAAGGCTGTCAGCGGAAATAGTGGACAAGGTCTTCTTCACGGCGGTCCTCAAGTTCCTCTTCGCCAGTATAAGGGCAGGCCCTGATGCCATATTATCTGTAGTAGTGGCGTAGTCTCGGAGGGTGATTTTTCTTTTCTAGGAGGGGGGGTGCGGGTGTGTTCTGGAGAAAGGCTGCTAATACTTTAAGAGAGTTAGTTAGAGGTAGCACTGTGCATAGGTTATCTGTACTTGCACGGTATGATAACTTGTGAAGTATCTGTGCAGTGCTCTGTAAGAACAAGTGAGATTAGGGAGTCCTCTACGGATATGGAAATTTGGGAAATCTTGTCCCAGAACTATCCATATCGGCACTGGTACCCGGGTTCTGCGAAACCGCTACCCTGGGAACCTTGGATCTACAAGTGATGCCGTAGTCCCGTGTCTTATAAGATGACTATGAGGAGAATAGCAGACGTACCTCGATTGAATACGGGTGATTTCGGAGCCTCCAGAAGTAGTTTATCGAAATAATTATCACCCTCTTAGGGCACCCAAGCAGTGCTACAGAAGTTTTTGTGGGAAGTCTGCTTGTCTCTGCGAGTTCGCTAATGTGTCGCATGAAGCGGACTGCCGTTGTGCACGGAAGAAAAGAAACCTTGAGTTAGCGTTGTATGCACGGATAGATAGCTTCAATGCAGCGCTCCAACAGTGACAGATTCTCATCATGAGGAGCATGAGATCACATTAAGGAACCATTGATGATTACCGATATTATTCAGTGATGGGCTTTTGTAACACAGGTTTCCTGTAACCTAATTTCCGTTCTTTCTAAATACATATACTTAATGGTATCATACCCGTAAAGTGCAATGTCCGGAACGGCCTGAAATCAGTTGACGAAAAGCAAGTTGCAGTGTTTTGCCAAGTTGAAGATGGTTTCACAAACAAACAGAAACGTGCTGCCCCTGAGATGGCCCAAGCGTCAACAAGATTAGATAGAAGACAATCCCATAAACCACCAATTTGGGATGTCACCAAAATATCCACCATCTCCCGACTTCACCCCCCCCCTCCGAGATCGGCTTGCCCTCAACAATCAAGACAAGCATCTAACGCTCCCCGCACTGTACTCAAATTAAACGCGCAGCACGCATAAGCCATGCTTCCTCCCTCCCCGGTAACTCCACTGGCCGTAGCCCTTCTCGCCCTTCCCTTCGTATCCGCCCAGAATAATGTGACGTCGCTCACGGGTACCTGGTCATCCAAATCAAATGCAGTCTTCACTGGGCCGGCAAGTAACCGCCTTTCGTTATAATATTATCATGTTATGCTTCCTACTGCTCAGCGTGAGGCATCCACATCGAGCAATGCTGATTAAGGGGTAATAGAATTTTTATGATCCTGTAAACGAGAAATTTTCCGAGCCTGCGCTCACGGGTGCATCCTATTCGTTTACGGATGATGGATTTTATGAAGAAGCAGTTTATGTTGCCGTTGCCAATCGTGGGTTCCCCCCAAGGCGCCAAAAAAAACTGCCTTTCGTTTGGCCTTTCCAGCCTGTTTCCCCGCATACGCTGACAAAGTCTTGGTTGGCCAGCTACGAACCCTTCATGCACAAAAGGAGTATTACAGTGGCAGCACGGAAGATATATAATTGCGGAGAATGGCTCGATAGTGCTGCATCCGATCATGGTAGATGGCAGGCAGTTGAGTTCAGATCCGTGCAAGCATTCGACAGCGATTTACACAAGATTCAATACGACGGAAGTCTTCAAGGTATGCATAGCCTACCTCTTGTAGTTTCGGATCGAAACCCCTAACAAGAGTGGTCTTCTAGAGGTGGGAGATTGTTGTTGACGAATACCGCGGAATGCACCGACTTAATCTCTACAAATTTGATGGGGCCCCGGTGAATCCGATGTATTCCCTCCTTTGCCCTGAAGTCCTTGATCTTCGACATCTAATTAGCTCCAATATAGGTATCTCGCATATAGCCCCCCGCAAATGCTCCCCACACAAACCCTCAACCCTACAGCTCTCGCTCCAAAGGCTACTAGGGCTTCAAAGCTGAAGGTTAAGCGTGCCCTGCCTAGTAATCTCAAGAAAGCCGAAAAAATCAATGCAGATAAATGGTGGTGGATCGGATTGGGTATGACTAGTATTGGGTTTTTAGGTTTCTTCTTGAAGTAGGAGGTCTGTCTCATTTTTCGTCTTTTATTCATAATATAATTATGATGGGCCCAGGGTACATGAAAATAGCGGATATGGATAGACAACGGGAACACAAACACGAGGTCGCCAGGATACAGAGGTTTTTGGTTCCGTGTGGTGCAGTCGTTCCCAGCATCGCTTTTTCATCCCTCCCTTCATTTCCCTTCTCCCACTTGTTATCATACCGGTTTTCTTCTTTCCTCCGTTTATATCACTCTGTCGCTCACTCACTCATTCACTGTTGGGCATCAATATTTTTCTCTCCTTATTGTAACACCGTAACAAAGCTACTTTACTTGTCACAGTCCTCACTGGATTTTGGATTAGATAGAACAACTATTGCTTTGGGCAAGAGTGATTTTTCTTTTACAAAGCAATCACAAGATTCGCAATAGTCATATGATACCACAGCATCCCTTGTCGACACTAGCATCCCTTCAAGCCTTAAGCAGAGGCACCATCGTACTTGACTAACTTCAACTTGTCCAGGTCGACACCACCGATGGATCGTACCTTATCGCTCGGATTCAGTGGTCAGCCATGTTCGGGAGGGAAGGTTTCTAGGACATACGTTGATTCCATACTGTGTCTTGTCCTTGTCATGCCCGAACAAGATGGACCCGCAGTTCTTGCAGAAGTGGTAATGGATGACCTTCTTGTGGAAGGAGTAAGGGCTGAGGTGTTCTTCACCTTCGACCGTGACTTTGTCGCTCGCAGCGAAGTAAAAGAGAAGACCGCGGTCCACGCAAAGAGAGCAGTTGCAACTAATGATGTCTTGCTCTTCGATAGGACTGGGCAGAATCACGCTGAACTTGACGCTCTTGCAATGGCAAGATCCTTCGTAAGTCTTCTCAGTGGAGGTCATGACTTTGTTGGTTTGTGAGGATGATTAACGTTTCTCTTTGTATGAGGAGATGGTATTTTTCGCCTCCGAAGCTTCTTGTCGATTTTACCAAGTGAGTGGGCGTACTAGGGCCTTTATATACTATTCTCCAAAAGCCACCTTACTAGGTCTTGTGGTTGGTTGGTAATATAGCTGTATATTTTGTTGACTCCTTTTTAATTCCTTGTTCCCAGCTCTCTGTGATCTGTAGACTACCGTATGTTATCGGAGAGTGCGGGGTCGACGCGTTGTAGAACCCAGGAAGCAAGGCACATTATTAATCCTAAAGAGATGCACTCGTTGCAGATGCATTGGGATTGGAGGACGGAAACTGCCCCTTCGAAGCGGCATACCGCACTGTTCCTTCTCACCGGGACAAGATAGGACAAATTACATACATGAATTACGCTGGGCTGGATAGTCGTATATGATGGTGGTTGTTTCCCCGTCAAAAAACGCCAGCATCCCCTCCAATTGCAGTGTTACCTTCCTAACATACCGGTATTGCCTTTGATGATAACTCGTGGGCCGACAACAGAAGTCATCTAATGCTAGTAGTTCACCAAATTCAAGGCGGAATAAGTGGGAGGGTGAGAGAGCTATGATAAAGAAAAGGCCACAATTCGGAATCTGAGCCAATGGTCTAAGCTTGACCTTCTGCAGCGGAATCCAATGTGGTTACTATCGTGACTGACCCCATTCAGGAGGCGGTGCGGTAACGCTTGCAGTTAGGACTATGTGTGCGGGGAGGAACTTGACACACATACCTGTAGCATTTAATCATTTTCATTAGCAGTGAGCGGCCCGTGCGTGTATTGACGAAGGGGAACCACAACCATTTCCATGTTTTCCCTCTGAATTGAGGCCCGGCCTAGCTAAGTTGGCAACTGACTAAGGAAGGTTGGAAAGGTCAACGTGGATGGTCACATCCTGGTTGGGTCTGCAACAACAACGACGAACCCCGCCTCCCCTTCCTCCGCCTCTTTCTCATCCAATACCCCCCCGTTCCTTATTTCTTCCCACCCTCGACGACGACAACAACAATAACAGCATCCACCTCTCTGTATCAACTAAAAGGGCCATCTTTGGAACATTTCTTTCCCTTCTGAATCTTGAATCATGGGTGACTTTAATGAAGAATACGACGTTGTCATCGTCGGTACTGGTGAGTTTGGGGCTACCCTTGTCTGCCGTCTCGAAGCTAATTAATTGTGCTCTACTCGATAGGTTTGACTGAATGTATTCTTTCTGGGTATGATAATTTATCAGCAAGCTTTACAGCCATCTGCCTTCCTTTCTCCTAATTACTAACGTTCCCTTCTAGTGTTTTCGGAGCCGAGGGAAAAAAGGTTCTCAACATTGACCAGAACTCTTATTATGGAAGGCAAGTGGTTCATTACCAAAGTTCGGAATTCTCAGTTGGTTGCTAACTTCCTTCGCAGTGAGAGTGCTAGCTTGAACATCATGGAGGTGATTACACGATTGTTGAACTGCAGCGGCCGAGTTGTAGTATGTTAACTTATTGCATGCAGATGTGGAAAAAGTTTAGGTGGAATGATGAGCAGCGAAGAGTAGAGGCCGAGAGAGCAAAGGCTGAAGAGGAGGGAAAGGAAGTTGATGCCAGTGCTACTCCTACCGGCCCAGACCCTCCTGTCGCTTTCGGAAAGAAGCCAAGTGAATGGAACCAGTGGCACATCTCCTTAGTACCAAAGTTCTTGATGGCTGACGGCGAATTAACCAACATTCTCCACAAGACTGGTGTTACTCGGTACATTGACCTTCTTCAGGTTGGTGGGAGCTACGTCGTAAAGGGCGGCGTGCCTTACAGGGTTCCTTCCACCAGAATGGAGGCTGTGACGTCGTCTTTGGTCTCTAGCTTCCAGAAGTTCTTTATGCAAAACTTCTTGCAGTTCATTGCCAACTATAAGGAGGATGACAAGTCAACTCACAAGAAAGGTGTGCTTTATCTCTTGTCCCAAGGCTATGGCGAGCTGCTTTCTAATACGAATGGGCTTAAGGCCTTAATCTTGACGAAAACAAAATGAGAGAGGCCTACAAGATCTTTGGCCTCGATGCTTGGACCTCAGAGTTCATTGGTCACGCCATGGCTTTATACGTCGATGATTCTTATCTCGACGGACCGGCTCGGGAGCCTATTGAGCGTATTATCCTCTACGTCAGATCCATGGCTCGTTTTGGGAAATCACCTTACATCTTCCCTCTTCACGGATTGGGCGAGCTTCCGGAGAGATTCTCTTTCTTGTCTGCTGTCTATGGCGGAACGTATGCTCTGAACACTCCTTTGCAGGAGATCCTGTTCGATGATTCCGGCGTCGTTTGTGGAGTCAAGTTTCCCCACCCCAACACCAAAGAGGTAGTTACCGTCAAGACCAAGAAAGTCATTGCCGACCCCAGCTACTTCCTTGGACAAGACAAAAGAATTCGTCAAGTTGGAAAGTTGATTCGTGCCATCTGCATCCTCACCCACCCTATCGAGGGCACCGATAATGCCGACTCAGCACAAATCATTATCCCTGCCAGTCAAACCGGAAGGAAGAACGATACCTACATTTCATTGGTTTCCTCAGCATTCAATGTTTGCCCCAAGGGATTCTACCTTGCTAGTGTCTCAACCGTTCTCGAGAACCCAGATTCCGGGAATCCTCATGCAGAACTTGAACCTGGATTTGACCGTCTGGGGTTGGGCTCTGGCCGCCTGGGTAAGGACGAGGAGAAGTAAGTTCCCCCCCCCCCCCCCAGAATTCCGTCTTTTGCTTTATTCCCTTCAATCTGAGCACTAACGCTTTGTAGGTTCATCCAAGTTGTTGATCTCTTTGAGCCTGTTGATGACGGTACCAAAGATCACGTATACATCTCCAAGAGCTACGATGCTTCTACACATTTCGAGACCTGCACCGACGATGTCAAAGATATCTACAAGCGTGTTGAGGGCAAGGACCTCGTTATTGAACAGAGGAAGGATGAGCAGCGGGCAGATGAGTGTTAAAAATCCTTGTGAATGTTTTATGGAGTACATGAGCTTTTGCATCTTATTTTCTTGCACGCCCTTTTTCCATGTTACCCAGTAGGTTAGTGCTGCGTGACATTTCACACCATGATACGTCTTTCTTGAATTCATACAATATAATATAAGCCTTTTAAATTACGAGATCGAGTGGTGTGCGGGTACTAGTACTATGATGGTGGATTAGGGTTGGGGCTCATGAGCTGTCACTCGGTTGGATAGTGGAGTTGCTTGAGAATAAGCAGAGTAACGGTGTCGAAGTCTTGGTGCAGTGTGAGCAATTGATCGCAAAAAAATTATTCCATAACTCCGTAAATCTGACGTGCAGGCTGTAGTCCCATGTACGAAACAGCCCGTAAACAAGATAGAAGAGCCGCTCCCCTGGAAGCACTATTACATCAACTCCTCTTCTTCGTGGTCCCAAACCCACCTGCGAACCCCATCATCCTGGCCATAGCAACCGCATCCGGATCCTCCTCCGCCTCCCCACCCCCTTCCGCCCTATCACCATCTCCACTCCCAATACCTGCCTCCTTCCCTAGCTTCCTCTCCCTCTCCTTCCTCTCCCGCCTGGCAACCTTCCTCTTCTCCCTCTTCTGCACTCTCTCTTCTTCCTCTGCACGCGCCCTCTCTGCCAGCCTCCGCGCTAAATCCACCTCCTCCCCACCCACCCCCTCCTCCTCTCTCCTCCTCTTCAGCCACGCCAACCTCTCAACAACCATCTCAAGTGTAGCAACAACGACCTCATCCCTCTCGCCAACAGCATGCAAATGCTGCTTGGAATTAAGGTGATCCACCCACTGGAGCGAGTCCTTGAACGTGAGATCGCAAGCCTCGCAGTAAAACCCGGCCCCCCTCCCCCTCTTGCCCACGCCAGCGCCCGCCGGCACTAGCGTCGTCTTGTTCAGGTTCTCTTCGAGGTTTAGCCGCGAGGCACGCGCCGAGGTGCTGCTGGCGTCAGGGGGCGTGGGCGGTCGGTAGAATTTCTTGCCCGCGAGCTTGGCCTCGTGGTGGAGTTTTGAGGCGGCACGGTCTTGGGATTCGCGCTCTTGTGCTTTTGCGGTCCATTCTTCGCGGTTCCAGGTTCGGCGGAAGTTCTGGTTAGGTTAGGTTATGTTAGAACTGTAGGGAGGAAAGGGGAGGAGGAGGGAGAGGGAGAGGGAGAGGGAGAGGTACAGTGTCGCCGCCGGTCTCGGTGCCGTAGGCGTTTTTTTTGTCGTCCGGCATGGTGGCGGTGGCGGGTGGGTGGGTGGGTGTGGATGGATGTGGGAGCGGTGAATGGGCGAAGGTTTGAGGCTTAAAAAGTTTGTTTCGGTGTTGGGTCTTGATTAGATTATTACTATGTCCTCAGGCAAGGTTGGTTACCAGGGGTCCTCGTCAGTTGCCCTCTTTACCCCACAAGCGGGCATTCCCGCAATCACACGGCAGCGCCTTTCTCACTTCAATTGATTATAATATAATATTATTACACCATCTTAGGATATCAGGTGCTGGTGCAGGCTTCACGATACCCAAATTTCAGCCGAATCAGACGTACCTTGTCTTGTTGATAGGCCCGGAGGAATTGTCGTTTTCAATTCAAGTATCATACCCTTTTCACAAATTCCTTGTTTCTGGCACCAAAATTGCAACACCTCCCGCTTCTCTTACTTAGGCAAGATCCGATTCACAACCGGCCAATTGAAACTGGAGGACCATGCGGTGAATAGCCCAGCTCCTGGCTAGCTACATATAATACATCTTGGGAATGAATAGTTGGCATTGATGTTCTTGTAGCACTAGTGACCCGGGTGGGGGTCGAATCTCATTCAACTCATTCGTTTGAGACCCGGTTTCACCACACCGACGGTGACTCTTTCCCGGGAACTATTCCATAGCTACTGTACCGTACCGTCATACTTTCTATGTACGGAGACGGTGCTAGTCCACTCCATGGGCATTTCATCACCGACGGAGAGTACTAGACTGACGGAGCTACGGTACGGCATGCGGGTAGTCACTGCCGGAATTCAGAGGAGCTTTCCAATTGCGGGAAATGGGCTGGACCCACCCGAGTATTATACCGGTAGTCTGCTCGAGTACTGTATTGTGTTCCCACAATACTACACACGAAACCCCACCCACAACGTCATGATATGGAGAGATCACACAACCCACATAATTTAATCTAACAACCAAAGACTCCCACTGTAGGGATAAAGACCTACTGCGAGTACAAATGAATGGGAGAAAGCCCCCCCTCCCTGTGGTGCAAACAGACTAGTGCATAACCTAAGCCAAAAGTAGCCGAGTAAACTACAAGATCGTATACTACGGGGATTTGATAGTAACGGAGATATGTTATAAGGAATGAAAGAAGATTCTAAGTCGTAATATGAAGACCTCGTGATCATTATCATCACCACTGCGACCGTCAAAGGAGAAAAGGGGAGAAATGCATGTGAACAATGTCATGATAGGGAGAGGAAGGTTCATAAAATAAGGAGGGAGAAAAAAACCTATAGAAACTCCGCTGCTTCCCCGCTAAGCTTTTTTTATTTTTATTTTTAGGGGGTTAATCGGTCTTGATTGTTATACCCCCCCAGGCCTCTGCTCACTAGGCACTACCCGGATCCAGAAGCTTTCTTTTGGTCATCATCGTCTTTTGGCATGTCGTCGTGTTGGTGAGTAAGGTTGTGCCAGGCACGTTTCAGGAAGCCTTCGTTATTGTGCTCTTCGAAGGGGGAGGGCCCGTCTCTGGATATTGATGCTTGGTTAATATCTGCGTGGTTGGAGTTGGCGGTGGTAGTGGTAGGGCTATACTTTTCTTTGTTCAAACCCATTATCCTCCCAGCCGTCTTGTCGTTGAGTTCGTTGGCGAGCATTTCTAGAAGGATTCTTTGGCGGGTTGTTAAGGTTCTGGGGGAGGTTTGTTAGTTCTGGTGGGAGAAGAGATTGCAAAGGTTGAGGGCCTACTTTGGAAGATCGAGCTTAAATCCAACCTTCAGATCCCCAACATATCTGGAAGAATCAAGCTTTCTCATACCCTTTCCACCAATAGTTATCATGTCTCCGGAATTTGTGCCAAGAGGGACTTTAATTTCCACTTCACTGTCTAGCGTCGGGATCTTGATCCGACCTCCCAAGAGGGCGGTAGTCAATGGTATTGTAGCAGTGTAGTAGATGTCCGAACCCTTCCTCTTAAAGTCTTTATGCGGTGCAACCCGAATATGAACGAACAAATCCCCCTTCTGAGTCTTATACGAAGCACCGGAGGCATTCGCCTGCGGGGCATCGCCCTCTCCACTCACCCTCATTTTCATGCCGGTGTCCACGCCAGCGGGTATGTCGATTGTGATTTTTCTGGCCCCCTTCATCACACCGGATCCGCTGCAGGTCTTACACTCCGAGCCTGGAGGAGTGACTACTCCCGCCCCGCTACAAGTATTGCAGGTTGAGGCCATTTGGAAACCGTCCTGCACAAAGTGCACGCGGGTACCTGTTCCACCGCAGCGACCGCAATTCTGCTTCCGGGTGCCGGATTTCATCCCCGTACCCATACAGGTTTTGCACTGTGCGAGTTGGTGAATGCGAATGTCCTTTGAAGTCCCCTTCGCAGCTTCCGCGAATGAGATTGTTATTTCAACCTGTTTTTTCCCTCAATCAATCATTCCGTCATAAGGTGTTAGCAGCGGAGGAAATGGCTCTTCCATAACTTACTTCAATATCATCACCCAGCATTATCTCCTCCGTGGAACCTCTCCTCCCCCGCCTACCACTACCATCACCGAATTGACCAAACATGTCCGCGAACGAGAAGCCTTCTGGGAAGCCCCCGGCAAATCCACTAAATCCTCCGGCGCCAGGATTGAATCCGGCGCTCGGATCGAATGCCGCTTCACCAAATTTGTCGAACTGTTCCTTCTTTGCCGGGTCCGAGAGGATCTCATATGCTGATTGGACTTCTTGGAATTTTTCCCTCGCCGAGGGGTCCTTGCTCTGGTCCGGGTGCCATTTCTTCGCCAGTGAGTAGTACGCCTTCTTGATCTCGGAGGTGGATGCTGTTTTACCAACGCCGAGGACAGAATAAGGATTCTTTATTGCTGCTTGGGATCTCGGAGTGCTATGAAAGGGCTGTAGGGAAGATAAGGTTAGTTAATTACAGCATGCTACCGGTAACTGCGTAGGGAAATACTTACCCTTCTTTGCGAGTGATTGTAATTTCTCGGGACTGGCATTGGCCTCGGGAGTGTCGAGGCATGAAAACATCTGAAATTTGAGATAGGATTTGAGGATGCCCGCAGGACACGGGCAGCTCTTGGTAATACCGGCGGAATGAAGCTCATGACTATCATTCACCACGGGCACTTCTAAGTGTGCCAATTGAACGTCTTGAGTAGGAGGGTTCTGATGTTTCGCAGTTGGCTTTGGTGGGGCGGTAAAGGTAGAAGAGTGGAACTTGAATTTCAAAAAAATAAAGCGAGAGATCACATGGATGACTCAGCGGAGAAAATTCTTGATTATATCACGTGTTATTGATTACGTGGAAAGTTCTCGAATTGGTTTTTGAGTTTGTTTTGTGCGGTATCAATCGAGGCTTAGCTTGGCTGTAATCTAACGCAGACTAAGGACATCGGCCTCGCCACTGCCGTTGCTCTCGAATCCAACTCTCTTTGACCTGTAGACCGCAGCCAACCTTTGCCTCCCTCCTTCCCCTTCTCTTGGGCTCAACCCCACCACCCACTACGAGATTCTTATACATACGTCAAAAACAATTCAGTAAAACAATTAAATGTCTCAGTCCGACAATCTCGGTTTACCTCAGGTCGCGGCCTGCCTTCTGGTAGGATACTTTGTTTTCAGGTGGTTCTTCAAATCTTCGGATCCCAGCAGTGTTTCGCCAACTCGATCGCCGGCTGTCGACCAGCGAAGACTACAAGAGCAGTCCCTCCTTTTGACGGGAATGTTCCCTCAAGTGTCTATGGCAGCCGCACAAGCCGAGCTCATACGGAATGGTGGAAACATTGAGATCGCGACGGAGAAGATTCTGGCTGCCGGAGGGCTTCCTGAGGTATCATAATTGGTTCCTTCTAAAAGATGCTTGTCAGGATAGAAGCTAACCCTAATGTTTTTGTCAGCCTCCGGCCCTAGTCGCTACCCCCTTAGATTCCTCCGCCGCCAGAACTGCGCTTGCAACTACTACACATCGTACAGCTATCCACAACACCTCGGGAGCTTCGTCTTCTCGAGTTGGAGGGTATCAAGATTTAATCACTAGATACAACCTTCACGGCCGCCTTCACGAAGGGGATGCCTCTTCGTCATCCACCCTCTCGGGAAAGGGTAAATCTCCCCAAACCAGGTCGGACAGACAGTTAGCGCATCAGAATAAGCGGGATGAAATGATCCTGGCGGCTCGCCGTAGGATGGAGGAGATGGATCGAAAGCAAGCTGCCGCCAAGGGGCAATCATAGTCATAAAAAAACTACAATTTTATCTTCTGTTAGAGTTGTCCCAGTGACCGCCTTTTTTCACCCTTTTCACCTTTTCACTGCTCTTCATTTTCCTTTTGGCTTGTTAGGCGCGAGATTCTATTATTTGGGCACTGGGTTTGGGGGCTTTCCTGTCAATATCATACTCATATGAGAGCATATCTGTCTGGTCATCTTGCTGTTACTGCGTTCCAGTAAACTGGCCTGATGGTAGTGTTCTGTGTTTGGGTTGCTGGTATTTCCTTTTCCGTAAAAAATACAACAATAATGAGTTATCTTCTATAGAAACTTAGCCATGGTCCAGTCAAATCTATTTTTATTTTTATTGCTCTCGGGGGGGGGGGGGGGGTCATTAAAAACCGGAAAACTATTTCTGCCGATCCCATAAGTTA
>Ga0307509_10004992_pt1 | contig 18726 bp, 26 predicted proteins | sample 10_EM_MG_FD_202245 | JGI IMG/M metagenome (GOLD analysis project Ga0307509, IMG submission 202245) | Populus trichocarpa ectomycorrhiza microbial communities from riparian zone in the Pacific Northwest, United States - 10_EM | ecosystem: Host-associated > Plants > Roots > Unclassified | place...
TCCAACGCACACTTGCTAATCGTTGGCTCCATTCTAGTGTCTCGGAAAGGTGCCCCACAAGCCGACTTTGACACCGACCTTCAATACCTCGGTCACTCAAATCCCCCCAATCAATACCAACAGCTCGCACTACGACGGTACACAGGTTCTCCTCCTCCGACAACCTTCCGCTGATTACTCGCCAGATTTCGTCTACGCCCATATGGACTTGAACCCGCTGGTGGGTGTTTTTGATGAAATCGCCAGGTCGCGCGGACGTCACGTACCTTTTCCTCACTTAGATCCATTGGAACGGTCTCTTCTTTCCTTGGCATCGTGCCTACATCAACGATTTTGAGCATGCGCTGAAGACCGAATGCGACTATCAGGGAATTCAACCATACTGGGATTGGACGTTGGGTCAGTTGGCCCACCCACGGTTCCCTTGGTCTTCTGCCATGCTGATACCCTATTCAACCTCGTAGATTCCAGTCCCAACTTTCCCAACGCGACCATCTTCAACGACTCCCCGACGAGCGGGTTCGGCGGATGGGGTGACCCGGCCGACGATCACCACATCACGACTGGCGCCCTTGCGGACAGCTTTAGACTCGCCTATCCCGTTCCCCACGGTCTCAGAAGGAACTACACCGAAAACTTTTATGTCGCTGATCCCTTCGGTGACGGAACTTACGTCCCTCCAGATGATCTGTGGACCTTCTTCACTCCGGCCAGTCGGGATGCGTTAGTCAACGGGTTCGTCGGTGACTTCAAGGGGTTCCAGGCTCAGCTTGAGGGCATGACCGTAAGTTGAAGCTCCATCAATGTCGGAACTTCAACTGACGGTATCGGCTCTCATGTGTTAGGGTGCTCATGGCGCGATCCACATAATCATTGGAGGGTGAGCGACTGTTATATCCTTCGGCTTGAAATCGTTTGGCTTGGTTCGTGGCGGCTGAAATGTGAGATCGCAACAGTGACATGGGCGGGACTTGCCCTCAGGGTCTTGGCCCACCCGAATGCGTCGGTGGACCGAAGTGGTCGGCGAATGGTGGGTTCTTCTCCTTTCCAACCCACCTCGTTACCGTAGCTGAAACCCAACCTTGCTTTTTAGAACCCATGTTTATGTTGCATCACGCTGTGAGATAGTCGTTCATTATTTGCCACCGATGGAAGGACTCAACCCGCACACCCTTCTAGATGGTTGACAAGATTTGGTACGATTGGCAGAACGCACACCCAGAGAATTTCTGGTCTTTCCTTGGAGGATCTGTCGGCGGTCACTCTGCGCCCGGGTTGTATGTGGAATTCCCGACCGGTGGACCACCTTTTTTGAACGTAAGCGAGGGATCGATTCTGAATGCTTCACCCTTAATCGTGGCTGATTCTACCGTGCCCCGTAGTTTGGCACGTCGATGCCGACGGATGGAATCCTCCGAAACGCTACGATCTTCCAGGTCATGGATACCAAGAACGAGAGGTTGTGTTATGTTTATGAGTAGACGACATATCGTTGCTCGTCGGCTCCCCCCCCTTCGAACTCCGGACAATGGACAGACTTTTCTTGATATACCCTCATGTAACTTAGACCGCCTACTCCGCAGAAGCGGATGGGTTGGAATTCTTCACGTTATACGTCCCGTCACAATCTCCTACGGCCTACCAGCACACGAGAGCCAGCCCAATTTGGGACAGCACTCAGACCCTTGAATGCGCCCGCGACCATTACCGGATATTTCTCGGCGACTACCGCCTAGTTTGTTGCAATGTGCAGGACCTCCCGCGGGGTTGCGGTCTGGGAGCAGAGGCAAGTCGCCGAAGCACACTTGCGTATGGTGTGGGCGGATCCTTCGGATAATACTTACACATGGGCGTATGGATAATAGGTGACGCCAAGATCCACCAAACTGAATTGCAGGTTTCGAACCCACTGGTGAAATGCCCCCCCCCCCGACCCCAACCACACATAACTCCCCGCCCTCATCGATCATCACCAAAGTAACGAAGATCAAACTCGTCAACTAAACCCTCTATCTCCCTCACCACCTCCAGGGGAACAGGAGGACGTCTCCTGCGAAGCACAAGAGAAATTGCCTGGCCGCCCGACGTTTGGTGGGTGAGGTAAGCTATCAGGGGTCTCCAGTCGTCGTCATTTCGCAGGGTGGGACGGTCCAGATATAGGTGTCGTAGGGATGGGAGACGTTTCGTGAGGGAGAGTCGATCTGGCCGAAGGAACGTACCGGAAATCATAGGTCTAAGGAGGTACAGGTTCTCGACGCTCTCCATGGTGACGGGCACGTCAATTTCCTTCATGACATCCCAGTCGGGCCCCCATGTGAATTCCACCACACGCTCTCGGGGGACGACCGTAAGGAGGTTGGTACACAGCCTCTCGGTTCCACCTTGAGGGAACCCACCCCTGAATCCTACCGCGAACGACACGGAAGGGTAACCATGCCCCGGTCGCATAGGTAGAGCATCAAGTTGGCCAAGGGCACAGACCCTGAACGAGATGAAACCGGTCCCGCCCGACAACTGGATCCCCAGCCTGTTCCGAAACCTGTCATCACGCCGGATGCGGTCCCGCAAGTACTGTTCGAAGAATTCTGAGACCCCCTCTCCTACGCACTCCGAGACATCCAGGTACACCGAGTCCATCTTGTCAGGGTGCTCCAGCCAGTCCAATAACGATATAACTTCTTCGCCAAGTCCCATCAACAACAGCTTCTTTAACTGATGCAGTGGCACTCTGGATGTGGATCCGTCGCCGATATCTTCGGGAAACACCACCTTCCGTAACGAAAGGTCTTGAAGATTCGGGTATGAGGAGAGGGTTGAAATAAATTGGTATCTGGTTATCCTCGTCGGGGACCCGATAGTCCAGAGTGACAGGGTGGTTAGGGATGTGGCTTGTATCTTGAGGTGGTCCCAGGATGAGGTTCCGCGACTGTAGAGGGAGAGGGTCCGCAACCTCGGAAAACGGTAACGGACGAGGAAAGGAGAGATGTTGACGAAGCCACCTTCCACTATCAGCGATTCGATGCTACTGTCCTGAATGTCTTCGCCGTCGAGAGTTAACGAGGCAACGACGGACTGTAGCAGTTCCCTGCCCGTCCCCCCAAGGAGGATAGATCGTATGGAATTACACGCAACGCGGGCCCGGACCGCGTCCCGCAGTGGGCCATCGAACAGGATGGGATTCATGGTATGATTTGTGCGCAACACGAGGTCGAGGGGGGCGGTTCTGGAGCGTTGATATCGACGCCGCCATTGTTCCAAAGTGTTGCCCCAATAGGTCCAAAGTTCTGGGGTGCCAGAGGCGACCTCGAACCAGTGGTGACAGACGAGGAGGAAGTTGTATGATCCCTTCTCCAACTCTCCGTATTCACCAACCGGGATGGCGTTCCAACAGAAGACCTGCCCGAGTAGTTCCGGTGGGACACGGGTGGATATGTTCAGCAACGAGTTTCGAGCGCGCTTGAGCTGGATGATATCTCCGAGGCCCTCTTCGATCTTCTTCTCCAAGACCAGTATGGAATCGATGTTGGCCTCAGGGGCCATGCTGGAAAATCCAACCCACGTCAGGTATCAAGAAGCGTGCTGGGATGTGTTCACTCACATCGAGGACGGTGGTTTTTCGCAACTTGAAGAGTCTGGGGACTCGTCGCTGGGTACGTTGGATGGTGCGGGCATCGCTCGTGGGTGGTGAGGGGAAGGGAAAATCCGATCGATCGGATGGTCATTGGACTACAGCGTCCAAGGAACTCAACGTGCCGATCGAAAAGGAGCTTTCGCGTCGGAGAACCCACGATTTGGAGACGACACACTTTGAGCGGAAGGAGTGGTCAACACACAGCTGTTATTTACATATCTGGTTTTATCTACTGTCTTACGGCCAGTCACCCATTGGTATAATATCGTGGTCGACTAGATCTACGAGTCCTCTCCTGGTGAGTTCCGGTAACATACTTGATGCGTGATCTCTCGTTTCCCTCCCTCCCTTGTACAGGATCCGTGGGCGAATCGAATGCGAAGTCCAGAATCGGACCAAAAGGTGGTCGAGGTTCTGCCATTCCTGACGAACCTCTGTGCCTGTGAGTGCGGTAGGGTGCGGGTGAATGGTGATCTGTTGAAGGTTTTTGGACCCGACGGTCTGGAGTGACACGACGACTCGCTGGGCGCTTGATCTCCTGCACCGAAACGTCAAGTGTTTGAGTTTGGTAGCCCTGGAGAGGTCAATGGAAGGAACACTAGGTGACCCTACATCCACGAGCAGTTGTAAGCAACTGGTCAATCAAAGAAGCCGAGGGCAACACACTCATGAATGAATAGCAAATTGTGAGAGATTCCAAGGTACCAGAGCACCTCGACACCAAGTCGTTCGTCAACTTGAGGTTTTCGTCGAGACTCAACACCGTGATCGTGGCGAAATGGAGACCACCGGGGAGGTCCAGCAGTCGACGCGTGACGTATTGGGCCTCCCTGAATGTTATCAGGTCAAGGGACCCTGTGAGCTTGGGCGATGTCAAAGGGACACACCGCCCTACAGCGCCGCCCGCGGGGCGGAGGGTCCTCAATGCTAGGTCCTCAAGAAGGGGAAAGGAACAAACGAGGTCGAAAACTTCGCTGGGGATATCAGCCAAACGGAGTGATCTGACGGTGGGCGACAATCCGTGGAATGGGGTGAGGGAGACCTCGTAATCTACCCAAGGAGCGTGCTCCAAGTGTAAGTGTACGAGATTGCGAAAGGCGCGGATCCAACCACCCGCATCCGGATCCGCGGCGGGAATGACAGGAAGACCACAAATGGTGAGGCTGCGCGCGTAGTGAGCAGGAGAGTTGGAAGGGTCCGGAAAGGTCTTCTTCCACAGTTCGATGTGAGATGAGATGAGCTCGACACGATAAAAAATGTGTTTTCGCGTCCGCGGAACCCATGTTTTGGAGACGACGCAACACGTTCTGAGTGTGGACTGTTCGTCGCGTAGATGGTCAATGATGAGGTCAACAATCTCTGGGGGGGGAGGGCGCGGCATCGTGGTTTGTACCGGAGAGCGGCGGGGTCAGGTTTGAGACGGGAAAAAGTTGGGCGGTTCTTCCCGCCTCCATACTGCCGGTCCCTCTACCACATTCCGCCACGATATTTGTTCCTTACCTCCTCTCGTCCACTCAAAATCGCTGCTATTTATGTTCCTTCTACGCTACGCTCGGTCCGGCTATCGAACTGTGCGCACCCAATCCTGTGTCCACTGGATCGTCCTCCGTTGCAAGCTCCCATGCGGCGTGCCGGCCGGTCTGAGTCCAAAAACCCTAGGACCCATCACCACGAGGACTTTAGGGCAGCTCATTTGCCAAATATGGGAAAACGACTTACGAAGTAATTCGTGGGGACGGGAAGGGTTCTGGTTGGTCGTCGCTCGTTGCCATATATAGAAATTGGCCTTTTTAGGAAGGTCCACCCTTCTTCGAGCTTCGTATTGAAAAAACACATCCACGCAATATGGGCTATCGCTGAGTAAGAGGTATAAATGAAATCGGTTCTGGGGCGGCAGCCCACTCCACGGGCTTTTCCCCCTGCACCCTCAGACGATGTACTCCCAATTTCACCCTTGTCTGGAGGTCTGTAACCGACGTCTGATCCCGGTGTCCGGCATGTGTTCTAATGCTCAAACCCTTCTGGCTAGGGATGTTCTGCGATGGGCACTACTTGCATTGGTAGCCTGCCTTCTGTGAGTACAATCGCCTCCCCCCCAACTCCACCCTGAACGACGTTTATAGGCGTTTGAGGATCATCTGTTCGCAGGAGATCTTGCATACGAATACCTGGCCCGCGAGGCGAGCAGAACCCCCGGCCCACAATTTCCTGGCTGGGCTGCCTGCTCACCATTGACCGGCTATGCTTACTGTGGCTTCGTCACACGCTTCCAAATGTTCGTGCCGACTTTGCTCTGTTCTCTTGGATTCACCCGACACCTTTTTCCAGGAATAATTCCTCATCGTCCCCCGCATTTCCTTCGTCGCCACTCCCTCTGCAGCCACCCTCCCCACAGCACTGCGGACGATCACCTCCAAACCCGAGGTGCCGACAAGGCACACCCTCGTTTAACCACGGCCGAGGAAAGTGGAGCTGCAGTGTGTGCAAGGACGTCTTTCACGACAAATACGAATGCGAGCGACATATCAGGAGCGTAGGAAAGCAAGTGATGTGTCTCGCCTGTGGGAAGGTTACGTGCGGTAGGAAGGACAATCGAAGACGACACTATACCAAATACTGCAAGGGAATAAACCCCGGACGGGACGAGGTTCTCAGGCTTGAGGACTCTTTTATCGAGGTTTGTGGGTCGTCTACGTAGGCCCGGGGGCGACTCCTATGACGAAATTCAGTCTCCTCGAGATGGCCCGCTAGGACTGAGTAAGAGTGAGGGGAACCGGGCCCGGAAATCCCAACTTACAAGCGAGAGAGCGAAAATCTGCCGTTGATTCCTGAACTCGGCTTCGACAACCACCCGTGTTACGACCCCGCAAGCGGCAGCTCAGCCAGCGTCTTCACGTCGATATCCTCCCAATTGAGCTCGTCCTTCATAAAGCCGTCAGTTCCAGCCCCTGAGAGATTGTAATCGTGACACACCCGGGGTGGAGGGCTCACCGTGTTGCCCACTGGCATAACAGGCCTGCAGTGGGAATGAAGCACCTGCACGCGCCGATCAGAGTCCAAGAAGCTTCCGCCCTGTCCTACACCCAAATAGAGAACCCCCGGATATATCAACCCCTGCCCATCGGAAGCCTCCTTCAGGTGGCGAGGGGACGGTGTCGCCCTGATTCCGAGCTCGCAGGAAAACCTCAGACATGAACGGTGAGGATGAGTGACGGTGGGAAAAATGCCGGGAACTTCCTTCTTCCGCCACCCTCATCATCATCCGACCCCTTCTACCTCCACTAACCCTCATCAATCGATACTAAGACATGGTCTGCAAGAAATGTGAAAAGGTGGATATACACTCACCTCCCACTCGTTCCCGTTCCACTCGCGTCGCCGTGAAAGTCGCTGACTAATCCTCGTCCAGAAACTTTCGAAAGTCGCCGCACCCGACCCCTTCACCTCTTCCTCGAGCGCGATCAAAGAGGGCAGTAGAAAGGTTGGTGGAGGGAATGCTCTGTTATCTCGGCCGGGTCCTTCAAAGACGACGTTCGGGCCGCCGTCAGCAGGGGTGTCGAAAAATCGGTTTACGGTGCGTGCCCCGCATGCAGGGCTCATGCTCGCTCGTTGTTTTACTTGAACTGACCTTCCTTTCTGGGTGGGTAGCCGTACGGATCGAAATGCAGGGATTGCAAACAGACGACAACACAGAACGGAGCGAAGTTTTGCCATGGTACGCCCCCCATCTAACCAGACCCAAGAGCCAAAAGCATGGGGGCCAACCCGACTGGAACTTCAAACTAATGTGCGGTTCCCTTTCCAGGTTGTGCTTACAAGAAGGGACTGTGTTCGATCTGCGGGAAGCAGATTCTGGATACGACCGGTTATCAGATGTCCAGCAAATAGCCTCCCCTTCAATCGTTCTAGAGCGAGCTCGTAGACCGGACGCGTACTCTCAGTGGTTGGGAGGGGGTCTTTCTGGAGACAATCTGTTGCGCGAATAGATTTGGCCAAGCAGATGTGATGATGGACGATGACCCCTCCTCGGAGATGACGACACGACAGACATTGGCGAGCTGACTACGGAGGCGTTCTACTGGTGTGCTTGCGAATTAAATTCAGAGCTTGTCGCCAAGGATTCTTTGTACCCTCCGCTACTTCACCGGCGCTTGTCGTCCGATAACGAAAGGAAGTTCCGTGTGTGCGCATTCGCACGTATAGCCCGGAGCGTTCGCTCGTGCAGCTTTCAGCGCCCTCTATTGACTATCGCGAGTACTGATCTGGCGGGGGTCCCCAAACTCGGCGTCCGTCATCTCAATAGCACGTTGTGCGCCATGCACAAGGAATCTCCGTTCGTTCAATGCGCTTAACTACAAGAGGGCTCTTAGTGTTTGCGCTGTCGCTTGGAACTCCCCCCATCCGCAACCTCGCCTTCGGTGGTATCCACGACCTCATCCTCGGTGGTATCCATTGCCTCATCTTCATTGCTACACCCCCGCACCATCATCTCCATCCTCCGCACCAGCCCCACCATCTCCTTCCTGATCGCCTCCATAACTCTGACGAATGCACTGCCAGTAGTAATCGATATCTGGGCCTGTCCCTTGTTGTTCGGTGTGATGGTCGTACTGTTTCCACCTCCGGGCGTCCATCATATAGCCGATTGTCTTCTGAATCTTCGAGATCTCCCTGTCCGAATCTGTCGTGCCCAACATAAACGGTATCGGATCTATGGTGGTATCCTGGGTCGGCCCTCCATCGCCGCTTGTAGGTGTTGGAACGTATTCTGAGTCCTCCTCGGCGTCGTCGTCAGGTTTGGGAAAGCTCCACCACGCCCAGTAAGCACCAACTCCACCAACAGCGATGACCGCTCCTTGCCAGCCGAAGTTGGAAAACAAGTAGCGAGATTGCACCGTTAACTGGGCTTTTACTGTTCTGAGTGAGCTGATAATGTCGTAAATGCCATTTGAGTCCTGTGCTTTGACCTCCATGATCACGGGGACGATAGCAGTTTCCCCAGGCAGCGAGGGGACAAGGATTTGGACAGGAGGGGTGGGAAGTCTCCCAACCAAGACTTCGTAATCTATCGGGTGAGGGGTTGCAAGAACTGCGAAGTCCGGGATCCTCCACCGGCGCTCCGTTTCGTCCGCCTCTTGATCCGATCCTTGGGATGAGCCCTCCTCTTGGTTCGATCCTTGGGATGAGTCCTCCTCCCGGCTCGGTCCTTGGGATGAGTCCTCCTCTTGGGTCGATCCTTGGGATGAGTCCTCCTCAGTTTCGTCTACTATGGTGAGGTACTCTTGAGGATCGCCTGGCCGATGGATAGATGGGTATGGTACATAGTCGTACTCCTCCGTGGTGCGAAAGAAACGAGAGACCGTGAACTGTGGACAGAGTGTAACGCAATGCTTGTTGTCTTCGAGCTTCTTGAAAGCACGTTGATACACTGGGTACCAGTAGGATTCTAGGGAAAGAGGGTTGTACGAAGTCGAGTTTGCAAATGCCGTTAAGCCCCTCAGGCTTGCGTCGTCGATATTGGTCCGGTATTGGGGTCTGTGGTGCCTTGTAGGTGAAACTGCCACCCCAGCATTGTTTTGTTATGACTTACATACTGTCTTGAGACATTGGGGTCAAGGGCGAGGGTATGTTTAAGTTACGGGTCCCAATGTGAGCGCTTGTCACCATATGTCACGCCACCGGGCGTGGGACGATTGCGGTTCATCACTCGTCGCAAACAATGGTGACCGGCATGTACGCCACATCTGCTCACCGGTGAAACCTCACTAACTACACTCCAGGACAACGTTCTCCCCGACTCTCTACGTCTATGGGTACGAGATTGACCCAGTCAACGCGGTCAAGTACCTCGTGGAGAAGGATTCCTACTGGGCAAAAAACTACAACATGTTCATCAATCACCCCAAAGCTATGGACGTAATCGCCGAGGAACTCTCTAAGAATTGCGACCTTCCCCTTCATGCACTTCAGCTCTGGGTGGGCAGTCACTACACCGGGTACGGCATAGTGTTCTTCGACGACTCTATGGTGCCGAGGAAACGTACGCCTGAGGATACCGAAAAGCTTCACAAACTGGAGCGACTCTTGGAATCTATGGCTATCCTGAAGACGGAGAAGGCGAAGTTCGACGTTCTCTGCTCCGCTGCGTGTCTGGCGCACCCCGTTGAGCCCGCTCTGGTGGCGAAGCGACCCCCTCCGCCGGATTGGGAACGGAATAAAGGACAGGAGCTCATGTGTTTGATGGACGAGTTAATGGAGAAGTACCCGCGTCGCAGGCAGCGGAAATCCGGGGAGGAGAAAGATTCAGGGGACAAAACGGTGGGAAGCAAGAAACGACAGAACCAACCCCGGAGCGAGGGCCACCATGGCCAGGCGGTCCACAAATCAAGGTGCGCACATTTGAGTTGGAGTCTCGAACTGGCGATGCTGAGAAAATACCAGCACGGCGCCACGAAGGAACCCCCCGCGCCGGGTCCGGGGGGTGGACGAAAACCACGGGGAAGGCTCCAAGGTTGGGCAAGGGGGTATGCAGGGTGAGCTTGTCGCCATTTTGGGCCCATGGACGAATTCTCACGGCTCTCCCAGAAACGTCTTAGGAACGTCTCGGAGCTGACCATCGGTCGAGGATGCGGAGAACGGGAAGGCCGGAGCGATTAAGTGTTGTAAGACTTGACAATAGCTAGTCGTGCGGACCAATACAGGCGTTGATGTAGGGATATTTGTACTGACTGAATCATCCATTTCTATCTCCCTAAGCTTCTACAGTCGTCTGGTCACCAGATGGCGATTGTTCTCAGGTGACCTCCACGATGCTTCTATTTCTCTCCCACCTCTTTTATCTCATCTCGAACTACAGGGAACGTCAGGACGCAGTGAAAGGCGGGCACTCGACCATGTTGGTTCGTGCGTCATGGTGGGGACCTTCCACCCCCACACGGACTGTGACTAGCTTGAGTCATACAAACACACGACCAGCATCGGTTACTGTACGTATCCTACCTCTTACAGACTCTGCGCACTACCCCCTTCGCGTGCGCGCTGTCTCACTTTGACTGGCTTTGCTCTCTATGGTCGTACAATCCTTGCATTCTGATCTGAAAGCTGTCGATGTCATTTACCACGGTGTCTTTCACCCAACCATAACCGGGAAACAGATTCTTGATACGACCGGTTGCCTGGTGTCTAGAAACTCGTCTCCACTTCACCCGTTCTGGAACCAGATCGCAGCCCGGGCGTATATTTTGGTCCGGAGGACGTCCCCCTAAATAAAATCCGTCGCGCGAACACTTGGATTTGGCCGAACAACCGTGACGATGCGACGAGACCCTGGCCTGTTGACCCCCTCGGAGATTACGATAGACATTGCCAAGCCGAATACGAAGTCTTCCTACTGGTATACTTATAAATCACGTTGCACTGTAGATCACACGCATTGTCGCATCCAATCCTCCACCGGGCATCACGCCTTGTACATAGCGTCGATGAAAGACGCAGCCAACTCTCCAACAAGGTTCGGTCCAACAGCGCTCGACTGTCCCAACCCATACAATGCGACCATCGTACCGTCTTCTCCAGGCTTGGAAGATCTCACCTCCGCCACAGCGTCCTTGAGATCAGCAATGAATGTATCCACAACTTGCACCGTCAGCGTCTAGAGGGCGACGCGAATCAGGAGGATGAAAGAGACCCTAAATAAGGGTGGGCAGGTTCTTACCGTAACAGCGATATGCACTGCGGCCGGTTTCTGTAGAGCGTTCAAGTGCCACCCCTTCTTCCCCATCGTATCACCAACTTTGAGGATATTGATCCCAGTCCCCTCCTTCGCCCCGAAAGCGACAACGGATACAGGTGGGCTCCCAAGGATGTAAAGCTCCGGAATCTCTGTTTCGATACCGCGGATGATCTTGCGGGTGGCGGTGATAATATTCTTTGCCGACTTTTGGTAACCGCTACAGCCACAAGTCGAGGTCAGCCATGAGGTGGGGAAGATCGCAATACCACCCACTTCTCGCCCATGTACTGCATGGCGGCCCAAGCTCCGGCAATGAGCGCGCCGGGTCTACGTCACAAGTCAGGAACGTCCAACGCGTTCCTTCGGGAAACGTACCGAGAGCCAGAAAGACTGGGGCTAGCATACACACCACCTACACACACACGGTGAGGAAGTCACAGGAATAAAGAGAACAACCATGACGTGCCTGGCCATGTAGAAGTGATGTAGTACTGGTACCTCCTCAATTCCGGCGTGCGGTACATGATAACTGAAGTGCCCTTTGGCGCAAAACCGTACTATAATTTGCTATCAGTATCGTTGATACCTCGACGCCGGACGAAATGACCAACTTTGTGGGTATCACAGCTGATACTTGTGACTGGAGACACACATCAACTTTGAGTCAAAAACACCAGAATTATGCTGAATGCTACGAACCCCCATCGACCCTGAAGTCGAAATCAGGCATCGTATACCCATCCTGGATGGTGAGGACCTTAGCGAACCGTGGTGGGGATACAGTATAAAACAAGACGCACCGTTCCGGGGGGGAAAGACCGTTCAATGAAAGGGACAACAAAAGATCCCAAACAGCAATCAACATGAAGTCCGATATTATGTTTCTTGGCAAGTTTCGCGAGACCGGTGATATCATCCACATTTCCATCGGGGAAGTTTGGAGCCGAACCGACGAGCTAAAAAATCACGATCAGCCTCCCCGTATTGATCACGAGAGCGCTGATCCTTCCGACTCACCATGATCGTATTTGGGTTTCTTTCGGGAACGAGCGAGTGAGAAACGCGAGAACTGCTGACCGTAAAAGGGGACTCACATGGCTCTCTTTACCTTGGCGAGGTCCACCTGGCGGGTGACCGCGTCGACTGGTATCGTGTGGAGTTTGACCTTCAGGTACGCCGCTCCCTTGTCGAATGCGGCGTGGGCGGACGCGGGAACAATCCTGAATGAGACATGAGACAACCGTCGTGCGCGTCTAGAATTATGCACCGACATTTCAGGTTCTGTGATTCCCTTGGTCACACGAGCCCAATCACGGTAGGTCTTTACCGCCATAACGATACTCTCGGTACCACCAGAAGTCATCGTTCCCGCACCGGTGGGATTGTTGAACATTCTGTGGCGCAGAAATCAGAACCCGCGCCCGGCACCGCTTGAGGCGAGGAAAGCTACCGACCTTAAACACATGGACACAACTTCGGCTTCCATCTTCCTAATCGTCGGGAATACATCCGGATGCAATGGGTTAGAAACGCAGTAGTGTTCGTAAGCGGCGACAATCAAGTTCGTCAGGTCCTCTCCGCCATCTGTTCAAGCGCTCGGTATTCGGGTATGAAGGTCGAAAGTGGGACCGCTCACGGTATACGGCACCGCTAATCTTTCCGTCCTTCCAATCGTGTAACTTGGCACCACGGTCATCGAAACTGTGACAATAGCTGTCCATCCTATCCATCTCGGCCAATATCCAATCCTTGGATTGACCCTCCGGAGGAAGGGAGAGGTAACGGACGACTTGCGGACCGGATGGAATGAGTTTGTTCTCGATATCTCTCCTGGCTTTGGCCATCTGAGGTTCGACTTTGGCCGCCATAGGCGGCAGAGTCAATAACAACAGCAACGCCCGCTATGAATCGTCCAGGACATCAGCGGAGGTGGCACGATGATAAACTCATGACAACGCACTTCGAAAAGCCAACTCCATCCCTCTCGGAAGGTTTCGAGAGTTCCCCTAGCCCTAAGATGTCTCAAAGATTTGACTCCGTACTTGATGAGGACGTAGAAGAAAAGTATGGTCCTGGCCCGATCGTAAGTGGTGTCGAATCGCGTCCGGAGCGGTGCCAGAAGGCCAACGAGGCGTTGTACTGGTACAGAGCCATAGACCGCGTCCATATCTACCACAGAGGGTTTCCTGGGGGGTAGAATGAGAGGGTATGGGATGAAGTTTAAAAAGGTTCTGGTCAAGCCGTGTGATGCTGGGTGATCGGACTTTGGGCTCGGCTCGTGACTGCGAGATCACCGGGACAAAGATTCCGAGTCTCCATCACCATAAACCCATGAGCAGCTTACGGATCGTATGTGACATCAGCTCACTACCCTGTATAGGAGCCCCGTTCGCTGACTTTTTTTTCCACGCAGCTTTCGCAGGAAGAAGAGAACGAGTCTTCTACTGAAGTCACATGGGGTAAATCCACTCAGCACCGATGAAACAGACGACGTTACGATCACGTTTTTCTTGCAGAAGATCAGCAGCGGATAAGCACCTTCTCCAAGTTGAACTCTCGCGTTCGAAACCTAGATGAAAATCTTAGAGAAGTGAAGGTGAGCCAGAGGAATCTTTCCTTGTCGTTGAGCTAGAGACCGACGGCCTCGATAGCAAGAGAAGGAGGCGTTGGATGATCTCTCCATGGAACTCGAGCTTGGCGATGAGGATGAGCTCGTCATGTGCGTTTCACCTCCTCTCTCCCTCCTCGAACTCCACCAAATCGCGACCAGGTACAAAATCGGCGAATCGTTCCTTCACATCCCGCACAATCGCGCCCTGAAACGCCTCGAGAGGGACAAAACCTCATTAGACTCACAGATGTCCAGTCTATCTGACCGGATTGAAGAGTGCGAGAAGGAGATGCAGAAACTAAAAACGGTGTTGTACGCGAAGTTTGGTAGTGCTATCAACCTTGACGAATGATTCTAACGTGCTTCGGGGTGCGACCGCCACCCGACTCGACGCCTTGTGGTCTTGGCTCCGGTCGTTGGGGTGAGTTTTCTGCTCCAAGATCACGCCTGATTATCCGGCGGACATAGTGTTCGGCACACTGGAGCGAGATACGAGCACTTGCAGAAACTCAGCCGCCATCAGTCAGCTTTAGCCACTGCAGGCTCCCGTTGAATAAATCCACGAAGGTTGTGATTACAGATGTGATGGTTAACAATACCAGTACAAACATTAAAGGGATCTGGAGAAATGCGATGAGAAATGATGCTTGGGGGATCGAAAAAAATAGGTGAGAAGAATATGCGAATGGTGGCCCAGACGGGAAAACGTGCTTCGGTCCGTGAACAGTGGTTCTCGCGGAACCGCGTTTCACCACGAGGGACGTTTTCAAGCCCAAGCAGAGGATCTCTATGACGGGATGAAAGTGTCCTCGAACCTGAGATTCTCAACGTCCCCCTTGCAGTATTTGTTGAAATGTCTTCGCAGTGAGTCCCCCCTGGCGTTCAGATTCCCCCCGCACGCGAGACACGTTGCTCGTTTTCCAGCACCAAGGATGTGGCGCTTACACTCCCACTTCCCACGAAACCCTTTGTCGCACCCGCTGCAGCTCCATTTCTTCCGGATGTGGTTGAACGTGGGGGTGGCTTTGCAGCAGCTCGGTTCGGGAGTAGATGATGGTTTAGGTGATACCGGGTGATACTCCGGGGTGGATGAGGTTTCGGAGAGCGAGGACGAAGGGGAGGCGGGGAAGAGGAGAGGGGTATTTCTGGGGAGAGAAATTAGAGAGTTTTGGGAATGTATCAAAGGGGGAACGTACGTGGTGGTGGGAGAACCAGGGTAGCTGCTAGAAGGGGGAGCTGGGGAGAGGTGGCCCATGCTACCGTATGCATCTTCGGGTGGTGGGAAGTAGCCAAGCCAATCGGAGGGGCATTGGTCAGATGTTGCGTTGGCTTCGCGGACCAGATAGTCGTATATAAGGTCTCCCATGAACACGAGATCGTCGGACATCTTCAATGGTTGTTCAGCACGCTGGGGGAAAGGGGAGGGATGGACGTCACTCACAGCAGGCATGAAAGGATTTATGGCGAGGTCGCCGGCATAAGTGGAAACTTCCGCGGGATAGATCTAACCAAAATCGCTCGGGCATTAGAGCCTGTTCTCCGATATCGGGCAAAGACATCACGGACCTGGGGGAAGGGGTAGGTCTGGGGGAACATCGTCTGAGAGGGATGGTGGGGGGAGAAAAGCAACCTGGGGGATGGGCGCCCTCCCTGGAGGTCACCCTCATTTAAATCCCCCACACAGTCGCCCGTACATCTTGCGGGATGAGTGCTCGTGAGACAAGCCAACCGGAACACATCCCGTCGCACAAAGAAGGTGCGACCTGCCTAATAAGGGAACTTCCCATATATGGCAAACCAAGCCTGCCCTAAAGTCCTCATGGTGATGGATCCTAGGGGTTTGAACTCCGCTCGGCCGGCACGCCACACGGGAACTTGCGGTGCGGTGCAATCCGGACAGCGGAAGAAGGCCGAGAGGGCACAGGACTGGCCGTGCGGGGACTAAAGATGGGCCGGGTGTAGTCCAGACGAAGGGTAACTGACAAAGGTGTGGACTCGGGGGGATGCATGGGCGCACGGTACAAAGTGCAGTGAGAGGGGGGAGCGACGGGGGTGGGTCGGGGACAGAGGGACGAACGATCACCCCCTTGGAACTAAATACGCGAAATGGCAGCCACTGGTGTGGCGGAGGTGGCGCTGCATGCGGATACCAACCACACGTGTAATGACCCGTCCATGCCTCCCGTTTTGGGTTGTGTAGATCTGCTGGGTTTCTCCCGTCTTGAACTTCCCACAAAGGCACCGCGACGGAACACTCCGACCGGAGGATGGGCACCCCTCACCCTCTAAAACCCAAACCAGAACAGCGTGCTCACGCCTCATAGAGAATACGAGAGTTCCCTCAGAATGGTCCGGGCTCAGCACACCTCAGAACGGTCGTTCTCGTCGTTACAAAAGTGGGAGTTGAACCTCAGCGAAAATCCGGACGTGGGGCCGACGATTTGATTTTGGATCATCGGACAGAGAGCTGCGGTCATGATGGTCACCAAGGTCGAGGCGCGCGGGGTTCGAATTCGTTGAGGGAGAAACCGACCGAGGTTCGGTGAATTCCAACAATCATGCCAGCCTCCGCTTCCACAGGCCAGGGTTCTTCCGTATCTCATCACTTGAGCGCAATCAAGGGGATCCTGCAAGATGTGACCCCTGATGCAGAGTACGTCTGGATCGGTTAGGATGTCTTCCACTGGGTGGCTAAGTTCGAGTTTGCAGTATCGCAAACGCCACCCTCTCCCACACTGAGGTTGGCCAACGAACGAAATAGACCGTGGGCGGTCACTCACGTATTCTCCCCCTTAGGTCCAAACTCTCGAGCAGGACGCTTCCCAAGTCCTCCGCCTGATCCGTTCCTGGAGTAACAGGCTTGCCCCAACCCACCGTATCCCTCCCGAAGTCCTCATTCTCATTCCCAAATTCTGGGGTGAGCACATCAAGGACCAAGCCACTGACTCACGTGTGCCAGGCTTGGGGAGATATTTTCACCTCCTGTCCAGCTTTGTGGACCGACGGATATCGACAAGACTCTCGTATACCTCGATCGCTCAAGATCCTCCCCCATCAACGTATGACGACCTGTTTGCCTACGATCCATTCATCCAGGCCGCCCCTTACATCATCGGTCGACTCAAATCTCTGACCATCTACGGGATTCCGGAGAGTATCCATGAGATCACGATGCAGCTGTCTCCCCCCGCTCCCCCTTCCTGAAACCCTGACGATCGACGTCGACTCCGAGCGTTCTCCACAGGATAGCCCTACGATTACAACCAACCTCTTTAACGGAGACCTCTCCTCGTTGCGCGAATTGCGCCTGCGGTGCATAAACAGCTTTCAGTAAAAACCACCCTTCCGTACGACGACGGACGGTTTGGATTCGGGGAGCGTGAGGAGGAAGACCCAACTTCAGTTTCCCACGTACCGCTTTCGTCTTACCGTTGTTCCTCCATCTGCCTTTCCAGTCAGCCATGCCGAAACGCCTCCGGAACCCAGTAGCAGCAGTCGCCCTCTACCGACCTATCGAAACCAAGATGTCGTGACCCTTCCCTCCAGAGATCCTAGACCACGTCGTCGACCAGCTGCATGACGACTCGACTACGCTCAAAACCTGCTGCCTCGTCTAAATCGTGGACCCAACGGGCCCGAACACATCCCTTTGCTAATGTCGGCTTCAATGCCTATCTCCTGGCATCGGATCAGGGAAAACTGCCTTTCCCAATCCTACCAACTCTTCTGCTCATCATACTCGGGCTCTATCCATTTGCCATCTACACCTCAACACGTAACGTTGAACGCTTGGACGTGATCACCAGTAATCCTGCCATGTCTGGACCTCTCTCGCCCCGTTGCATGGATTATTTCCCATTCTCAGATCGCTCCACTTGTCCTTCATTTTCCTCCCAGACTCAGATATCTTTGGTCTCGTTTGTTCCGTTCCCGTTCTCGAGGATTTGACCTTGGCTTCTCTAGGCGGTGGACAGAGAGACAAGCGAGGGAACGCTCCTCCGGCCTCACCCAGACTCAACGAGTCCCTCAAGATCGAGACCGCGTTCGGAGGGATCCAGGTCGACGATGGATTTGGTGTCAAGGTGTGCTGACATCCTCAAATCCCTCAACATTACAAATCTCCGCTCAGGCGTGTTTCCTTCACTCTCTGTAATACTCGATTGATAACCTATCGTTGCAGACTCGTCCGGGACGACTAGGTTTGACCTTTCCCAAACAGCAAAACTCCAGGATGTCGTGTTTCGATGTAGCGGGCCGCGTGTCAATGGATCAGTGAGACGCTCCTCGCTGTCGAGCCCAAAAACTTCCGACATTCATCGTTAGGGCTGCCTCGTTGCGCCATTATCGGAAACACGACTTGGGAGGCGGTTCACCGGGAGTGGTTGGATCTTGATGACTTGCTGGTCCAGTTCTGGGCTTCGCACTCGCTTCGTTCAGAGGTCATATACGCGCCAGTGAAGGCAGAGAAGGACGCGAGGGACGAGAGAGGGATTGTTGACCTGGGGCAGTGCTTTCCAACGCGGGGAGCTCAGCCCGTGCTTTAATCGAAGATATGGCCTTCACTGCGTAGATTTGTACCTGCATGTATGTTTGGGCTGCCGAAGGGATGTCAGCTGTTCCCAGTCCCTTTGATCGTCCACACGTTCGGGCTCTCGATCGCAATCGTCCTCGAACTGGTTGCACAGCGTTCCGACTTAACCACGCTCTTACAGTTAGTTTACTTTGACTCCTCGCTTTTGCCTGGCGTTTGGA
>Ga0307509_10004993_pt1 | contig 18725 bp, 17 predicted proteins | sample 10_EM_MG_FD_202245 | JGI IMG/M metagenome (GOLD analysis project Ga0307509, IMG submission 202245) | Populus trichocarpa ectomycorrhiza microbial communities from riparian zone in the Pacific Northwest, United States - 10_EM | ecosystem: Host-associated > Plants > Roots > Unclassified | place...
TTAACAAATCCCAGGGCCAGTCCCTGGAGCAGGTTGGTGTAGATCTACGCACCCCTGCCTTTACTCATGGGCAACTGTATGTGGCTCTCTCGAGAGTCACATCGCTGGACGGACTGACACTCCTACCTTCTGAGCAAACCCCTACCCATACTGATAACGTAGTATATCAGGAAGTTCTTCTCTAATCTCCCTCTGGTGTGTCTACTTTTCTCTTTGCTTTTTTATACTTATATTTATCATAATACTAATCAGATATCATGGATAGTCTTCTTCACAGAAACCTTGGTCCCCTGGACTTCTTTCTTCCTCACAGTCTCATCAGACACATCTCCGTCATTCCCTGCTGGTAAGTCTTCTTGGTTTCCGCTCCTACTTCTCTTACTAATATTGCTCAAGCCACCTAGCTGCTTCCTCTCTTCTGGTATGTATTTTCCACCTTATATCTCCTTTATTGTTGTTTTAATCTTCAATAACTAACTTTATCTACATTGCATTAAACTGAGACTCTCCTTTCCTTCTATTTTCTCTTTCCCCAGTATCTTCTCTCTTCCTGTAATTTAGTCCCCAAAGTAATCAAATACACTCGTCTGTTTCCTCTTTAGATCTCTTAGTTAATAGTAACATAACCTTATAATCTATGCTTTTATTTCTATATTCTAAACCCCAGAGATACACACAAGCCATAGGCCGAGGGACACTCCTCTAGGCTTTATCAATTTATGTCAATGAGACATTATCGAAATCAGATAGAAAACGCTTTTGATTAATAATACTAGAATTGCCTTATCAAGGTTAGATAGTATAAATATTAGTAAGAGATGTGAAGAGAAGATGTTAACCATTTGAGAATCCAGTTTAATGGTAGGTGATAAAGACAGAGCTACAGTTCAGTTCGTTTTCACAAAGACCAGAGTTACAACTCAGTGTCATCCCTCTCGGGTACCAAAATTGTAGATGTTCAATTGGCAACTTAGATGGTAGGTGATAAAGACAGAACTACAGTTCAGATCTTTTCAACCAAGACCAGAGTTACAACTCAGTGTCACCCCTCTCGGGTACCAAAATTGTAGTTGTTGAATTGGCAACTTAGATGGTAGGTAATAAAGACAGAACTACAGTTCAGATCTTTTCAACCAAGACCAGAGTTACAACTCAGTGCCATTCCCGTAGATACAAGTGTTGTAGTTGTTGATGATAAAAGAATTGAAAGAGTGTTAGTGGAAAGGAAGAGGTAGTTTTGTCTTATAGAATTTTTTTCACACTTTTTTTATTATGTGATTTTTGTGTGTGACAAGTGGAGTGACTGCTCCTAGGTCTTTAGTTGTGGTAATACTTTTAAGGGCAAAACCCTGAAGCATACTTACTCATCCACTATTACGTCAGTGTCATCTTTTTAGCAATTGTGTTTCAATAGAAAGTGAAATTACGGTCCAACTGGATGAGGCCTATAAGAGCATAAGCCTTCAAGGTCTCAAGAGGGGTTTCTATTATAAGTAAGTTTTCTTTTGGCTGGAGAAAGTTGGATCTATCATGAGATATACAATAAACCCATAGTTTTACCCTTCTTAGGTATCTCTTTACCCTTGCCCCTGATTTTCAAAACCCTATCACATTGTCTCTCACCATTAATCCAGTCCCTCAACCCACTTCCACTCCACAAATTCCCCACAACTCCCTTCTCACCTCCCATCTGAACCAACATCTATCATACTTTGCTACAGAGATACAGACGAGCCGTAGGCACGGGGGACTCTAGTACAACGGGTACAGGAAAGAAAACGGAAATGGCATGATCAGAAAAGACAGCCAGCTCCGGAATATGTCACGCTGGAGGATGTCCTCCATGGCAGGGCTAAGAAAGCCGACAGAGTAATGCTTAACTGCAAGAATCTCCGCACAAAGAGGCCTATGGAAAAACTAGACCAGAAGATGCTAGGACCATTTGTTGTCCTACGCAAAATGGGGTGTAGGGCCTATGAGATTGAACTGCCTGACAGATGGGAAATCTATCCTGTATTTTATGTCGGGTTGTTGGAGCCTTACCGAGAGGATCCCAACGGGAGACCTCAAAAGGAGATACCAACACCGGATATTGGGGACAATGAGCCTAGTTATGTCGTCTCAGAGATTGTTGACAGTCTGTGGTACAGGAATCCTAAGAAGATATTTTCCCATCGGTTTGTGCAGTACATGGTGGCTTGGGAAGGGTACGGTCCAGAAGAGAATTCTTGGGAACCGTTTGAGATGTTAGAAGATACCGCAATGCAAGCATTGCAACAGTTCCATGAGAGGTATCAGTCTAAACCTAAAGACCATAGGGTTATAGACAATCCAAACCGTGGAACTAAGAGACGACGTTGACGGTCTGAGGACAGACCAAGAGAAGAGGGGAGTAGTGTAACGACCCTATGATAGGTAGCTACAATCACTATAACCTTAGCCCAAATGGTATAGCAAGTGGTAACCAGAGGTGGTATGGTCTTGTATACTTAGTATATGCATAGTTGGTAAACCTAGGATAAAGCCTAGGAAGGAGTTGAGTAGCCTTGAGGCACTCTATTAGGCAGGGTAACCTTTCGGAAGAACATTCGCATAAAGGCAAGAGAATTAGGGGAATGTTACACGGACCTCTGAGACGACTTCTGTTGGCGACTGGAGGAGCCCCGGAGCGGTTAAGGGCATAAGAGGACAAAGTTACCCTACCTTGGAAATTTGGTCATTATGCCCGTAGACCCCAGTTACCCTACTGATGAGTCCAAGTTACCCTACCTTCCCCAGCAAAGTCATCCTAGAACATAGAGGTCGATTGCCTCACATTCTATAGGCTCTTAGATGTTATTAGGCGCAGACGCATCTGCGCAGGGAGGCCCTACGCCTGTGTAAGAGTCGCCCGAACATGCTATTGAACTTGGGCGGGTTTAGCTAACACCCACCTCTGGCTCCAGCGTTGGAATGGCGCGTCATAGGCAGACGGCTGTGTAGTTGCTCGTTTGCTAGTAAAAAGAGGTCATTGGAGCAGCTGCCATAACACCGTATAAGTCGTCGCCATCCGTCCGTCCGAATGTCGTTTGCAGGATATATAAGGGGAGTATGGGTAACCGCCAAAATGGGGGCCGCCCATATATGGTCTCTCGGGCATCTAGGAGTCTATTCCAGCCTACGGGTTGTAGGGTAGTCTTCCTAGTGGTACTCAGGTAGTCACAGAAGGCCAGGGTGCTTTCGAGACAAATACCTCAGTAACCAGCCCAGACCTTCTCCCCTTGATTTGTAGCATTACTATGGGTTTTATTGGACTCTAGAGGTATGAGTCTTATCACAGTAGAGTATGTCCCGAGAGGCTGGCTATGGGTAGCGCCCATTTAGCCAACCCTCTGGTACATCTCACCGGGGGAGCTTGCATGTCAATTTATCACATTGGATAGTCGTGTAGATAAAATGATGGACTGCATAGCCTGTATAGACGAAACTACCACTGGGCCAGTGAGTCCACCACCTAGGTATTGGCTCTGGTTGTTGTCATAACAGTTAGCCACTAGTATGACTTCGATAGAAAGAGTTTTTCCACCTGCGCTTGTATTGGAGATGCATTGCGGAAACTCACATCCTATTGACAGAGTTAAGGGTACCCAAGTTGGTCCGACACTTCCGCGGGATAATTCCTGATAGAGGGTATACCTCGGACAAACCCTGAGCAGGCCAGGGTGCTCACACAAGGTCGGAGTAGTGGTGAATGTCAAAGACTTAAATCTGATATCTACTTAAGTTTAAGCATTTGGCATTCTACTTCGTTAACCAACTTTCCTCGCGAGAACCTATTGAGTGAAGCTTTCAGCTTAATGATATTAAGTTTAACCGTTTTTATTCTTTGTGAATTATTTACTCTATCTTTATCTTCTACTTTGAGTTTTGGTGCGGTCGCAACCATTGAGTTCACCTCTCTATAGGGTGCCCCCGTTACATCGTATTTACTATGCTCAGGTAAAGTATTGATATTCTCTTGACTAAATATATCAGCATATTCTCTATATTAACACAGAATCTTAATCTTGATGTCCTTGCTGTCTTCATCTGTGTAAAGGGTCATGCCTATGACAAAGATATTGTCTGGGTCTTCGGCTAAGAGTTCCTCTGCTGTAATGAACTCTAAGCGCCTTTCTTTCCTTAGGCAGTGGGCTTTACAATATTCTGATCGCCACTTAAGACTGCCCTTCTCCCAGTTAATGTCTGGGTTGTGGTCCTTTAGTCACGACATTGGCAGGTAACCATTCAGTCTGCCTGCCGGCATATCTGCAACTTCAAATCGCATTTTATTCATATGGTCTCATATGTACATATCCACAGTAGTGGTATAGTGTCGACCTGAGCCGGGAATGTGGTTCCCACTGGCATCTAAAATCGGTGTCGGTTCCTTCCAACTTACCCAAGGTACTTGGGCATTCTTAACCCAATCGCTACTTAATACAGCCCCATTAGCGCCACTATCTAACAATAAGAGGGCTTCACCACTTAGCCACTCTTGATTGTGGCTTCATTCCAGTCTCACTCTCAGGTGAATGGATCTTGTATGTGGCGGTGGGCCTGCAAGCCTCAACCGCTTATTGGGTCTCTTGTCTCTAAACATTGCAGTTAGTCAATTTCCAGAAGAATTTGGTATGGTTTTACAATAGCGAATCAATGTCTCTTGCCTTTCGACACAAGAGCAGCCACAACAGGTGGTGAATAGCGTTTATCACTGGATAAATTTTACCCCTTTTCAATAGCTTGGCTGTTTACTATCACGCCAGCATGATTTCGGGTATTTAACCCTTCTCCGGTAAACTTGCAAAATAACTTCAATTGCTAAGTCAAGTCCAGCCTGACCAAATTAACACAAAATCCAACCAAATTCAATCCAAAATTCCAAACAGTATGAGATAAGCAAATAATACTTTCGCAAAATCCCATAAGAAGATAAAACAAAAGCACAAAACCAAGTACCGCAACCATTCCCAATGTAACAATAGAAACCCAACCGATCTCGCTATCCCTATAGCCAGATATTAGTTTCAATATGTTGTACCACTGGTGGGGAACATTACTGCTTCTTTTCCGTCATCTATCTCATTAGCCCTTCTAGGCGCTAGAGTAGAGTTAGCTTTTGCATTCCTCTCACCTCTTGGGATAGATCTTACCTAGCGGTCCATATCGGTATCAATCTCCAAGATATCCAAATCTGGAGGTGGTGATCTGCGGACGTCGGCTACAACTTGCTTAAGAGCAGGTTTTGGAGCAGCTTCAATGCGTTACGATTTCGTGACTTGCGTGCCTTCATATCCCACTTCACCGGCGCCTCGTTTTTAATTAATTCGAGAGGATGCAACAACTGGAGTCGCCGAAGGACATTTTGCCTAATAGTGACTGGCTTGTCCACATCGAGAGCATTGATTCAACCGTTTGCGTTTGTCAATCAGAGTCTGAGGAATATCACGATGCATTTTTGTGTGCTCTGTTTCTTGAGGTCTTGAAGACCCAGACGCATGGTTGCAGGGTTTCTGTTGGCATCGCCTCGAGCTTTGCCTATCCTTTCGCTGTCTTGTAGCGGATGTTTGCCTATCATCGCTCTTTTCCAGCTTGGAATGATGTTTTTCCCTTGGTACCATACGGTCAAAGGAAGCAACATCTTGAAAACTGATAGCCGGTTTGACGGAGAAGCTTGATATATTCAACGTATTCGTCGGGAAGCGGAGTTTTCAAAGCCCATGCATTGCAAAGGTCGGTAGTTATACCTACGCGGGCTTTGGCCTGGACAAAATTGCCGCTCTATCACAACTATAAAGCCAGTCGCATCACCTCATGACAAAAGTGATCAATCTTACCTGACTTCATAGTCAAATCGTTCCACTCCCTAAGAGTGCGATCCCGATCGCAGTGTCCACCAAAGCTTGATACCAGCGGTTGCCGAAAACCTTCACAAGTGCGAAGGACATTTTTCTGATCGAAGGGGACACCTTCTTGACGGGCACCCTCTTTACTAACGTAAGGGTGTATACTCTGATACCATTTTTTGGCAGGACCTTGGAGAAGGGGGATTAACAAACTGACTTCATCCCAGTCTTTGCAGAGGGATTCCCTAAAGTAGTCTAGTTTGATTTTGCAATCCTGTATGAACCGTTGAGTATCGGTAGAGTCACCTTTGAACCGATCAATACCTAATTTTTGAGGTTCCTCGGTCGATGCGCTGACTTTTTACACTTGAGTTGTTTCCGAAGATCCTCAGCAAGCTCATGACACCGCCTATCATACTTTTCCTTCCTCGCATCATTCCAGTGGGACTTGCGTCTTCCTAGGAATTTCGGCGGATCGGGAAGAGAGGAGTCAGAATCACCCGGGTCTCCATGCTGCCGACAGCGTTTCCATTACGGGGAGGAAGATTTTCTCCACTGCCACCAGCGTTGCCGCTGGGGCCTCCCCTAGGGGAATCATACCCACTGAAACCATCTTCGCCTGGCATGTCTTGGTCCATTCTCTCAGGTAATGGGTTAGACGGTGGGGGCGGAGGTTGTGGGCTAGCGGCACGAGTGTTAACCGCATAGTCACTCAAAAAATCAGGGCAGTCACTATGCCTAGTGTGCCTCACACTCTCACAGTACCCGCATCGGTTCTGTTTTGACTTTGGCAGAGGAGCGTAGTTCAAAGGTCTCGACCAAATCTTGATCGGCTCAAAGACGCTCTTGAGACATGGAAACCTATGCGCATTGCGAATATTGCTTCCTTCGGCCACAACCCTACTGTCAGGGGAACAAAGACCCGTAGGCGCTGGCGCCTCTGACCATGGGGCAAAACTGGGAGGTCCAACATTACCCGAAGGCTTTGCTGGTGTGGGTGGTGCTCTTGCCGAAACGAAGGCAGCTGGGACTTGTGGAGTGGTGGGTAGACGGGTTTGCCCTGCTACCGCAAAGGGTCGTTCTCGTTCGATACAAATCGCCGGCGTATTATGTTCCACTGCGTGAGGGGCAGGTAGAGTTGACGATTGTGGTAACTGGGAGGGTGTTGCGGGAACAGCCTCCTGAGATGGGGGCTGAGGAGAATTCTGTCTCGATGATCTCCCTGACGAAATAGAGCTAGATTTGGTAACCACGAGAGGACGTGACGATGGCCCGAGGTTTTTGACCAAAGGAGTTGTTCCCTGAGAGCAGCCAACGTCACTGAAGGCCACTTCGAGAGGGGTTCCACGTTCATGTGCTTCGGCCACCTGCTTTTGAAATTCGGCAAGCTGCTCTTGCTGTGCGATGAATTGTTTACCCACTTCATTCAACCAAGGTTAATATTTCTCATTAATCATGCAGGCTGCGACTTCAGCACCATAATGAGGAGTGGGTTCTATTGCCAAAGGAAGGGCAGGGGCAGCGTTTATAATCACGTCATTCTCAGCGTCAATGGAGTACCCCTGGGCAGCGGCCTGCTCCAAGGCTTCTACCCGTTTCCGAATCATCTGATCGGACATAGCTAACTGGCGGAATTCTTTTCGCTGATATGCCATCTCACGATTAGCGTTTTCCACGATGTCTGTTTCAAATGCATGCTAATGCTCTTCAGCAAGATTGAGGAGGTGGCTTTGTGCATCTTGCATCTACCTGTGTAATTTCCTCAAGTATGTATGGTTCAACAAGATCTTTTGTTAAATCAGCGAAAGTCATCTTCCGTGGACTATTCTGGGGTATTCTCCGTCCTACTGACGGGTCATGAGTGAAACTTTGGAGGAAGGCGCAAGGGGCTTCAATCTCCATCTCTGTGACCGTACGAGGTATTTCAATATCAAAGGTTGGGTCATTCTCAATGTCATATGTCAGGACCTGCTGGATTGGCCGCCAACCTAATCTCTTCAGGTCTGCTCTTGCAGCAGTTCGAGATATTTCTCGTTCAATACCAGTTATCCGCTCAGGAGAAGAATGAAACCGGGACACAGCCATAGTGGAAGACACTGTTCTTTGCACCTGATGCTTCTTGTACCAGACATGTGACTCGTAATCAAATAATGTCCAAACTGTAGGCTAAAACAACAATTCTCAGTAGAGAGTTAAGAGAGTGTGCTTAACTATAGACTGTAACAGGGGCACCCTGTAGAGAGGTGAGCTCTAAGGTTGCGCCCGCACCAAACACTCAAAGTAGAAGATAAAGATGAGGTAAAATATTTCAGAAGAATCAAGGGTAAAACTTAATATAGTTAAGCTCGAAGCTTCACTCAATTTAGTTCTCTCGAGGAAAAGTTAGTTGTCAAAGTAGAATGCCAAATGCTTAAACTTAAGTAGATATCAGATTTAAGCCTTTGACATTCACCACTACTTCCGACCTTGTGTGAGCACCCTGTCCTGCTCAGGGTCTGTCTGAGGTCTACCCTCCATCAGGATTTATCATGCCGGAAGTGTCAGACCAACTCGGGTACACTGAACTCCGTCAATAGGATATCAGTTTCTGCAATGCATCTTCAATACAACTGGAGATGAAACAACTCTTTCTATCGAAGTCATACCAGTGGCTAACTCTTATGACAACAACCAGAGCCAATACCTAGGTGGTGGACTCACTAGCCCAGTGGTGGTTTTGTCTGTACGAGCTATGCAGTCCATCATTTAATCGTGGCGACTATCCAATGTGATAAATTGACATGCAAGCTCCCCCAGTGAGATGTAGCCGATGGTTGGCTAAGTGGGTGCTGCCCATAGCCAGCCTCTAGGGACATACTCTACCGTGATAAGACTCATACCTCTAGAGTCCAATAACAACCCATAGTAATGCTCCAAGTCAAGGGGAGAAGGTCCTGGCTGGTTACTGAGGTATTTGTCCCGAAATCTGCCTGGCCTCCTTGGACTACCTAAGTACCACTAGAAAGACTACCCTACTACCCACAGGCTATGAGAGACTCCTAGGGGCCGGGGAGACAATTTATGTGCGACCCCCTATTTGGCAGTTACCTATACTCCCCTTATATATCCTGCGAACGACATTCAGTCGGACGGACGGTAATGACTTATACGGTGTTACGCCAGGTGCTCCAATGACTGCTTTTAACTAGCAAACGAACAACTACATAGCCCTCTGCCTATGACGCGCTGTCCCAACGCTGGGGCCAGAGGGGGGTGTTAGCTAAATCCGCCCTAGTTCAATAGTATGTTCGGGCCACCATTCCACAGGCGTGGGCCCTCCCCACGCAGATGCCTGTCTGCCTAAGAACATCTAAGAGCCCATAGAATGTGAGTCAATCGACCTCTAAGTTCTAGGGTGACTTTGCCGGTGAAGGTAGGGTAACTTTGACACCTTAGTAGGGTAACTGGGGTCCATGGGCATAATGACCAAATTCCCAAGGTAGGGTAACTTGGTGCTCTTATGCCATTAACCCCTCCGGAAGTCCTCTACTCGACCACACAAGTCGTCTCGGAGGTCCGTGTAACATTCCCATAAGTCTCTTGACCTTATGCGAATGTTGTCCCGAAAGGTTACCCTGCCTAATAGAGTGCCTCAAGGCTACTCAACTATTCCCTAGGCTCTATCCTAGGTTTACCAGCTATGTACAGCCACTAGACAAAAGTGTTGGTGATGGCGCAAATTAAGACATTGTCCGTGTGCCCTTCCTAATTGCGCAATACTACCCCCCCGACCCCCAGGTAAAGAAAGGAAGAAAAATCATCGGATGAAATTAAACATTAAATGTAATAGATAAATATTAAATAGAAATCCACCAAAGACTCCCTAGTACCTTGCATACCATCCTTTCACATCGATAACTGCTGCAACACGGGAGGGCATCGATCACGAAAGCTTTTCAAAGACTGACTCCGGGATCGTTGCCCAGACTAGGGGGAGGACTTCTGCAAGCCATTGTCTGACCTTTCCTGGACCACCTTTAGTATCAATAATGTCGGAATACTGTTTGTGAATGCGGCGCTTTAATTCTACCTAAGCGTGCTTGATAGAATTAAGATCGGGTGACAAAGGTGGGTGATCTTCCAGATCAATTCGGTTCTCTTCAAATCACTTCCGTGTGTCCAGTGCAGTATGCACTTGGGCATTGTCCTGCTGGAATTGCGGATCTCCTACAGCTTGTGCAATCTCTCGCATCACCGGGGGCAGGTGCTCATCTAATAGGCTAAGGTAAACCCAACGGTCTACTTTACCTTCCAGAATGGGCACCAGAGGACCCCGGTTACCACGCCAAAAGTATCCCCACACCTTTAGCCACACCTCATTGGCTCTGGCTCGGGGCTTAATGCTGTCAGTGTGCCACTTCTCCTGTGGGGTGCGAAAAACCCACTGCTGCTCGGGGTTGGCTGATTTGCGGACTGTACACTCGTCGCTGTAAAGGATGCCTTCGAAGTCTTCAGCTGTCCAATTCTGGCGGGCAATGGTCCACTCTAATCTCTTCTTGACATGCACAGCTGTCAATTGGGGGCGGGTTTGGGCAAGACATTTTTTCACATTGGCTTCCCGGAGAACTCGGTCAATAGTGCGGATTGACACATGCGGGGCGTAACAGTTCCGGAGGTCTACTCACGTCATGCTCCTGTCCTTCTGAGCCCCTCTCATAATTACCCGCTTCTCTCTCCGACTGAGAATAACTGGCCAACCAGAACAGGGTGCATTTTGCACATGGCCTCGGTCACAGGCACGGGCAAGAAAATTCCGTACTGTGGACCAGGGACAGCCAACCAGAGTTGCAACAATCGAAATGGTTGCAAAAATATGAAAAAAGGCAATTATCATCCCCTTCTCCACATCACTCATCTCTCAGCGAGACATCTTTGGCTTGTGACGCGAAACTGACTTTGTTTTAGCCGGCATGGTTGTGTGCTACACTCCTTACTTTCTACGCGCTTTCTTTTCATAACAATGCTGACTAACTATCACCAAGACTTTTATCTACTGGCTGTATATACTAAGTATACGAGATCATACCACCTCTGGTTACCACTTGGTATACCATTTGGGCTAAGGTGATAGTGATTGTAGCTACCTATCGTAGAGTCATTACAGCAAGCTACATGCTTTCTGTGTAACCTCAAGTGTGCACATGAACATCTAAGAGTCCCTATATTGTCAGACAATTATCATTTAAGCTCCATATTTTCCTTGCCGGTGAAGATAGTGTAGCTGGGGCTCCACTCTAGGGTAACTGGAACCCCTCAGAAGAGTAGCTAAGTTCTCAAGGTAGGGGAACTTCGCCCTCTCATGCCTTCAGCCTCTTCAGAAGTCCTGATAACAAGATCTAATGCCCCCTTAGAGACAAGTGTAACATTCCCATAGTTTCCTTCACATTATGTGAAAAGTATTCCCGCAATATTACCCTGCCTGACAGAGTAACCAAGACAATCCTGTCATTACCTTTACCTTACCTAAGGTTAACCAGCCTTTTGTATACCAAGTATACAGAACAATACCACCTCTGGTTACCACTTGGTATACTATTTGGGCTAAGGTGGCAGTGATCGTAGCTATCTGTAGCATGGTCGTTACAGAAGAAGATATTCACAAAAATGGTTTCAATCATAACTCTCACTCAATAAGCTTTCTACAATAGTATTGGATAGCCAAAGATGTTGAAGTTGTTGGCGAATTTTGCCTTGTGCTGATACGCAAGGCATCATGCTCTGCTTGTTTTGTTCTCTATCTCACCATTCCTCCTGCTTCTTTACCATTGACTTTTACAAATGGTTTTGCGGACCACTATTTGTAGATACTAATTTCATCAGTTATGGACCTCGAGACACATATATCTACCTACTAAAATACTTTAATAATTGTATGATATAGTATCATCAGGGTAGAATAGCTCATTCCTGAGATGGCAAGCTTTGATGAACCCATGAGGTAAGCTACATCAGCAAAAAAACTGCCCTGGGCCTTGTTGCATCCTGTTCGCCCCGTCCCACGGACGTTCCAGGCGCTTATAACGTAAACTCCAGGTCTGGGTGCTTCCGCCCGGGCTCGTTTCGTCCGGGCGCTACCTTTTTCCGTCCGGAGGTACCGGGTGCACCCTGGCGCAGTTTGCCTAGCAACCATACCCCCAGCGCAAAACCCATCCCCCCTGCAGCGCCGGAAGCACCCGTTCACCTGCCACCTCCCCCAGAAGCCTTTCGACCGGGAATTCTCTCCTCCCAGATGCGCCCAGTTCCTTCCCATGATACTCCCCTCCCTCTGCACCTCTCCCAAACGCTCCCGTACACCCCCTTTTCCTCCCTTAACCAGTGGACATTTTCCTACGACCCTCCCCATCCTTGCCGTCGGCCGGACGCCCGTTGCGTATTCTCCAGCATCCGCCGGACGTTCTCCTACTCCTCTTTTTTTCGCCCTCTACCCGCCACACTCTTCTCGTGCGCCAAACGTTATACCGTCCGCCGGATGTTATACCGACCGCCTGACATCTTTCCCTACCCTAGGAGCCATTGCCGGCCAGACCTCTTAGTATTCATCCACCTGACTCATTACTATGACTTTCTTGCCTATAACTGCCCCCCCGCCACGCGGCCTCTACACCACTGGTATCACAATTTAGTCTCTTCTGAACTTTTGATATCTATCATTTATTTCGCTTTCATATGCATACATGATTACAGACTATTGATTAAACGGTTCCCTGTATCCGCTAGGTCTGGCGGGTTCTTCGGTGTGGCGTGGTGCGTCCGCCGGTTCTCTCGACAGGGCCATACTTGTATCAACTATTACCCTCCTCTCTTCTGCGACACCGCCAGCCGATTCCAATCTACCCGGCCCCGGTCCCATCCCAAACTCACCCCTCAATGACTCCTCATCATTTGAATATCCGGCAGTCCTCGCGACCTGCTTTCCCCGCTCCCTCGGGATTCTAGCCTCCAATGTGCCTCTGATCCACTAGATCATATGATCCAGCCAGACCTTTGCTGTTCCATTCCACGTCTCTATGTGACGTTGGAGCAGGCCTGTTTTCTCATTAGCCGAGCTATTACCCGGGTTGAGTACTTGCGGTTTTCGAAAGTATCCGGATGCCTGGGCGCCAAGGGATCCGCATACTTTTGAAAACCACAAGTAGGCGCTGTTCATCTTACCTCCGCAATTGGGCCGCGTGAAAGGCACATTATCGATAAAGTCTCCAGTCCGCCAGCATGGCAGGGAATGGCACATTATGGCTGCAGCCAGACAGATAAAAGGGCCGTCGATCTTACCTAGGAACCCCTCGTCCATCGGGCCTTTCCTTTTGGGGGTAGAATAATTATGTGCAAATATCACACCCGGAATCTGTGGCGCTAGGAATCTAAGACAAATTGGCTGTCCGCAGAATTAGGTTTAGTCTTACTGCGGTTAAAATAATCCTGAGAATATCGAAAGACTACCTCATAGTTGTTAGATGGGCAAGTGAACCTATCCTCCTCCAGTAGGTATGCCACCCTTCGTGCACAGCCCGCAGGATCCTCAATGTCAAGCTTATAGAGTTCTGATATAGGGCACTTCCCAGTATGCAAATACTGAGATCTGCACGAACTGTGCTTTGACCGGATCTAAAACCCAGTGGCCGCCGGCCGCTCTGTTTAGTCTGGGATGACACGCAGGTTATCAATTAAGGGTAACGTACCTGCTCAATAGAGGGTAGGGTAGCATCGCCAAAGTCGGGAAAGCCCAATTCACTCCGGGCATCCTTCCAGAACCTGCGGACTTCTTCCGTCAGGGTGATTGGGTCTGGAAACGGATTCACGAAGATTGTCCAATCCCACATCAGGTCAAGGGCTTTGACCAGGATGCTACGCTCTAGCCCTAGGGCCACATTCCGCCTACTACTGGTCCGCTGTCCAGTTCCGTTATCAAATTCTCGCATTGTTGGATCCGACTGGGTTTGAGGTAAGACTGGTGTTGCAAGCGGATTCAAGGCTGCGGGCAACCGGGAGAGGAAGGCAGGCGTACAATTTTGGCTTACTAGTATTGGGGCAAGTGTTCCCCATTCCTGGTAACTAGGCCTCCCGCCAGAAGTCTGACTATGCCCGGGCAAGATTGTTATTATCGATGGTTGCGAGCTAAGAAACTCATTCTCGACTGGTCTCTGTGCCCCCCAATCTGCTGACAGATCCTCATCATCCGCTCCCGGCTCTACTATATCCTCATCATTCTCCCTATTCGCATTATCCTCGTCCTCTTCGCTCACCTCGCTCTGACCATCGTTATCCTCATATTCTCCATCATCTGAGTCCATACTGTCATCCGCTGGCTGCTCCCCGTCGTCCGCCCACTGCTGCCCGTCATCCGCCAGAGCATGTTCTGCTATTTGGGGTCGTGATGGGGTTGGCACCTCCATGGCACCTCTTGTCCTACTTACTGTAGACCCTGGGGTAAGAGACGCCGGACGTGGTGCTGCTATAGTTGACCCTCTCCGAATCTAGATGTCCGGACACGTCCCCGCGGACCTCCCATTGCCCTTGCCTGCCCTGCCTCGACGAACGCGTTCTGTCAGCAATAGACCGCAGTTGTTGTGACATAGTGTGTAGGTGAATAGTGATAGTTGAGAGCTGTAGTGAATAGTGTCTGGAAATAGATGCTTTTAGGAAAGGTGTATTGGTAGGTAGTTAAGACAACAACACAGGGTTTGAACATGGCAGAGAGAAATGGTCCGCACGTCCTCTTTAAGAACTAGGAATATTCACAGCTTGTCACTCGCTTTGATACTTGATGGCAGTGGCAAAGACATCGTGCGGCCGAATTGAAGCTGGACACCTTCTATGGGAATTTGCACCCGGGGCGTCTAGTTTCGATACGGCCGTGTTATTTTACTGAATCACCACACGCGCTTTTGGTGTTTAAGGTTTATGAAGTAGATGGAAAGGTTTATTAGCATGAGCGGACTAATCTAGTTCGAGTAGGTCCGCCAAGTAGACGGCAACAAATGTGGATAAGGCTAGATCTCGGATCCCAAAACACTAATCCCAGAAAGTATAAGAAGCTAGTGAGGCACAACAAACAGGACTCTGAGCGAAAAACACCAAGAAAAAAAAGAAAATAATCTGTGAAACAACAAGAGCCAACACCTAGAGTCAGAAAGTACAAGTAAAACACACGCCAAATGAAAAACAGCTGGAGAAGAACAAGAATAATCCGCAAAACTCTAAGGGCAGACTTCCAAAGCTTGAAAAGAAAACAAGCCCCGAAAAACAGCTGGAACAAGAATGCTGGACTCCAAGAGCTAGCAATTAAAACAAAAAAGCAAAGAAAAAGCACTAGCGTCCGGTCCTGACAATTAGTGTCCGTGGCATTGGGTCCGGGTGAACCCAGCCGCAGCCGGCTAATCCAAACCAGACATAGGCTGGAACGAACAGGAACAATGTGCCAAAAAAGCAACAAGCAAGAACGGAAAGCATGCAGGAAGACTCCAGGCCTTCTACTACCTGTAAACCACTGGAAACAGACCCCCGACACCTGGAGAGCTCAACATGATTAGCCATGGCTCGGGCGGACTACCTTGCCTGACATTGGCTAAGCAAGGGCAGAAACAGACCGGAGAGGACACCAAACATCTGTTTCTGCTGCAAACATAGATGTAAAGCTCCGTAGTGGTAACCGCCATTTACGCTCCGTAAAGTTGCCACTACTACTCTCGCTCGCTGGAGAGGCCGGCCCAGATTCTCGTCCGGCGTCCGGTACCATCATATTTGCAAGCGGATCTCCAGAGCGTGGATCAGAGAGGGAACGGGTTCTGCCAGGCGTACCAACTTGGGTCACCGATGGGGCGGCGGGCTGCCCAACTCTTGATGCTAGCATTAAAAGATGCTCAGCTGGTGCTCTCACCTGCACCTGCTCAACAGCTGTAGGGGCTAGATCGTGACTAGGGCTGGAAGCCAACGGAGGAGGGCTGATTGGCGGAATAAGCCGGTGTAATGACCCTACAATAGGTAGCTACAATAACTACCACCTTAGCCCAAATGGTATACCAAGAGGTAGTCAGAGGTAGTATGGTCTAGTATTCTTAGTATACAAGAATGATGGTTCGCCTAAAGGCAAGGCCTAGGGAACAGTAGAATAGCCTTGGCCATTCTATTAGACAGGGTAACCTTTCGGGAGAACATTCACATAAGGTCAAGGGAATTATGGGAATGTTACACGGACCTCCGAGACCACCTTTGTGGTTGACTGGAGAACTTCCGGAGAGGTTAATGGCATGAGAGGGCAAAGTTACCCTACCTTGGGAATTTGGTCATTTTGCCCATGGACCCTAGTTACCCTACTGAGGAGTCCAAGTTACCCTACCTTCACCGGCAAAGTCATCCTAGAACTTAGAGGTCGATTGCCTCAGATTCTATAGGCTCTTAGATGTTCTTGGGCGTACACGCATCTGTGCGGGGAGGCCCCACGCCTGTATGAGGGGGGCCCGAACATGCTATTAAATTTGGGCGGGTTTTGCTAACACCCCCCTCTGGCCCCAGCGTTGGGACGGCGCGTCATAGGCAGACGGCTGTGTAGGTGCTTGTTTGCTAGTAAAAAGAGGTCATTGGAGCACCCGGCATAACACCGTATAATTCGTCGGCGTCCGTCCGACTGAATGTCGTTCACAGGATATATAAGGGCAGTATGGGTAACCGCCAAAATGGGGGTCATCCATATGTGGTCTCTCGGGCATCTAGGAGTGTATTCTAGCCTACGGGTTGTAGGGCAGTCTTCCTAGTGGTACTCAGGTAGTCTCAGAAGGTCAGGGTGCTTTCGAGACAAAATACCTCAGTAACCTGGCCGGACCTTCTCCCCTTGATTTGTAGCATTACTATGGGTTGTTATTGGACTCTAGAGGTATGAGTCTTATCACGGTAGAGTGTGTCCCGAGAGGATGGCTACGGGTAGCGCCCACTTAGCCAACCATCGGCTACATCTCACGAGGGGAGCTTTCATGTCAATTTATCATTTTGAGTAGTCGAGTAGATAAAATGATGGACTGCATAGCTTGTATAGACAAAACTGCCACTGGGCCAGTGAGTCCACCGCCTAGGTATTGACTCCGTTTGTTGTCATAACAGTGAGCCACTGGTATAACTTCGATGGGAAGAGTTTTTCTACCTGCAGTTGTATTGGAGATGCATTGCAGAAACTCATATCCCATTGACGGAGTTAAGTGTACCCGAGTTGGTTCGACACTTCCAGCAGGATAATTCTTGATGGAGGGTAGACCTCGGACAAGCCCTGAGCAGGACAGGGTGCTCGCACATGGTCGTCGTAGTGGTGAATGTCAAAGGCTTAAATCTGATATCTACTTAAGTTTAAGCGTTTGGCATTCTACTTCGATAACCAACTTTTCCTCGAGACAACTTATTGAGTGAAGCTTTCAGCTTAACGATATTAAGTTTAACCGTTTTGATTCTTCGTGAATTATTTACTCTATCTTTATCTTCTACTTTGAGTTTGGTGCAGTCGCAACCTTAGAGTTCACCTCTCTGTAGGGTGCCCCCGTTAGAGCCGGTTGGTAGGTTGCTGGCACAAATTAAACTCCCCATGGGATCTTTCCGGTTCTACCTCGACACTAGAGTCAGTTGCCAGCATCAGGCGGGCAACCTTCCTTGGGGGTTCTGCAGGGTCAGCCGGGCTGTTGAGTTTATCGAGCTCTGCCAGACCTGCCAGGTTACGTTTGCTGCTGCTACTAACAGCGGTCAAGCTAGGTAACACCGACGCCTTCGTTCGATCAGTCTCTCTTCTTATTCGGCTAGGCTTCAAGGCACAAGTGTGCAACTTACCACGATGGGTACAAGCTTGCTTACTAGAAGATAGTCAGAAGCCGGCATTGGAAACAGCATCAGAGTCTGATTCCGATGCGTCGACATCCGCCGAAAGGCTGGGGTGCACCGCTCCAGTCCCCTGGGCCATGCTCCTGATTGGAGCTCGCCTTGCGGCTGCAGCGGATTACTCAGGCTGGTTGCCGACTGACATATTGTCGTCGTTGTTGTCGTTATCGTTGTTGTCACTGCCATCGCTATCCTGTGATCCGTCAGGATAGGGGTGTCTATTATGACGACTAGCAAAATCGAAACCAACCGGCGCAGGAGTCCCATCCTCTCCTTGTGTAGGATGGGCATAGAAGAGCATATCCATTGGTTCGTTCTGCGTATTCATTGCCCACCACCTGCGGAAATGAACATCAGTTGAGATTGGGATCATTTCAGCAAGTGGCAGGGGCTGCTCTGGATCCTCATGGAGTAAACCTGTGCCCTGTTTCGTCACACCAACGAGGGCACGATATCCGTGTCCACGTTCTAGCACACGGTCAATGCCGTCACGCACGTTCTGAAGGGTGGGTTCGGTCATCTCAAACCAGTAATCATGTCCACCGGCTTGCCACACGATCTTGTCAAGCCCGGCAGGGAGTGGGTCGGCTTGGCGGATAATGGATACCTCATCTATCCAAAGGCGGACGTAGCGTGGACCGGCCAAAGCTGCAGGGGCCATATTAGCATACTCTCTATTCATTCGGTGCAGATATTTTGAGATGACTTACGATTATTTAGAGCAGCAACAGGAGCGGCAGGACCGGCAGGACCGGCAACAGCTGCTCTCAATAAGTTCTCCAAATTGTTCTTATGATTTTTCGCTATGTCCCTTAGCAAATAATCGAAGCAATCGGTAAACCGTTAACCTCGCCTCGTGTTAGTCTGCCAGAGTGGCGCCCTATGTGGGACGGGTGGGATGGTAAGAGCATGTGCTTGAATGGCCGCCCATTGGTCGGCCGTACTGCCAACAAAGCCCGGGATCCTTTCTTG
>Ga0307509_10004994_pt1 | contig 18718 bp, 17 predicted proteins | sample 10_EM_MG_FD_202245 | JGI IMG/M metagenome (GOLD analysis project Ga0307509, IMG submission 202245) | Populus trichocarpa ectomycorrhiza microbial communities from riparian zone in the Pacific Northwest, United States - 10_EM | ecosystem: Host-associated > Plants > Roots > Unclassified | place...
GTCGCCCTCGACCTTGACGTCGGAGTGGTCCCAGAACGCGTCCAGGTACTCCCGCTGGGCCTCGACCAGGCCCTCCCAGCCGTCCAGCCGGGCGCTGGCGAGCGCGGCGCCCACCTGGTCGCGGATCGCCGGCAACGAGCGGCTGCCGGACCAGCCGTACGCGGCGAGCTTGACCACCCGCAGCTTCTGGCCCGGCTCGAGCTTGGTGGCCACCGTGGTGCGCAGCCAGTCCGGGTGCCCCTCGGTGGTGATCGCGTGCTTGCCGGGCGTCTCGATCAGGTGCTCCATGGCCGCGGCCATCCGCAGGTCGCTCGCCTTGGTGCAGTGCACCAGCAGGCCGCCGGTGCGCTGCTCGAGCATCTCCTCGGCCTGCAGTGGGTGGTCGAGGACGGCGGCGACCCGGGGGTCCTTGCTCATCGGCGGCAGTTGCTCGTTGGCGACCAGCTCGGACTGCAGGATCAGCCGGGCTGACGCGTCGAGCGGCTCCACCTCGTACAGGAACGCGACCACGGCGCGCTGGGTGAACGAGACCAGGCGTACGGTGCGGACCCGGATCGCCTGGCCGGACGGCGAGACCCACTCGACGGTCCGCTCGAGCGTGCCGGCCCGCAGGTCGAGGACCCGCTCGTGGGAGCGGAGCTCGCCGTACCGCACGTCGAACGGCTCGTCGTCGACCAGCAGCCGCATGAGCTTGGCGTTGGTTACGTTGATCATCGTCTGGCCGGACTCGGGGAACCCGTATCCAGCCTCGGCGTACGGCAGCGGGCGCAGCTCGTAGAACGAGTTCAGGTAGGTGCCCGGCAGGCCGTGCGGCTCGCCCTCGTCCAGGTTCCCGCGGATCCCGATGTGCCCGTTGGCAAGCGCGAACACCGACTCGGACTGAGCCAGCAGGTCCAGGTCGAGCCGGGTCTCCCGGATGTGCCAGGGGTCCACGGGATATGCCCGTTCACGGATCACGGTGGTGCCTCTCGAATGAAAAGAGAAAGTCGTGAAAGATATAAACGCTGATACGTGGTTCAGCGCTTCAGGAGTTCGGACAGGTCTGTGACAACGATGTCGGCCCCGTGCTCCAACAAAGCGTCATGCTGCCCGACGCGGTCCACACCGACCACGATCCCGAAATTTCCGGCCCGACCTGCGGCGACACCTGCCTGTGCGTCCTCGAAGACGGCACACGCCTCCGGCGGCAGGCCCAGCAGTTTTGCCCCGTACAGAAAAGTGTCGGGTGCCGGCTTGCCCGGCAATCCTTGCTCGCGGGCGGTCACGCCGTCCACCCGCTCCTCGATGAGGTCGGCGATGCCGGCCGCCTCGAGCACGTCCTTGCAGTTGGCGCTTGCCGAGACCACGACGCGGCGCAGTCCCGCGGCGCGGGCGGCCTTCAGGTACTCCACCGAGCCCTGGTAGACCTGCACGGCGCCCTCTTTGATCTTCTGCAGGACGAGGACGTTCTTCCGGTTCCCGATGCCGTTGACGGTCAGTTGGTCGGGTCCGTCATCCGGGCTGCCCTCGGGAAGGGTGATACCGCGAGAGGCGAGGAAGGTGCGGACGCCGTCGGCGCGTGGCCGGCCGTCCACGTAGCGCTGATAGTCGGCGCCGGAGTCGAAGGGCACGAATGGTTCGTCGTGCTGAGCCGCCCACGTCTCGAGGAACGTGTCGAACGTCTGTTTCCACGCAGCATTGTGCACGAGGGCGGTCTGCGTGAGCACGCCATCAAGATCAAAAAGGCATGCGGTCACATGCTGAGGTAGTCCGAGCACGCGCCCAATGTAGTCGCATGCGGCCCGTCGCGAGCACCGAAGGGCGGCTTCACCTTTCCGGTGGGCTTTACGCCCTGTTCAAACTCCTGTTTCAGTTCGATGACGTCCGGCGTGGCAACGCGATGCGCAGCCCGATCGTGGTACCGATCGGGCCGGTCGCCACGGTGACCTCGTCGCAAAGCTGGTGGGCCAGCCAGATGCCCCGGCCGCCCACCTCGAACGCCTCGGGCACCTCGGGCCGGCGCAGGTAGCGCACGGGGATGCCGGGGCCCGAGTCGGTGACCGTGCACCACGCCGAGCCGCCCGCCAGCCAGAGCACCGCGCGCCCCTGGCCGCCGGCGTGCAGCACGACGTTGGTGATCACCTCGTTCACCGCGAACACGAAGCCCTGCAGCCGGTCACCGCCGAGGCCCGCGGCGGCCAGCCGGCCGGAGACCTCGTGCCGCACCACGGCGATCTCGTCCCGCCCGAAGCGACGGTCGAGGAGCTGGGGAACGTCGACGGGCGAGCCGCTCAGGACGGTCGACTCCGCACCGGGAGCCGAACGCACGCTTTGGCCCAATCTCTCCTCCACCGTGGTGCAGCCTACGCGGTGGGCCCTTCCGACGGCACCGGGCACAGCGATCGCCCTCAGAAGAGATGCGCGATGGTCTTGAAGATCTCGGCGTAGAAGTTTCCGTCGATCTGGCGGTACAGGCTGAACGGCTTACCGGGGCTGCCGAAGAACGGCCGCAGCGTCCACGCCAGCTGGGTTCCGACGAAGCCGAACAGCAGGATCCAGATGTACAACAGGGTCATGCTGGGCGGCATCTGCCCGCCGGCCTGCTTGGCGGGGGCCGGCCGGTGGATGGGCTGCAGCACGTAACCCGGCGGCACCTGGACCGGCTGGGCGATCGGCTGGGCGATCGGCTGGGCGATCGGCAGCATGGCCGGCAGCGCGGCCGGCGCGGCGCCGTTGCCGGCGCCCACCGCCGCCGGCACCTTCTCCTCGGCCGGGACCGCCACGGGCGGGGCCGCCGCCGGGGCCAGCAGGCCGTGCTGGTTGAGGACCCGCATGCCGTCGGTCATGAAGCGCAGCCCGACCAGGGCCGACAACGCCAGGATCGCCACGTTCAACAGCTTGAAGAACTGATAGTCGGGCGCGGTGATCAGGAAGAACAGGCTGATCGGCGCGAACGCGAGCGCGAGCATGGCGGTCACGGTGAGCGCCACCATCACCAAGGCCAGCGACTGTCGCACCGACAGCCGGGCCCCGAAGACCAGGTTGAACAGGTACAGCGTGGGCAGGCAGATGGCCAGCGTGGCCAGGAACAGCAGCGGCAGCTTCACCGCGGAGGTGCCCGCCATCGCCACCGAGTGGAACGAGCCCAGCACCGCGCCGTACACCGCGAGCGCCAGCACCGTGCTGGCCAGCATCTGACCCACCAGGCGGGGCAGATCGCGGTCTTCCACCAGCTGTCGCCACACGCCTTGCCGGTCGCGCAGGATGCGTTCGATAACCAGCAATCCGGACGCACTCGCCAACGTGCCCACCCCCACCGGTCAGTACGTCGATACGCCGTCGCATCGACGTGTGCGCGGAACGGTAGCCGATCTCGTCAAGTGGGGGAAGGGCCGCGTTACCGCCAACCGACGTCGATGCGGTCGCCGCGCTCGTCGAAGAAGTGCAGCATGTCCATCCGCACCGCCACGGCGAGCGGGTGCCCGGGCGTGACGGCCGGGTACGGCGCCAGCCGCACCGCCAACTCGGCCGGGCGGCGGTGGTGCCGGCCCGGGTCGAGCACGCTGACCCGCTCCTCCGGCGCCTGCACCGTCGCGGTGCCGGACGACCCGCGCCCGGCCAGCTTCTGCAGGGTGCTGCCGAAGCGCCGGAACGCGCCGTTCGGCTCCGGGTCGGGCTTGCCGGTGCCCATCTCGTCCACCACGATCGCGGTCGCGCCGATGTCCAGGTAGGCCAGCGACTCGTGCCCGTGGTGCTCGAGGTAGCGGATCCGGCCGCGGAGGATGTCGCCCTGCACGTCCGGCGAGACCGGGGTGAGCGCCTCGGCCCGCATGCCGACCACGATGTGCTCGCCGTGGTAGTGCGCCACGGCCCGCGCCCGGATGTCGTTCCAGGGCAGGTAGAGGGCCTGGTCGCCGAGGTTCAGCGCGACGTACTGGTCGAGGTGCACGTAGACCGAGGCCTCGAGCAGGTTCATCCGGGGCGAGCCGAGGAACGCGGCCACGTAGAGGGTGGCCGGCCGCCCGTACACCTCGGTGGGGGTGCCGACGTCCTGCAGCACACCCTTGCGCATGATCGCGACCCGGTCGGCCATGGTGAGGGCCTCGGCCTGGTCGTGCGTCACGTACATGGTGGTGACGGCGAGCTCCCTGGTGAGGCCGGTGATCTCGGCGCGGAGCTCGGCGCGTAGGCCGCTGTCCAGGTTGGACAGCGGCTCGTCCATCAGGAAGAGGCCGGGGCGGCGCACGATGGCGCGGCCCATCGCGACCCGCTGGCGCTGGCCGCCGGAGAGCTGGCTGGGCTTGCGGCCGAGCACGTCGCCGATGCCGAGAGCGCTCGCGATATCGCCAACTCTCTCCAGTCGGTTATTAGTCTCCATACCGGACAAACGCAGCGGAAAGCCGATATTGTCGTTCACCGTCATATGCGGATAAAGGGCGAAATCCTGGAAGACCATGGCGATACTGCGATCACGCGGCGCCAATTCCAGCACGGGGTCACCATTGAGGAGAATGTCCCCTTCGGACGGATCCTCCAAACCGGCGATCATCCGTAGAACCGTCGATTTCCCGCAGCCGGACGGGCCCAGGAGCACGAGAAACTCCCCGTCCTCGACGTCGAGACTCACGTGATTGACGGCAACCGTGCCATCGGGCCAAACCTTGGTGACGTCCTTCAGCAAGACGGTGGACACCGTCTCTACCTCCCGCCGGGAAAGCTGGCAATGATCCCGGTCCCGCGATGGCCGGCGATCTAGCTCACTTTGACGAGGAGTATCGATATGCCGCCATCGGGTGAACGTGCCATTTGCACACAGTAGCGGACCGATTACGGCAGATTATCGCTCGTCCCGAAAGACCCGGCGAACTACGCGTTCGGCCGCGCCGCCGTCGTCCAGGTAGCAGAACCGCTCCCGGAACGCCCGCCGCGCCGTGTCGTCCCAGCGCCGCTCCTGGAAGATCTTGATGAGCTCGTCGAACTCGGTGGCGACCGGGCCGGGCGGCGCGGCGAGCAGGTCGAAATACACGCCGCGCAGATCTCGGTAGACCGGCCAGTCGGGCGCGAAGATCACCAGTGGCCGGTCGAGCACGGCGTAGTCGAACATCGCCGACGAGTAGTCGGTCAGCATCACGTCGGCGGCCAGGTAGAGGTCCTCGACGGCCGGGTAGCCGGAGACGTCGACGATCCGGCCCGCGCCGCTCGGCGTCCGGCCCGCCTGGTCGGCGCCGACGTAGAAGTAGTGCGCCCGGACCAGCAGCACGGCCTCCGGGCCGAGCGCGTCGGCCAGCCGCTCCACGTCGAGCACGTAGGTGCCCTTCGGCAGCCACTCGCGATGCGTCGGCAGGTAGAGCACCACCCGGCGGCCGGGCACGATGCCCAGCCGCTCCCGGATCGCCGCGACCTCGGCCGTCGTCGCGGTGGCCAGCCGGTCGTTGCGCGGGTAGCCGACCTCGAGCGTCTCGTACCCGCACGGATACGCCCGCTCCCAGGCGATCGTGGTGTGCTCGTTCGCGGTGACCGAGAAGTCCCAGCGGTCGGCCCGGCGCATCTGCCCGGCGAAGTCGGTGTCCCGGACCGCGGCCGGGTGGTCCAGCTGGTCCATCCCCATCATCTTGAGCGGGGTGCCGTGGTGGGTCATCACGTGCGTCGTGCCGCGCCGCTTGACCATCATATTCGGCCAATTGACGTTGTTGATCAGATAGCGGGCGCGGGCCAGCGCGCGATAGTAGGCCCGCGAGCCGGCCTCCACGTAGTCGACCCCGGGCGGGACCGTGCCCACCCGGGACGGCCCGACCACCCAGACCGCGCGTACCTCCGGCGCCAGCTCGGCGGCCTTCGCCGCGATCGCCGCCGGGTTACAGGTGACCCCGCGATACCAGTACGCGGCGAACAGCGCGAGCGACGGATCCACCGGACGCAGCAGCTGGGATCGGTAGTAGAGGCGCCCGAACACCTGCCGGCCGCGCCGCAGCAACTTGCGGTGCGGGCGGCCGACCCGGCGCTGCAGGCCGCGGGCGGCCCCCATCGCCAGCTCGGCGACCTGGAACGACCGGTACGCCCCACGGCCGACGAGCCGGTAGCGCAGCCCCTCGCCGCCGCCCGGCGACGGGAAGCCGTCCGGCGGCAGGTACCGCTGATACATCTCGGTCATCCGGGCGAAGAAGCGATGGCGCGACGCGGGCGGCACCCGGGTGTCGTGCCGGAGCACCCGCATCAGGTGCCAAAGCATCCGCTGGAAAAGCAGGCCGTGCACCTCGGCGCCGAGCGCCTCCGGGCGGGCCTGGGCGTACTTGGCGCACAGCGCGAGCGCGTGCTCCCAGTGCTCGAAGACCTCGAAGTGCCGCTCCCCGACGGTCCGGGTGATCGCCCCGGTCCGCCGCTGCCGGTAGTGCACGCAGGTGCGCGGCAGGCCGCTGATCCGCGGCGCGGCCACCATCAGCGGGAAGGTGAACGAGACGTCCTCGTACCAGCCGGCCTCGAAGGTCAGGCCGAGCCGGTCCAACAACTCCCGGCGGATCACCCGGTTCCAGGCCACGTGCAGCACGTTCAGCACCTGCGGCCACTGCTCCACGGAGAAGACCCGGGGCGCGTCGCCGAGCAGCGCCTTGGCCGAGCCGGTCTGCACCGGGCCGTCCCAGTGCACCCGGTCCCAGCCGACCACGAGCACGTCCGCCGCGGTGGCGCGCAGCCGTTCGCCGACCGCGGCCAGCGCGCCGGTGGCCAGCCAGTCGTCGCTGTCGAGGAACCAGACGTACTCCCCGCGGGCGTGCTCGAGACCCAGGTTGCGGGCCCGGCCGAGGCCGACGTTCGCCGGCGAGGTGATCACCCGGACCCGATGGTCGCGGGCCGCGTACTCGGCCAGGATCTGCCCGCTGTAGTCGGGCGAGCAGTCGTCCACCGCGACGATCTCGAAGTCGTCGAAGGATTGCTCCAGCACCGAGTCGAGGCATTGGCGCAGGTAACCCTGGACCCGGTAGACCGGCAGAACGATGCTCAGCAGGGTCACGATCGGCGCCAGTCGGCCACGGCGTGCCAGAGGAACGAGCCGCCCACGATCAGCGCCAGCCCGGCCTCGGCGAGCGTCGCATAGCCGGCCAGCCCGAGCACCGCCAGCACCACCACGCGGACGTCCCAGCCGAACAGGGCGCCGGCGCCGCGACCGGGCGGCGCGCCCTTCTCCATCCGGGCGGTCAGGTCGTAGTGCCGCAGGGCCAGCGTGAACAGCAGGAGGAAGATCACCGGCGGGTGCACCGAACCGGCCCAGCCGACCGCGACCACGAACAGGTACTCGGCGGCGCGCAGGGCGGCCGGGATCAGCCAGTCGAGCGGGCCGCCGTGCCGCGCCCGGGCCGGCAGCCCGGCCGCGAGGATCAGCAGCGCGGTCACGCCCACCGCGACCTTGGCGGGCGGCTCGACCCAGCCGAACAGCAGCGCCGCCACCAGCACGAGCGCCGCCACCGCCGCCACCGCGGCGAACGCGAGGGGCGCCGGCACACCCGGGGCGGCCAGCAGGTGGCGGACCAGCGGGCCGTCGTCGCGGTGCCGGGCGGTGTCGACCTGGTCGAGCACCCCGACCCGCATCGAGAGCGACCGCAAAGACCGCAGAGCAAGGGTGTACGCGAAGGCGAGCAGTCCGAAACCGACCACGGCGCCGAGCGCGACCCGCCCGTTGGTCAGCATCGCCAGCACGGCGATCAGCGCCCACCGCTCGCCGATCGGGAAGACCACGATCCGCTTCAGCCAGTACGCCGCCGAGCCGGCCTCGCCCTGCACCTTGTTGGACGCGGCGGTGAGCCGGGCGCCGACCCCGCCGGTCGCCGCCGGGCCGGGCCGGGCCACGGCCTCGTCGTGCAGCGCGCCGTACCAGGTGTCGGTCATGTGCCGGACGGTCTGCAGCAGGATCGCGGTGATCGCCAGGGGCCACGCGTACGGCAGGCCGACCCGCTCGGCGCCGGCCGCGAGCCCGGCGTACACCGCGTACTCCTTGGCGCGATCGGCCATCGTGTCGAGCCAGCCGCCGAACGCGCCGAACGTGCGGGTGTAGCGGGCCAGCTGACCGTCCACGCAGTCGAGCACGAAGCCGAGGTAGAGCAGGACGCCGCCGGCGATCATCGCGGGCCGGGACGCCTGCCAGAAGGCGAGCGCGGCCAGCCCGGCGAGCAGCACGGACAGCCAGGTCACCGCCGACGGCGACAGGCCGAGCCGGGCCGCGGCCCGGGTGACCGCCGGCGACCAGGTGCTCACCGCGTACGTGGTGAAGAAGTCGTCCTTCTCCTTGACGGCCAGCCGCAGCCGGGCGGCGTCCTCGTCGACGGCGGCCACCTCGGCCCGGGCCTCGGCCAGCTCGGACGAGGTGTGCACCTGGGTGGCCCGCAGCAGCCGCACCGGGGTGGCGACCGGCACCAACCCGGCGTCGAGCAGGGCGGACAGCAGATCGGTACGGTCGGCGACCATTTCCAGGGTGGGCAGGTCGGCCGGGGCGACGCAGAGGGCGCCGAGATAGCGCACGGTGCCCGCGCCGGGCTCGGCCGGCAGCAGCTTGCCGCGCTCGTCGCGCAGGTCGCCGGCCGGGTCGGCGACGACCAGCGCGGTGCTGCGGCCGCCCGGCTCGGTGGCGAGCGTGCGCAGCAGGCTGGCGTGCGCGACCAGGTTGTCGGCGCAGATCAGCACCCGCTGGTTCGCGTCCTGCGCGCGGCGGGAGAGCGCCCGCAGCGCGCCCGGGTCGCCTAGTCGCTCGACCTCGGAGGCGCCGGCCGCGCGCAGCGCGACGACCAGATCCGCCGCCAGTCCGGTGGCATCGGAGGGGTCGAGGGCATTGCCGCTGCCGGCGGAGAGGACGGCCAGCGTCACGGAGCTATCACCGCCTTGGCCTGGGGCCCGTAATCGGCCCCCAGGTTAACAGCGAGTGGACTTCGGGTACGGGTCACCCTTACGGGAACCGGACCACCGATCTCCGCCTCGGGGCTGAGGGAAGCCGATCGTGGCGCCCCTACCGTCGAGACAAGACCACAGCGAGTGAAGGAGAAAACGATCGTGACCCGCCGCCTCGCCCGCCCCCGCGACGACCGCTGGATCGCCGGGGTCTGTTCCGGACTCGGCCGCCGCTTCGGACTCTCGTCCGGCGTGGTGCGCCTGCTCTTCCTGCTCTCCTGCCTGCTGCCCGGACCACAGTTCGTCATCTACCTCATCCTTTGGGCCCTGCTGCCCAACGAGTGAGGGCCGGCGTCGACCGCGAACGTCAGGGCGACGCCACCCAACCGTGGGGCTTCCGGGGGCTCGGCCCCCAGGAGCAGGCATCCGTGAGTGGTCGTGGTCCGCGCTTTCCGCGGACCCACTCCACCCATCACTCACGGTGAGCTGAATGTGACGGTCACCGAGGTGTAGCCGAGGCGGGTGAACAGGCTCTCCAGCATGTGCTGGGTGTTGTCTCGCGCCCGCTGGTCGAGGCCGCTCGCCCGGGCCGCCTCGGTGATCCGCTGCTGGGACAGCTGATAGACCCGCTGTTGTTTGTCGGTGTCACTCTTGAACGCGTCGCCGATGCTGGTTAGCAGACCGCGATCCTCCTCGACCACGTAGCTTTTCTGCAGGTCGAGCGCGGCGTCGCCCTGCTGCGGCGGCGGCAGCGTCAGCTTGATCGTCTTTTTCTCGTTGTCGACCTCGAGCGCCTTGTCGGAGAGCGAGGAAAAGTCCACATACTCCTCGACCGTGCCGGAGCCGACGAAGAGGATGCGCCGGTTGATCAGCCAGTCGGGGACGTATTTCCGGTCGTCCTGCAGGTCGACGATCACCTGGAAGGTGCCGTCGGCCGCGACGTACCGGCTCAGGTCGCGCATGGACTGCAGCAGCACCGGCTGGCTGCGGTCGGTGGTCTGCTTGTCGAAGGGGTTGTCGAAGCTGGGCAACACGTTCAGCGAGCGCAGCCCGAAGCAGGCGGCGACCATGACGGCGAAGACCACACCGAAGAAGATGAGGACGCGAGCGACGATGCTCTTGCGTGGGGGATCGGGAACGGCGGCCGGCGGCTGCTCGTCGGGGACGGCCGGATATTCCCTCGTGGGTTCGTCGACATCCGGTGACTGGGCCATGCCTACAAGGTACGAGAGGGGTACGACACTCGCATTCGCTCAGCCGGCGAAGGCGCTCAAACCGGTCAATTTCTCGCCTATCACCAGCTGATGGATCTCCGAGGTTCCCTCGTACGTGAGCACGCTTTCGAGGTTCGCGGCGTGCCGCATGATCGGGTACTCCCCGCTGATGCCGTTCCCGCCGAGGATCGTGCGGCACTGCCGAGCGATCTTGATGGCCTCGCGCACGTTGTTCAGCTTGCCGAGGCTCACCTGCTCGGGCCGCAGCGCGCCGGCCGAGTCGCGCAGCCGGCCCAGGTGCAGCGCGAGCAGAAACCCCTTCTGCAGCTCCAGAGCCATGTCGGCGAGCTTGGCCTGGGTCAGCTGGAACCCGGCGATCGGGCGGCCGAACTGCTCCCGGCTGCCGGCGTAGTCGAGCGCGGTGGCCAGGCAGTCGCGGGCCGCGCCCAGCGCACCCCAGATGATGCCGAACCGGGCCTCGGTGAGGCAGGAGAGCGGCGCCTTGAGGCCGGTCGCCGACGGAAGCCGACAGGAGGACGGCACGCGCACGTCATCCAGCGTGATCTCGCCGGTCGACGAGGCCCGCAGCGACATCTTGTGCTTGATCTCCCGGGCGGAAAAGCCGGGCGTATCGGTCGGCACGGCGAAACCGGCCACGCCGTCGTCCGACCGAGCCCAGATCACCGCGACGTCGGCCAGCGGGGCGTTCGTGATCCACATCTTGCCGCCGGTCAGCACCCAGTCGTCGCCGTCGCGGCGGGCCCGGGTCGACATGGTGGCCGGGTCGGAGCCGTGGTCGGGCTCGGTGAGGCCGAAGCAGCCGAGCAACTCGCCGGCCGCCATCCCGGGCAGCCAGCGCTCTTTCTGCTCCGCCGACCCGAAACGCCAGATGGCGTACATGGCGAGCGAGCCCTGCACGCTGACCAGCGAGCGGACGCCCGAGTCGGCGGCCTCCAGTTCCATGCAGGCCAGGCCGTAGGAGACCGCGTTGGCGCCGGCGCAGCCGTACCCGGTCAGGTGCATGCCGAGCAGGCCGAGCTTGCCGAACTCGAGGGCCAGGTCGCGGACCGGGGCGCCGCCGTTCTCGTACCAGTCGGCGACGTACGGGCGGACCCGGTCGTCGGCCACCCGGCGGCACAGCGCGCGGACGTCGCGCTCCTCGTCGGTCAGCAGGGTGTCGAGGTCGAGGAGATCCAGCGGGGCGACCGGCATGATCAGCCCTCGACGATCAGGACCCGGGCGTGGATCTGGTTGCGCTGCTGGAGGGCCGCCCGCAGCGCGCGGTGCAGCCCGTCCTCCAGGTAGAGGGCGCCTTTGTACTCCACCACGTGCGGGAAGAGGTCGCCGTAGAAGGTCGAATCCTCGGCCAGCAGCTTGTCGAGCGCCAGCTCGCGTTTCGTGGTGATCAGATCGGCCAGGCGGATCGGCCGGGGCGGAATCTCGGCCCACGCCTTCAGCGTGGTGTGGTGATCGGGGTACGGGGCGCCGTCCCGGACCGCTTTGAAGATCACGTCGAGTTTCCTCCCCTCTACCAGCCTCGGTTACCGGCTAGCCTAGCCCTGCCCATCGGCCATGATGCACTACCTCGGCCACCGGGCGATGCCCCCGCTTCAGTGACGGCGACCTCTTGTCCGGGGCTGGGTAGCCGACCGTGAGGCTGCCGATCGGCTGGAATTCGTCCGGCACTCCGAAGGCCGTCCTGAAGGCGGCGACCGTCTCCGCCGGGATGCCGAAGAAGCACGAGCCCAGCCCCTCGTCGACGGCGCTGAGGTGCATGAGCAGCGCGGCGAACCCGGTGTCGATGTCCCAGTACGGCACCGGCCAGTGCTTCTCCGACCGGTCCGTCCAGCCCTTGTCCGGCTGCGCGTACCGCTCCAGGTAGACCGACTTGTTCGCCAGGCAGACGATGAGCACCGGGGCGTCGCGCATGCGGGTCAGCCAGTCGCCGCGCCACACCGGCTCGGCCTCGCCACCGCTGGTCACCGACCAGTAGAGATCGCGGTCGGCCGGCTCGGTCAGCACCAGAAACCCCCAGCCCTGGGAGAACCCGGCGCTCGGCGCGCGCAGCCCGTGCTTGACGATCTTGTCGACGACCTCGGGCGGAACCGGGCGGCCGGGGTCGTACGTGCGCACCATCCGCCGCCTGCGGACGACCTCGGCGAATTCCATCAGCTCCGGATTCCCCAGGTGGCCGTCCAGCGCTCGCCCGGCGCCAGGACGATCAGGTCGCGGCCGGTGCGGAACGAGTCCGGCGGGCAGGTCATCGGCTCGATCGCGACCGAGCGGCGGAACCGCTCGCCGTGCAGGGTGTCGCCGGAGAAGACCTGCCAGTACTTGAACTTCTCGTCGGCCCAGACCACGACCTTCGCCGGTGAGCCCGGATCGGCGATGGTGACCTCGGTGATCCCGGAGCCGTCGTGCTCGATGTCGCCGAACGTGGTGTCCAGCTCCAGGTCGCCGATCTTGCGGGCCTCGGTGAAGTCGTACTCGGTGCCGGCCACGCCGACCGCGCCGATCGGCAGCAGCCGGCCGTCGGCCAGGATCCGGGTCTTGCCCGGCACGTGCAGCAGGATGTCGTCCACGGCCACGCCGGGCAGCCGCAGGTACGGGTGGACCGAGTACCCCCAGGGTGCATTGGCCGGGCTGTTGTTCACCACTTCCTGCTTGCAGCGCAGCCCGTCGGCCGAGACCTGCCAGTGGGTCCGCAGCGTCAGCCACCACGGGTAGCCGACCTGGGCGGGCAGCTCGTACTCCAGGGTGATCGCGTCGGCGGCCTGCTCGACCGGCGTCCAGCGGGACCAGTTGGTCAGGCCGTGGATCGCGTTGTGCCGGGCCGGCTCGGTCAGCGACAGCTGGTACGACTGGCCCTCGAAGGTGTACTTGCCGTCCCGGATCCGGTTGGGCCAGGGCGCCAGGATCTGCCCGGCCGACGCGGGCGACAGCTCGTCGGCCTCGAAGCCGTCCAGCACCGGCACGTCGCCGACCGAGTAATGGCGGAGCACGCCACCGACCTCGACCACGACCGCCCGGGTGCTGCCCGACTCGATCGACCACTGGGTTCCGGAAATCGCCGGCACGACATTCGTCATGGCAAGGAGGTTAGCCTTTAGGCCGATTTATGGGTGGTGGGCGGGGCGGTCGGATGGCGGTTGTTGTTTTCTTCGGGGTTGCCTGCGGGGCGGTAACGAATCAATGCGGGGAAGGCCGCGGCCAGCCCGAGCGCCAGACCGGCCGCCAGGAAACCGCCGCCGGCCCACGCGAAGGTGGTGTTGGTGAGGCCGGCGCTCGCGCCCGCCCGCAGGTCGCCCAGCCGCGGGCCGCCCGCTACCACCACGATGAAGACGCCCTGCAGCCGGCCGCGCATCCGGTCGGGCGCGAAGGTCTGCAGCATCGACTGCCGGTAGACGGCGCTGACCAGGTCGGCCGCGCCGCCCAGGGCGAGCAGCAGCACCATCAGCCACAGCTGGTGCGCCAGGCCGGAGAAGCCGACCGCCACGCCCCAGCCGACCACCGCGATCACCAGCGCCACGCCCTGCCGCTTGACCCGGCCGATCCAGCCCGAGCCGAGGCCGGCCACCACCGAGCCGATCGCGATCGCCGCGTACAGCCAGCCGATCGCCGCGCCGCCGCCGAACCGGTCGGTCGCCACCTCGGGGAACAGCGCTCGCGGCATGGCGAACACCATGGCGATGATGTCGACCGCGAAGGAGAGCAGCAGGACCGGCTGGGTGACCAGGAACCGCAGGCCGTCGACGATGCCGCGCAGACCGGCCGAGGGCTTCTCGTCGTTCTCGGCGGGCCCGATCGGCGGGATCGACGGCAGCTTCCAGGTGGCCCAGAACGAGACCGTGAACAGCGCCGCGTCGACCAGGTAGGCCACCGTCACGCCGGTGCTGGTGTTGGCCACGCCGAAGATCAGGCCGGCGGCCAGCGGGCCCAGCACCCCGCCCGCGGTGGTGGTCGTGTAGCTCAGCGTGTTCGCCGCCGGGACCAGGCCGGTCGGCACGATCCGCGGGATGATCGCCTGCCGGGTCGGCGAGCTCACCGCGAAGCCGGCCGACTGCAGCGCGGTCAGCGCCAGCAGCAGCCAGCCGCTGCGCACCCCGATCAGGGCCTGGGCCAGCAGCCCGATCGTCGACAGCCAGGCCAGGATCGAGCTGGCGATCAGCAGCTTGCGCCGGTCGATCACGTCGGCCGCCGCGCCGCCCCACAGCCCGAAGATCAGCAGCGGGACCAGGCCGGCGACGCCGAGCAGGCCGACCCAGCTCGAGGAGTGGGTGATCGCGTACATCTGGACCGGCACCGCCACCGAGGTGAACTGGAAGCCGAAGAACGACACCCCGTTGCCGATCCACATGCGCCGATAGGCCGGAACCTTCAGCGGGCGGGTGTCGATCACCCAGGACGTGCGCTCGGCCTCCTCGACGACCGCTGAGGTGGCCTCCACCGCGTCCTGGCTCACGGGGCCAGCCTCTCCACCAACCAAGATCTTTCGTCGGTACGCCGGAAGCGCAGCCGATCGTGCAGGCGGTCCGAGCGCCCCTGCCAGAACTCGACCGTCTCCGGCCGGACCCGCAGGCCGCCCCAGTGCGGCGGCGCCGGCACCGGACCGTCACCGAACCGCTCCACCGCCGCGGCCAGCCCCGCCTCCACCGCGGCCCGGTCGGCCAGCACCCGCGACTGCGGGCTCGCCCAGGCGCCCAGCTGCGAACCGCGCGGGCGGGAGGCGAAGTACTCCTCGGTCTCGGCCCGCGACACCCGCTCGGCCGCCCCGGCCACGATCACCTGGCGCTGCATGGGAAACCATGGGAAAACCAGGCTCGTGTACGGGTTGGCCGCCAGTTCCGAGCCCTTGCGCGACTCGTAGTTGGTAAAGAAGGTGAAGCCCCGCTCGTCGTACTCCTTGAGCAGGACGGTCCGCGCCGAGGGGCGACCGTCCGCGCTCGCGGTCGCCACGATCATCGCGTTCGGCTCGGCCAGCCCGTAGGCCGCCGCGTCCGCGAACCAGGCGGCGAACTGGCTGGCCCAGCTCCCGGCGAGGTCGTTCTCCAGCAGTGCCCCACGCTCGGTGTAGTCGCGCCGCATCGCTGCGGGCGAGGGGGGTTCCACGATCACGAGCGCTCCCTGAATTGCCTCTCGACCCGTTTTTTCGGTCGCAACGACCGTAAGTCCGCGCGGACCTTACGTCAGCTCGGCGAGGATGGGTGTCGTCCAGAGCACATCGCATCGCCACCCTCATGCGGGCAATATGAAGAACTCATAGCGTTTCTTCGCAGGGAGACCTGTCTCAATTGAGTGCCGTGTCCGATTTCAAGCCGGGCCTCGAGGGCGTCGTCGTCTTCGAGACCGAGATCGCCGAGCCCGACCGGGCGGGGGGATCGCTGCGCTACCGCGGCGTGGACATCGAGGACCTGATCGGCCAGGTCTCCTTCGGCGACGTCTGGGGGCTGCTGGTCGACGGGAAGTTCGGCCCCGGCCTGCCGCCCGCCGAGCCGTTCCCGGTCCCGGTCCACTCCGGTGACATCCGGGTCGACGTGCAGTCCGCCGTCGCCATGCTCGCGCCCTATTGGGGGCTGCGCCAGCTGCTCGACATCGACGACGAGCAGGCCCGCCGCGACCTGGCCCGGGTGTCGGTGACCGCGCTCTCGTTCGTCGCCCAGGCCGCCCGCGGCCTCGGCCTGCCGGCCGTCCCGCAGAAGGACATCGACAAGGCCGGGACGATCGTCGAGCGGTTCATGCGCCGATGGCGGGGCGAGCCCGACCCGCGGCACGTCCAGGCCGTCGACGCGTACTTCATCTCGGCCGCCGAGCACGGGCTGAACGCGTCCACCTTCGTCTGCCGGATAGCCGCCTCGGTCGGCGCCGACGTGGCCGCCTGCCTCTCGGCCGGCATCGGCGCGCTCTCCGGCCCGCTGCACGGCGGCGCGCCCTCCCGGGTGCTGCAGATGATCGAGGCGGCCGAGCGCAGCGGCGACGCCGAGGGGTACGTCAAGGGCGTCCTCGACCGGCACGAGCGGCTGATGGGCTTCGGCCACCGCGTCTACCAGGCCGAGGACCCGCGAGCCCGGGTGCTCAAGAACATCGCCCGCGAACTGGGCGCGCCCCGCTACGACGTGGCCGTGGCGCTCGAGCGGGCGGCGCTGGCCGAGTTGCGGGCCCGCAAGCCCGACGTGGTGATCGCCACCAACGTGGATTTCTGGTCGGCGGTGGTGCTCGACTTCGCCGAGGTGCCGGCCCACATGTTCACCTCGATGTTCACCTGCGCCCGGGTGGCCGGGTGGAGCGCGCACGTGCTCGAGCAGAAAAGGCTGGGCCGCATCCTGCGCCCGAGCCTGCGCTACATCGGGCCCGGGCCGCGCAAGCCAAACGAGGTCGATGGCTGGGATGCGCTCGCGCATAATGTGTGACCGTGACTGACATCGCGATCCCGGACAACATCAAGCCAGTAGACGGCCGCTTCGGCTCGGGCCCCAGCAAGGTGCGTCCCGAGGGCGTCGAGGCGCTGTCCGCGGTGTCACGCACCTACCTGGGCACCTCCCACCGGCAGAAGACGGTGAAGGATCAGGTCGCCCGGCTGCGTCGCGGCCTGGCCGAGTTCTTCGCCCTGCCCGACGGGTACGAGGTGATTCTCGCCAACGGCGGCACCAGCGCCTTCTGGGAGGTCGCCACGTTCGGCCTGATCCGAGACAGGGCCCAGTTCGCCGAGTTCGGCGAGTTCGGCGCCAAGTTCGTCAAGGCGGCCGCCGACGCGCCCTTCCTGGCCGACCCGACCGTGCACAAAGCGCCCGGCGGCGAGGCGTCGTTCCTCACCGCCGAGGCGGGCGTCGACGTGTACGCGTCGGTGCACAACGAGACCTCGACCGGCGTGGCCGTGCCGGTCCGCCGGGTCGCGGGCGCCGACGAGGGCGCGCTGCTGCTCACCGACGCGACCTCGGGCGGCGGCAGCCTCGACGTCGACCTGCGCGAGACCGACGTCTACTACCTGGCCCCGCAGAAGGCGCTCGGCTCGGACGGCGGCATCTGGCTCGCCCTGATGTCCCCGGCGGCGATCGAGCGGGCGTACCAGATCAAGGCGACCGGGCGGTACATCCCGCAGTTCCTCGACCTGGTCACGGCGATCGAGCAGTCCCGCCTCGAGCAGACCTACAACACCCCGGCGCTGGCCACCGTGTTCCTCGCGGCCGAGCAGCTGGACTGGATGAACGCGCAGGGCGGCCTCTCCTGGGCGGTCAAGCGCAGCGCGGAGAGCGCGGCCGCGATCTACGGCTGGGCCGACCGGTCGCCGTACGCTACGCCGTTCGTCATCGACCCGGCGCTGCGCTCGGCCGCGGTGGCCACGATCGACTTCGCCGAGGGCATCGACGCGGCGGCGATCGCCAAGGTGCTGCGGGCCAACGACGTGGTGGACACCGAGCCGTACCGGAAGCTCGGGCGCAACCAGCTGCGGGTAGCGCTGTACCCGACGGTCGACCCGTCGGATGTGACCGCGCTGACCGCGTGCATCGACTACGTGGTGGAGCGGCTCTCATAGGCTCCGCACAGGTCGACGGGTTTGACTGTCCGGATGCGTGAGCCGGACAACGCGGCCTTCGTGCGCCGCGTCCACGACCAAGGGCTGCTGTTCGACCGGCGGCGGTTGCTGACGATGCTGGGCGGGGCCGGGGCGCTGGCCGCGCTCGGCGCCTGCTCCTCGGCGGATTCCGGCTCGGGTTCCGGCTCCGGCTCCGGCTCGGGCTCGGGCTCGGGCTCCGGCTCGGGCTCCGGCACGGGCTCCACCTCGGCGGGTGGGCTCAAGGAGGTGGCCTCCGAGACGGCCGGGCCGTACCCCGCCGACGGTTCGAACGGGCCGGATGTGCGCACGCTCGACGGGATCGTGCGCAAGGACATCCGGCCGTCGTTCGGCGCCTCCAGCACGGTCGCGGGCGGGGTGCCGCTGGAGTTCTCGCTCGTCGTCCACGATCGAGCGGGCCGGCCGGTGAGCGGGGCGGCCGTCTACGCCTGGCATTGCGACCAGGGCGGCAACTACTCGTTGTACTCGACCGCGGTCACCGAGCAGAACTATCTGCGGGGCATCCAGCCGACCGACGCCGCCGGCACGGCCACCTTCACCAGCATCTATCCGGCCTGCTACTCCGGTCGATGGCCACACATCCACTTCGAGGTGTACGCGTCGGTCACGCACGCCACCAGCGGCGCCGGCCCGATCGTGAAGACCTCGCAGATCGCGCTGCCGGAGGACGTGTCGGACGCGGTCTATGCCACCGACGGCTACGCACAGAGCGTCACCAACCTGAAGCAGGTGACCCTGGCGACCGACAACGTCTTCGGGGACGACCGGGCGGTGACCGAGCTGGCCACCGTAACCGGCAGCGTCACCGAGGGTTACCGCGCGACCCTCACCATCAGCATCGATCCGGCCGGCCAGGAAACCGGCGGCGGCATGGCCCCCGGCGGCCCGGGCGGCCCGGGCGGCGCCCCACCAAGCGGCGCTCCCGGCGGCCCCGGCGGCGCACCGCCGAGCGGCATGCCGGGCGGGCCGGGCGGGCCGCAGCCGAGCGCGGTCGGAGCCTGACCACTCACTTCAGCCCGGCGGTCCCGGCGGCGCGCCGGGCGGGCCGCAGCCGAGCGCGGTCGGAGCCTGACCACTCACTTCA
>Ga0307509_10004995_pt1 | contig 18717 bp, 11 predicted proteins | sample 10_EM_MG_FD_202245 | JGI IMG/M metagenome (GOLD analysis project Ga0307509, IMG submission 202245) | Populus trichocarpa ectomycorrhiza microbial communities from riparian zone in the Pacific Northwest, United States - 10_EM | ecosystem: Host-associated > Plants > Roots > Unclassified | place...
GGCAGAAAAAATTTTCCTAGCTTTTTCCGGACTTGTTAGGCCGGGCTCATAACCTGATAGCGACACTCTGATGGCAGCTCGCTCACAACCCAATGATAACTAGGGTAGCGTAGGTAACGGCGCGAAGCACGGAGAAAAGCACGTAGGTGGTGGTTCCGGTATGTGATGATAATGATGTGGATGTTCGATGTACAATACAGGAAGCTCTCTACTGGTAGCTCAGACTAAATACAGAAGAGAGCGCACAAACACACAAAACAGGAAAAACCCACACAACGGGAAAAACCCCCAAGTGGCAGTCACGACCCTAAACCGGTCGTACCCCAAACTAACTATCATACCCTAACAACTATGGGATTCCAGCTATCAAACTCTTAAAAGGCTCTAGAAGCTGAAAAATCCACCTATAACTCCACACTAGGTAACTGTGCCAAGATTGTGACTCCATCACAATCCTGATTGCTCGCTTGCTCACAACCAGGGCACTCTCAAGAGAGTGCCCAACAACTCAACAGAAGATATTAGCTCAACGGAAGATTCAATTTGTATGTAAATTTAACAATTATCAACCACAACCAAACCCCCCCTGATGCTTTAAATGTCCTTCTGGCTTTCCCAGCAATTGTTTTAGGCCTTTACAAATAGGTCTCCAAATTTATTTTCCCCCTTTTACATCTTTTACTCCAGCTAGATGGGTCTTTGGTTTGGACTAAGTGCCAAGTAAGGTTCAGCCAGATTTGCTATAAAATGTGAGGAAAAAAAATTGGAGGCTTATTTGCCCAAGCCTAAAACAATTTCTAAGAAAGCCAGAAGGACATTTAAAGAATGAGGTGGGGTTTGGTGGTGGTTTGTAATTGTTGAGTTCACATACAAATTACATCTTCCATTGAGCTGATATCTTCCGTTGAGCTGTTAGACACTCCCTTGACAGTGCCCTGGTTGCGAGCAAGAGAGCAATCAGGGCTGTGACTCCGTCACAACCTTGGCACGGTTACAATACTTTTATTTATTACCCTCTGAATCCGCGCCCCTGCTAAGAGGCACTAAGCCTAGGAAGGGTTAGCATTGCATCCCTAGCATGGGTTGGATATCATCGGATGCTATGCTCTCCGGTCCATAAGATCTCCCCACCCTCTAGACGTCCCTACTCTCATTATTTGCCCCCGGGCTACTCTGCTCTCATTATTTAGCATCCAGTATTCGAGTTAACCGAGCACGAGTCACTTCCCTTCCTTCCTAGCTCCCCCGTCTCCCTCACTCATAAGATGGTACTCCGTCATGGTGAGTTCAACCACGGACGTTGTCCGCACCTTCCCAGTTTTAGCACTTGCACTAAGCAGCACTCCCACCCCCACTACAGATCTCATGCATTCTAGCGGCGGGTCGACTTTAGAGAGCCAGTACGATTGCTTGCTGTTGGGTTGCCTATAGGGCATGAGGTTATGTGGTTATGCGGATATTTATTTGTATGATATCGTACTGATATTCTGATGTGCTGGTATGCTGGTATGCGGATAGGCGGATATACACGGTTACAGGGCATATGGCTTCGTGGCGCACAGCGACTAGGCATTTACTATAGCAGTGGGTTGTTGTTCTCACATCCTATGCCGCAAAGCATAGGGTAATTTAACAATGATAGAGCCTTTCAATCCTGGAACAGAGTGTGTCCTCCTTTTTTTCTCTTGAAATCCACTTGATGAGAACAAAAAATGCCTACATTAGAGGCTACGACGGATGTCTATGAGCTTCCTCCTTGGGATGGGCAGGAATCGGATTCTGTTACTATTTTTGCCTTGGTTGCCACAGGCTTGTCGTGGGTGGCTGTTGGTGGGAGGTTATTTGCTCGTAGGTTCTGGGCTCTCGGCGCGGACGACTGGCTGGTGATTCCTGCAACAGTGAATAATTGCTCTCTCCTCCCTCTCCCCCTTTTTGAAGTTGCCAATATCGTATATATCCCATATCCGGGGGCCTTGGCGGAGGGAGGGCCGTTGAAGGGTTGTGGAAAGTTTTTAATATGCCTAGTTACTCGTAACGGCGAATACCATCCTGGCGTGTTGTGCGGACTTGAACGCAGGTATTGGCAGGCCTTTGTGGCCAATTTCGGAAGAGGAGTTTGCACTCTGGTTCAAGGTTTGATTACAGCATCTCTAGATATAAGGTCGAGTGACGCTGGCTAACGAGTGACATCACATGATCCAGTTCACCCTCGCCAGCAGTTTCCTCTACCCAGCGATGATGAGCACAGTCAGAATCTCTGTGCTTCTTTTCTATCGCCGGCTCATTGGCCCCACCTACCCGTTCCTCCAGTATTGCATCAAGGGGTTCATCCTCCTCACAATCCCCTACGTGGTCACTTATGAGCTGCTCTTGGGCTTTATGTGCAAACCCCCATCCTCCTTCTGGAAGCCATTCCGGCGCAACTCGGATTGTGGTGACGTTTACTACTACAAGCTACATATAGCTCTGTACTCTATCAGCTTGGCATTTGATGTGCTCATCTTGGTGTTGCCCATGAAGGCTAGCTGGGAGTTGAAGATGCCGTGGCGCCAGAAGATTGTGGTCTGTATTCTAATCAGGTTCGGTGCTTCGTATGTTCGCTCTTGAGCACTGGGAGTGTGAAGGGATTAAGGGCTAAGGAGGGATGATTACTACAGGGCGTGTGTCGGGATCGCTTACAGACTTGCTCTCTGGATCCTCAAAATGAAGAGATACCCGTACATCGACCCGAGATGTAGGTCTGATCACCTCCTCGTAGTCTCTCTCTCACGGGGGACGTACTAACACATAAACCTTCAGGGTCCGCCCACCCCCTCAGCGGGGTCATCCCACCCCAATTCGACCGCTACGGTTGGACATACTGGGTTCCCTCCCTCCTCGAGTCCAATATGGCCATCATCGGTGCCTCCTCAGCAGGCCTCAAGCCTCTCATGGTCAAGTATGGAGAGCCTCTAGTGCATAGAGTTCTCCAGGCTCTCCTAGGGCGGTGGTGGCGGCACGGCGGACACGAGCGGCACCAAGCCCTCGAGGGGTCTAGCGCTCAGAATCTTAGGGCGAGCAGATCTGAGTAAGTACACTCCATGGAACTCCTCTATTACGAGCGATGGGCCACTCGTGCGGACGGGTCAGTCGCGCACTTACTTGGCGGAGGGGTGATTATTAGATGAGAAGATTAAAAGTAGAAACGATCAACAAACAACCCGATTCCCGGAGGGCCTGAGAAGATGAAAAAAGTTGACAATATTCCTTTTCAGTTTTGTTTTTAGGTGATCATCTTGTTGCCAAGCAAGTGCGCGACTGACCCGTCCGCGCGAGTGGCCCATCGCTCGCAGTACATCAAGTCTACTGGTGGTGCTTACGTTGGTACTTATTCTTTCAGGTACTCCCATGGCACTACGATCGAGCCGGGCTTCCGCGATGCTCTGAGTACAGATCCTGCGCTACCCCGGGGTATTGAGTAGGGAGTGATCCTGAAGCCGGGCTTCTGAGGAGCGACAGGCTGCCAGCAACAGAAAATAATTGAGGTCGGAAAGTGGTGACGACCATGGGTGGTTGGGTGCGAGCGTGGCTTTCGATTTCCCCATGCCCTCCTGTTGAGGCTATGTTATATTATGGGCTTGGGGTTGGGATCTTGTTGGAATTGCTCTTTTCTGGGATGTGTTAACTATATCACATTCGCCGCTGGCTTGGATATCAAGGCTACAGGGTGTATTAATGAATGATACTGAGGGTTTGGAAGGGTTGTCCTTGGCCCATGTCTGGTGGGTTGGTGTGTTTTAATGTCAGTATGGGATTGGTAGGGTTTCAGACAGCAGTTTTCCCAGCTAGCCAGTCCATCCGTCTTCGGGGAAGGAGGGGACGGGTTACAACTAGTAGGTAGCACGTCTTTTTAAAGGTGCTAGGATGAACTATGCGAGGACTGGACAGACTGTGGAGGACTGCCTCCCTATACCTTGAACTTTAAGGACTAAGATGGAATTGCTACAATATATCGCTTGGCTAATACCGAGGGGTGATTTATTGCAGATTTCTTTAATACGCGGATAGGCTAATTGACTCGGATTTCTGGGGAAGGGTAAAAGGAAAACAAAGCTCGAAGAAACATGATCAAGGAAAATTAGAAGAGACTTTGTGAACCATAACACATCTTTCCCCCGGCCTGATACCTTTGGGCACCCTGGTCAACTACGAAGAAAATACATTTAGGTTCGTGTAAGGCTGCAAAATTCAAGAGCTTTTAGAGTACTTTCAATATCTTTAATCTCAGTCCCTTATACAGGAATTTCTCGATGACTGATGGGATAGCTCTGTTGAAGGCTATATTTATAATGTCCCCGGTGCGTGTTCCCCCCCCCCGCTTCCTGTGCTTACGTAGTCCAAAATTTACCTTTCTGTGGGCAGCCGTCGTCCGCAGTACTTTCCTGTACTCGAGTATTTATTTGGAACGAAATCCATCAAGGACCAGACATCAAACACATCTCCTCTCTCCACTGCACCCCACAGTCTTTCTTCTTCTTCTCTACTACCGGGTGTTCGCCATTACTTTAACATCAACATCCCCGAAACCAACTCTTTTTCCTACGTGAACCGCTATACACGATTGCGACCATGTCTGACTGAAGGAATCATCACCACCCGGCTGAAACTCTTCAGCTATTGGGCCATTCTGGACTGTATATGGCTCTCCTGTTCCTGGGCTAGGGGGGGGGTAACTTCCAAGCACATAGGAATGACCAGGGGTATTCGAGACGTGATTAAAGGTTCTGAACATGACTCATGACTTGGTTGATGGATTTCTGGTGGCCACCTCTTGTTCCCCCCACCTTAATCCTGCTTGCTGAGGAGGAGGAGGAGGGCTCAAGTGTGAATAGCCACGCAAATAAATTTACATGTCTTTCGGCGAACAATCTATCCCGGGGAAGACCAAAGGGCTACCTACTTAGGAGGGTCCTAATAGGTGAGGTGCTTCATGACAGACAACTCATCAGCGCTTCTCTCGCTCTAGCGTGCCTGGGGATAACAGTAAGCCAAATAGTGCCGGCCACCCCATCGTCTCCGAAGAGCTCTTACCTAGGAAGACCAAATGGAAAAGTCGGCAGACATCAGAATGTCCGCGAGGGAAGTATGGATGAAGTGACTCGGGTATACGCTAGAGGAATCTTCCTACTATCGGACTTGACCGTCAACAGGGCGTTAGAGGGGAGATTAAGCTGGCGTCCCGGGGGGTGTCTTGGTAGTTCGATCTGAGTGGGGTGGAGGGGGAGGGGAGGGCGCTGATATGCGTAAATGGAGGGGTAGGAAGAGAAGACTTGAGAGTGTGTAGGGGATTATAAATTTATAATGAAGAGTGCTATGTACAGTGTAATAACTCAAAATTTGGAAAGATCCCCCCCTTAGAGGCCACCCCCCTTGACCTAAAGTGGAAGCTTTATTTTATCATGAAGATATTATAATATTCCAAGGAATTGGAGAGATCAAAATAGACTTTATTCATTTCTCTTTACTCTACACCCGTGGCTATGAATGATGCCTTTTCCTCCACATCACCATCCTACCCCTCAGCCATGTCACCATCCTCATTACCATTACGCCATAGCATCTCTTCCGAATGTGCGCCCCCACTCCTCCTCCGGCTGGTCCGCCCCGGGGCCATCTTTCCAAATTTTGCTTTACCTCCTCCTTATATTGCTATAAGCGAAGATCGAGTCGCATACTAGAGTCTCTTCAGGACAGCTTTATTACCAGCACTGGGGATCACAAGTCATGCTATATTACAAACCCTGTAAATCAATCCATTCGACATTAATCAATCCAGTCGACATTAATCAATCCAGTCGACATTAATCAATCCTCGCACCACAGTCCACAAAGAATCACCACCACTCACTCGTCTGCTTCAACTTCACCCCACACACTCAACCTCACCCCGCTGCAATCACATCATAAAGAACAGCCACTATCATACCTAGTGGAGAACCCACCATAGCAATCAGCCCGGTAATCCCACCAGCTCAGCACCGTATTTTAAATCCCTTAGCGTGCGAAACAGCCAAAATCTCCTTAGAAAGAGTAACTCTCCAGCGAAAATGATAATATTATTATAGAAAAGCGTGTCCGTCGGTCCGCCCTCCTCACACATGAGGCAACATAAAACCTTCCCCCCTCCATCCATCCATGTAGTAGACAGGAGTGATTTACGGTACTCTAGGAAAATAGGAGAATTTCAACTCATATGATAATGATGACGACAAGGTTAAATAAATAAATGGATCCGGATCTGAATGTTTGCCTATTTTATCATTTTAAGAACCCTAAGATAGAGTTACTACGGTAATAAAGCTATTCTGATGAGATACTAACTTAGTATGCGAAAGGGGTTTTTTTGCTTACTAAAATATAATTATTACAATATTATAATATTTAATTTGCTAAGCCATAGGGCTATGAAGCCGATCAATGTACAGTATATACTGAATAATTGGTGCCAAGATGATTCTTTGAATGTAACAAGGGCTGGAGGCATGTAGGGAGGAATAAAGAACGGACAATAGGAGGGGGGGGGTGTAATGATTGACCTTTTTTCTCCTCCTGATGCGTGCTCTAAAAACACCGGGGGGGTTCCGCTTGCTTTATAGATTGTGTTCTCAATGCTCCTCTGGCCACGATCCCGACTCGCCGGCGAAAGGATACCGTTTTTGTTAAAAAAAAACCCCCCAGGACCGTGACAGCCGTTATCCCGGAGGACTATAGACTGGAAAATCTGGAACATTATTGAGGGAGGGCAGGTGCAGATTAAGGGTTATATGGGACTATGTGGGGCTATGTTGGGCGAATAGTGGACTGAGAGTGATGACCGTTGACGGGGTGGATTGCAAAGCTATTATGGATCATGGTGGGTTACTGGAGATTACATAGGACTATAACCTTTTCGCACTACCTCATTATCAAGAGGTGATCTCTAGTCATATACGTGGACGTTGTACCGCTTCATAGGTGGGAATATCAAAAAGGTGCGCTCAAAGCAGGGGAGATATATATTCCAAGAGATAAAGATAAATCGACAACTATTTGATGGGGGGACACTACCAAGTCCCAAAAATATCCCTAAAAAGGCAATCCACAGGCGAGCCCTAGTTTAACTATTATTGCTTCTGTCCTTTTTATACTTAAGAACTCAATTGTAGTTCAATACGTTGGGTATCGAAGTACTACTATTTCCACCTCAGTGTAAAAGGAGCCTTGGAGGATAGGAAGGGGCCCCAGAGTATAAAACTGTATTGTGTATTGCTCATAAATTGCTGGTGCGTGGACGCTATGGACACATGCCCACCAATGTCCTGACTCACCGCTCGCTACTCATCGGTTGTTAGAGCTCTCGCAGCATGCATCAGCCCAGAGTTCCGTTAAACATCCGCATTTCCTTCATGTGCTAGTATTCCATAGCAAATATTGTATCTCTAGCCAGCAGGAGATATTTCGGATACTCCGGTGTCCGAGGTATGCGAACCCCCGAGGTGTTCTTCGCCCTTACCAGCTAACTGCGCTCAATGGATTGTGGGTGCAGGGCATACTCCAAGTAGGCACTACGAAAAGAGGAACAAACAGAAAGTACCGGCTAGATACCATAAAAAGGGGGAGGAGGAGGAGGAATGAGACATTCCTAAGGTTAGAGCAGGGGGACATCCGGGCTCGGCATCCAAAGCTCTGAATCGGGGAGACAAATTGCCCATGCAGGACCGGACGGGACCACAAACAGTCGTCCACCCTCGAGCAGCCAGGACGGATGGACCACCCCCGTTATGAACACTAATTAAAGGATGCTTACTGTTTGCTGGAAGTGGGCCAAACCACTTTTAGCCCAAGCATAGTAATTTTTTACCCCGGAAGCTTTGCTGCTTGTTCCCTTTTCCCATGGACTACACAGCGCACTAGAGCAAAGCCACAGCTAGGCTAATGATTCCTCAATTATCCGTCTATACTACCCCATCCATCCATCCATCCATCCATCCACTCGTCGCTCAACCGCTCTTAGCATGCCATTTGAAACGGCTCCTACCGGACCCTCCTGCATTCTACAGTATCCACCGACATCAGAGACACAGTCATACGAAGAGGTACAAGAACATTCTCCCCACACTTTAGTGGCGATCTGTACTTTTATTGCTCACAGATTTACTACCTTTTACGCCCATATTGGGCCCCAGATGGCTGAGAGCCTTCACGGCGAAGGCTGCTGCCCTTGTGAGCGTATTTGGGGAAGCTAAGGGAAAGCATTCCTAAAGAGGTGGAACAAAGCTAGTTAGATAAGGTTTATAATCCACAAGCTTGGGGGTGTAGGGTAAGTGCATGTCAATTGTCGATCCACTATGATAGTATGATAGTATGATAGTGGTATGATGCCGAGCCAACGAGGGATCAGGGGAGAGGTAAGGCAGTAGACATTCGGCGTCGGGCTTTTTGGAATTACTTTCTTCCTACCTCATACCTTCCTCTGGTATTCCACCGGCAATTCATTCCATCCTCTCTTAATCCTTTCCTCCACAAAGCTCGATGAAACCTCCTAGTGCTCGATTAATATACATTACTGTATCGTAAACAGCTAATACAGTACCGCAAATTACGGATATAAGCTACGGCACGGAAAAGCGGTACCTCGCGCTATAAATCTTGATACTAGGGAATGATGATAAGACTCAGATGGCAGCTCACTCGCAATCCAATAGCGACTGGGGCTGCGCAGCAGACTCCCGCGTAGCACATGAGAAAAAGCACTTCGGTGGTGGTAGTGGCATTAGAGTAGAGATGTTCGGCGAGGAGCTCCCAACCGATTAGTTAGCGACTAATTACGGGTGGAGAGCGCTCAACACACAAACAGGAAAATATCACAAAACAACAACAGTCACGGCCCTTCTGCCGATCGCCCCCCAAACTATTGTACCCTAAAAACTATCAGATAGGATTACATCTATCAGGTAACGGTGTCTCTCACCACAACGGTCCATATTAAAGAAAATGCTGATAAACCAAGCTTCCTCGCAACAGCCGGACTCCAGATAGCCAACCTGCGGGGGCCAGAGGGTGGTTAGATAAAAGAGCTGAAAGATGAAGTTTAGTAGCTTATGAGGATGACCATATACAGGGCCGCGCTACTAAATTAGGGAGTAGTCAAGTTTGACCCGCGCTATCCCTATACGCAATGCAGGGTTAACTACTGAGTCTGCCTAGCGTGCGATACGGTAAAGCGCGATGTAGCACATTAACTTACGGGAGACTTGCATATGCCACTGGCCGGGCTAGTGTAAAAGCGCTTTGATCTCGAAGGATATACCGGTACTTGTATAAAGGAAGGGGGGGGTTAGACTATAAATGGCTTATAGAGAAGGAAGGAGAGGTCTGATTTAGATTTTTAGGTATATACCGGTACCCGACTGTCCGCACCCTAAGTTTCCCATTGCTAATACGGTAGGCACAGTCCAGGCGCCGGGGCACAGTTCAGGTTTGGGAATGATTGACTGGGGGATCCTGGGATATCCATGAGGTATCACAAAGAGCCACGTTCTCCCCTTCCCCCAGGTATCCCAGTAGTCGGATTTATTTCCACGTGGTGCGAGGCCGGGGGCTCTGCCCGCTGGTAGCGATCCGTGTTTTGTGTTTCGCTAGTGAAAAGTGCCATATTGGTAATACTAGGATAAATTTATTGAATTAACCAACCGCCGACAGACCCCATCTTCACCCACCATCTACGATAGCAGAAAAACAGAAAATACCTCAATCACTCAGTAATAATATCAACTCTTTGAGCACAACTGCCATGAATAACCGTACTACAGCCGATGACTGACCAAACACCCTAGCCCGGCTATCCCCACCGGACCCCGAGTTTCAACACAAGGACATTCAAGACTGCGGGGCCTAAAACCTAGTAGAATGGTCCTTGTGAGCCGAAGAACTTAGAAGTTAGTATGATACGCTGGTTGTAGGAGACTAGATACGATAAGGTAGTTTTGTTTTGTTATGGAGATCCGGGGTCAGCAAAACTTGTATTGGGCAGCAAGGATTAACTTCGGGCAGGAAAGGGCAAGTGCCACAAACCACGGTGTTAGCCCATTAGTGATAAACAGCCTATCCGGCCAGGCTGGAGGACAAAAATGTCATTGTTATACATCGTCATCTTGTCTTCGCTATTTGAAAGGAACTATCTTCCACGAGCAGGCTGGGCGCCCTGCTCAAACAGTTAGTTTGCAGACCGGAGATCCCGGAGATGTCACGAGCATACCGAGGCCAAAAAAAAGCTATCGGTGGGCGGGAACTACCTCTTGCAAAGAGAGCACGTTCATATGGATCGACGCTCTCAATGAATGCGCCCCAGGATATTGGATCAAGCATTTTTATTCTGTCAATCAAACCCCAAAAATGTCCTAGCACTCAAATATTCGTGGGTGGGGACGACACTTCCGGACTACACTCGGGAAGCGTCTTTCTAAAAGGGCCACGGCGGTATCGATCACCCCGGAGAGACGGTATTATCTAGAATTGTCATACCAAGCTCCGTTAGGACACAACCCCGGATGCGATGGAGAGCAGTCTGGAGGCAGACATCCTAAGGGAAGGTCCCTCCTTAGGGCGTTTCTGAAATATAGGTAGGAAGAACGACGCCTCGAAAGCCACATCAATTATTTGCTGTCGGTAACATATTTAGATCCCTACTCACCTCGTTGAATCTCGATGCAATGATGCAAGAAACTACAATCGATCGCAGGCGACAAGAGTTCAGCACAATGGCTGATGGTTTGGGGCTATACGATACCCACAGCACAATGCTAGGTCGGATAAATAGGTAGGGTGAGGCGAAATCGAGACTCGGCATGACCGCTTTGATGCGGATATCTCACTCCGAGTAAGCCTTAAAGCCGGGAGAACTGTAGACCCGTACGTCACGCCAACACAATCACCGGGGGCTTCCGCGTATGTGAGGCCGCAGAGCCCCTCTAATGCAGTCTAGAGGCTTGATGGCAGATATTTGGTTTTTCCCGCTTCCCCTGGAGCTTAGATCAACCAGGTGAAACCTAAGATCAATTTGAGTGCTCTCGAGTGGAGTAGTGTCAGGACAGAAATGATACCCCTATGCTGCAACCACAACCACAGCGGTCAACAAATTTTGCCATCAAAAAATATCATCAAAGCTGTATCAAAAGTAGATGAAACTAGAAATAGCAACCTTTGTTAAAATCCTACTACCACTTTGCACGGCCCAAGTGTGAATCCAATGCAGCCTGAATCCTTTCAAGCATCCTATCAATCCCATCCAATATCTGGGAAAACATCCCTCCTTTTCCCTTACTACCAGAAATAATCCTGCAACACTGTGAGGCCTTCTCTCCAATCTAGAGAATCTCCTAGTAAGAGCTCCTCTGAGTAGCATCCCGGGATTCTGAACAGGGTTGAGACCTAGAAACCTGTGTGGCCAAGGAAACCTTATACCCATAATCCCCCCACAATTCCTTGTTCCCTCCACCCTCAATAATGCTCTTCTTTTAGCAGCGGTAGTCTTGGTGAGACAACCGGACGTAGGGACGCAGGGGGTATCTCCCCTCCTCTCCTTGGCTCTTGTACCGGTAACCTTTTGCGCAGTCGCCCCGAACACACGAATAGCCCGGGAAATCCATTATACCCAAAATCTGTACATTTGCATAGATCCCCCGGTTCCGATCTTCCTCCCCTCTTCAGGTACGGGGTTGTGCCATGTAGGTGATGAAAAGCGGGAGTGATTGCACCGCTGCTTACAAAAGACATCATCATTTCTTACCGGACACAACTCCACACGAATTTCCAAGAGGCAACGCAGAGCAGGGCGGGTATATGCTACACCCGGCCACCGCTTCAACTCAAAAGCACATGCAGGCAAGGCCACGGCCCTATGATACCTTCCGAGCATCCGCAGAACCCACCGAACGAGCGAACCAACCGTCCCTCTGTGACACTGCTCCGGGGCCCCCCAGGCAACCCCACAAAGTTTCAATTCCCCTGGCGCCCACTTCCTCCCTCCCCGGGTCGAAGCCGTGTTTAGCGAAGCCAAATCAGAACAAACGTAACCCAAGCAGCATAACTTGGATATGCAATTTGAATTACCTCTCAGTCTCACCCTCCCCCGAGATTCCCGGAACCCTGGTTCTGAGGACGTGTAAGGTCTGACTGCGGTGAGAGAGCGTGAGCCTAGCTAACCGCAATCTATCGGAAAGGTACCGCGAATGGCCTTATGTAAGAGATAATCCCTGGGTCTGAGGCTTCCGCACAACGTAGGGCAAAGCTGCACTTGTGCTCTCTGCAAGACACTTGTCGTCGTCGAGAAGCGTTACCGTCTTGCTGCTGTCACATGAAAATCAAGGGGACTCGCATCTTGAATTATACGACAAAACCCAGCTCGTTCTCTCACAGAAGTCTGTTTATTTCTTTTGCAGGGAAAAGTCAAACCGAACCAAATACGGGTATTATCATAATCACATTGGGCAAAAAAGAGTGCGGTTGTGGCGTTCCAAGACGTTCCCAAATCCGTTTAATCCACAAGAGCACACAGTACCACACAAATACTTGTTTCACGACAAGGCCCAAAATTTTGGTTTAAGCGAGAACCGATCCGTCCCGTGAAACGTCGGGAGGGGAGAAAAAGGGAGCACAGGAAGGGGGGGGGGGGTATAAACAACTTCCCCACTTTACTTAACTTAGCACATACTATATACCAGTAGTAAAGGGTACCCTACCATACGTCCAGCATCAAACCAGATCCTACCCTGCTCGTCCTGGTCAAGAGGAAGTCGCCGAACACGGGGAATGTAGGCGCCACGTTGAGGGAAGGCGAAATATCCCCGAAATATCCCTATTTTCCCCTCAAAAGTGTTTTCGGGTACTCGAGTACTGCTTGCCTGGTCTGTTCCCAAAGTCCCCTAATCTACCGCTACAGTATGCATGAGGGCTCCTCTGGCGGGAGCGCCTTGCTCCAGTTAAACTCCGGTACAACATTGTACCGAACCGTGCGATGCGCACTCAGCCCCCAAAAACTCCTCCTGCGTCCAATGATCCATGGGAGCAGTAATGCATAGGGCTCGGTTTTCCTCCACCACCACAACCACCACCACCAAGTGTAACTATTTACAGAGTGTGATAGGACAATTCCATGCATGGCGAATTTAACAGCGGTCGCCAAAAGTGAACCCCATTTCCTTACTAATACCTTTCGTTTTCTCAGCAGATGCGACATTGTCCTATCGGGAAATTGTCCTGTCACACACTGTGCAGTATCCACACCGCACACCTAGAAAAGTTTCCCCCGAGTACTCTGCATATGCGTTACATATATTAACTTACATGAGCACCCCAAGCCGATCCATACCGTGATCTGGTCTCGAAAAGTGGGGCAGGCCATGTCCACAAGAGTGGGTATCATGTACGAGTACAGTACTCGAGTAATCGAGAGGCTCCCAGTCCATGGGCAACCAAGTTGCTGGAAACGCTTCCCCATGCGGTGTGGGCAAGGAAGCTCCTACTGCCCTATGATATGGCTGTGGGAAGTAAAGGATATGATACCAATCTATCCATCGTAACTTGGTTGTGGGATGGGGGCGTGAAGCAAGGGAGGTAAGTATCTCAGTCTTCTATAGTACAAAATACTAGCGCCATTTGGGACGGATTATCGGACTATAATCCTTCTCAATATTAAGCCAAATAAGACTTTCCCATATCATGCACATCGCAGAGGATCCAATTCTTGCACACAAGATCTGAGGGTCTCTATTCCTTTTTTTTTTTTCCTCACTCTTTTCTCATTGTCTCTCCCCGAGGTCTCTAATGTCCTTGGGCTCAATGAGGGGAGGGCCATACCCAGCATAGCCTATCGGACACACGGCCCTACAAGCCGTGGGTACATGGTCTAGTCCACAAATACTCGCTTGCATCGGCATGTATAGTACCTCCGTTGAGGCGGCCTTCCCACCCCAACCAACAATCAAGGTTCAAGCCCCGTCATATCATTTTGTATGTAGTCAACTTGCATTCAACCACCCCTCACTGAGACATGCAAGTGGTATGCTTGCCATTCTCCTGTTTTTGCTTTTTTTGACCGGTAGCCAATTTTGTCTTCAAAAGTTGTGAACGAGCCCAGTTTTTTTTTTTTTAAAGCTCGCTGTCTGGATGAAGGCGGACCTTGCCTTCCAGAGAATACGGATTCCTTTATTCCACTTTACCGCACAAACATTGACTCCAGAAGCTCTTCATCCTTCAATCTCTTCCGCGGCTAGTGGTGGTGTGGAAATCTTCGCTTGATCTCAGAAGAGAATACCGTATGCTTTCGTCGAAGGCCTGCGTTAATCCATGACCGGTAGGACCGATAGAGATATTCCCGTCCGCTCCTTTTACAAAATCCAACAAAATAAAACCCCCCATTCTGCACTCTTTCATCACTTCCACATGGGGAGCCCTATTTCCTCCCCATCCCAATTCCGGACATCCGCCCCCGGGTGGCCGGTTCGCAAGAATTGGTCACACGAGTAGCTCCCTCACTAATCCCTCTCCCCGCATCCCAGACGGTAAATACACTGCAAGAGCGAGCAGGAAAAGCTGACACAACCATCTTCAAGGCAGGAAGAAGGGGTCGAAAGAGCGACCAAGTAAACGCAAAAACTCCCGGAAGAAAAGCCCGCCTTCTCAGACGAACCCTTCAGAAGCTGGCCCCTCAACAGCAGCATCCCCACCGGCTCAAACCAACATTGCGCCATCAAACATTGGCGCGCAACTCGAGCACGCGAGCTTAGGCGACAGTTCCGATATCGCCCCAGAGAGCTGCTATGTCCTATCATCTACTACCCAAGATTCGAGACAACGGATATACGCGCCCCAAGCACTACCCAGCTATCCCCGTACAGTAAGGGCTCGATTGATAGTTGCGACAAGTCGAGGAATTGAGCTAATTAACGTTGTTTCCAGCTTGTCGACGGGGTATACTACGTGCACAATCCAAACGCGCTCCCGGAACCATTTAACGTGCGTTTACCCCTCCTGATCCGAAAATAAAACAAAATAAACAATCGCATTTTGTTTGTCTAACAAATGGAGGTGGTGATAGCAAGGGTATCTGAGCTGGGTAAGAGCTGAGCGGGAAGCTGCCAATGAATTCATCTCGCGACATCCAGGAGCAGCCCGGTGGAACAATCGCACTCTCAGATACTGGCGATTGGCAACAGATTTCAGCAGATTCCGGGAGGACAGCGAAGGCGAGGACGCCGATGAGGCCTACATGAACAGTAAGTTGGTGGTCGACCGCCTTTTCCAGTCCGAGGATGTTCGCGCTGTTGGGGTTCTTGTTGACAGGTCGGTTGGTGAATTTCAGGGACTGACGTAGCCATCAACGAGCGGGGAGAACGGATTAGTGTTGAGGATCCCCAAGCTGCTCCGAGGCCCATCTTCAGTAATCCGATCCCTCAACGCCCTTACACTGCTCCACCGCATCATTGTGACTACATTCCCTGGAATCGGTAGGTGGTTATTTCGCTTAGGCTACAAGGCTACATACGAAGTTCGCAAACCAATGTTCAACCATTACAATACGCGTGACATTGTGGATTACCCTTTTAGCAGAGGGAAACTTGGGGGGGGGGCAGGGCTACGTGAGGAAGCTATTGGGAGGAACGTTTTTCCGTGATTTTCTTTTCTCCCATCTTTTTCTTTTGTCCGCTCTGGAAATGATAGAGAAAAGTTTCTGTGGCTTGTCGTATCCTGGCGAGCTGCGGTCTGTTCAGACAATGTGACGATTCTCCTGCCAAGATCTATCCACCGGCGCATTACGGTGTTTTCTCATATATTTTCCTTCCATTAGCTTTATTTCACATGTATTGAGGTTCATGTATATGTTTTAAAACGGGAATGAAATCCATAGTGGTTCATTCGACACGCACATTTTCCAAATCCTCCGCGCTTCTTTCTCTTCTTCTTTCTTCTCTATGCCACCTGCCAAACTCCGCCCGTGCAATCATTGCAGTGTCCTATCCTCCAATTCACACAGCAGGATTCCACCGGAATCAGAATTAGAAGAGCTGTGGAAAATCGTGAGCCTCAGCAGTAAGGCCACAAGGGATATTAGGACGGTACACGTATCTAGCAAAACCGCCGAGAGAAAAAAAAATCGACAAGTAAAAAGTTAAAAGAGAAACCCCCCCCCAGGCGCATGAAGTTAACAGTGGGCCATCGAGAAAAGCGGTTCGGCTTGCTTAAGCTCTGGGTATGCCACGAGGATTGAGCACGTTCGTGGAAGTACGATTGCTAAAAAGGATCCCAATTCCGTCATCGGTAACCTGCAAAGCACAAGCATCATACATAACGCACAGAAGAAGATAGCACAGCTCACGGTCCTCCAGCCCCGAAGCACGAACAACTTATCTTTAAAAAAAGACCGCTGCAATCTTGGCTACTTGCTCGCATGTACGAGTAACCAGAGAGTCCCACACACCCTACTTTACCTTACAGCCCCACAGAGAAACGTCGAGCGGATTCCCCAACCCAAACCCCACAATACTATGCATAATCCAGCTACTTGTAGCAGAACTTGCCATGGGGAATTTCGCAAGAACCCCGCACATCCCTGTGTAACCAGAGGCCACCTTCAAATACAGTACTGATACATGTTATCCACCGGCCCTCCTACGATAACCTTGCAAAATCGGGAATAGGATACCGGCTAACCCTCAAATAGACATTCTCATAAAGAGTGGGGAAAAAAGAGGTGGGTAGAGCCCATTCATCACTCAGTGGGAATAGCGGTGAGAGCGGAAACAGCGGGTCCACTCTACCCAAGTACAGTACTCGAGTACAGTATTTACCATCTATCCTACAAGACTATTCCTAAGTCGGCGGCCGGTGCAACTCTAGATGAAATAAATTTAGGTGGATAAGCTTGCGGAATAAACCGATCTCCGCATAACACACTCCTCCTTCCTGCGCTCCTAACGGTGGAGATCAACAACCATCGAACATTTCCTTCCTGCCTCCCTCCCTCCTCCTCCTTGTCCTACCTACCTTCCTCGTATACGCTCACCAATCAATTACGCTAGGGAGCCCTGCCAAGCGGGATTGTCCCAGCATTGAGTGAGGACTTGAATTTTTTTCACACACTACCAGTACTACATCTCTTTCACAGGCGCTGCAGTTCGATTCGTACCGGGGAAGGGAGAAAAAATACTATACTCTACCCGGATATTGAAAGCACCCTACAGTTCAATTTTGTTTGGATCCACAGATACGCACGGGCGATTGGCCGTATTCTTCTAATAACATCACTCGGGTTCGCGGGAACTTTCTCGCCTCAGACAAGCAGTCGACACTCCCTGAGCAAAATCTTAAAAAAAAAAAAGGTTCTCCCCTCCTCCCCTTCTTCCATTCTCACCAATTACCACCCCCCCCCTTCTGGTATGATATGGAACGGCATTGATCAATGATCAGAAAAGCATGATCGGATGGAGAGAGGACCGGAAAAAATTCGCACATATACGCAAGTTATGCATGCTTACTTGTCTGGTCCAATCAATATCACTTATATCGGATGAAACGAGATTAACCTCACGATTAGCTGATGAGAACCAGAAGTAATAAATTTAAGTAAGCACTACTGTAATTAATGATTTTTTTGATTTTCTTTAAACCCCTTTTTCTTTTTCCCCCTTCCTCAGTGATTACTAGTCTTCTCCTAGTCACTATTCGATCGCGCGCTCGGTCAACCATGATACTTTCTACGCAGTACAGCACCGCGTAAGGTTATGTTGCGTTATGCTCGATCCTAAGCCACCGGTAGTCGACCACGGGATAATGTCCGGCTGGTCCTTGTTCAAATGCCCTGTATTGGATTCGCCGGTCGGTAACCAGGCCAACCAGGTAGCCAACTCTCCAGCGTGCAGCGCAGCAGTAGCAGCCTACGCCACAGGCAGCTGGTCCCAAGGGCCGAGTGAGATTTGATGAATTCCAAGTTTCTCTTAATGACAGATTACCCACCAGATTTGAGTGCCTAGTTTACCGAACAGTGTGGCATCATATGATACTTCTACAGGGTGGTAGAGTGCAGTGTATAAGCAGCGTTTCAGTGGCTGTAGTAAATTGCATACGCTTTCAAATAAACGCTATAAGACTTGTGGTGTCTCTCCCCACAGCAGGAAGACGAATGGAGGAAAATAGCCATAAGCAATGTTGATACCTTCACATCCTCATTCAAATAAAGCACCTCTGAATGCTGATTAGAGCGCAGTAAGTAATTAACCCCTTGAAGCCCGACCTTATCCCAAGCGCTCCACGAATTGCCGGTCAATGCAAAACCCCTTCGAAGGATCTAGGCTATCCAAGCCAACTCCATCACTCACTCATAGAGGATATATCGGGTGCACGGCATCGTATTCTTAGCTTATGGGATACTTGGCGCGAGAATAAATGCCCCTCCTGAGCCGGCGATCACCGACAGACTGGCGGACAGACAACTGGACCAGCAACAGCGGATCAAACACCCGAATAAAAACTGCAGCAAAGGAAGAAAAAAAGAAAAAAAAAGAACCTTTCTATTGACCTCCTACTCCTCCACCACCGCTACCAAGAACCTCTTTGTCTTTCTTTCTTTGTCTTTCTTTTTCCTTTTTTTTTTTGCTTCTTTTTTTATATTTTTTTTTAGCATCTCCGGCATCTCCTGAGGTG
>Ga0307509_10004996_pt1 | contig 18715 bp, 27 predicted proteins | sample 10_EM_MG_FD_202245 | JGI IMG/M metagenome (GOLD analysis project Ga0307509, IMG submission 202245) | Populus trichocarpa ectomycorrhiza microbial communities from riparian zone in the Pacific Northwest, United States - 10_EM | ecosystem: Host-associated > Plants > Roots > Unclassified | place...
CTAAAAAATTAACATATTCATTAAAAAAAAAAAAAAAAAAAAAAAAAAAAAGTCACAGTAGTTAGAGCTCTTCACGCAACCATCTAAGTAATACACCACTCAGATACTGGGGCACGGGCCAAGCCCTGTAACAGTGACCTTCCATAGGTGCAATATGTTCGAGATACCTAATGTCCTTATCTCTATACTACCTCGCTTGTATGCGAGAACTCTATTCCTACACGATAGGACTTCCTACGATCACTATACCTACTACAAACACAAGATGTTAGTCTATAACGATAGACGAAGCAAACTACATAGGCTATATCGATAGCCTATGATAGTAAGATAGTCGTTTCCCGTTACAAACACCACAAGGGAAGGCTGATTTGTTACAATAAGCCTTGTGAACAGGGGCATTGTCTTGCTGAAAGAGGATATCTTGCATACCAAATGAAAACATTTGATAAATAACAGGAAAAAGATACCTTTTCAAGAGTCTGATATACCAGGTTTTGTTGATGTTTTGAGTGATAGAAACCCAAGGACCTTTTCCTTTGCCCCAAAAGCAGCCTCAGACGATAAGCGAAATTCCCTTATCCTTCTGCTTAGGGTGAATACAATCTGCCAACCACTTCTCACAAGGTTCTCTGAAAACCCACTGCTGTCTTGGATCCTTGGATTTCTCCACACTCCACTCATCACTCCAGATGACTTTCTCAAAATTCTCAACTGTCCAATCCTTATAAGCTATTGTCCACTTCAATCTCTTAGAAATGTGCTCAGGCTTGAGTCTGGGCCTGGATTTGGCTAGTATTTTCTTGACATTGGCTTCTCTGAGTACTCTATCCACTTTTTATTTCCAGGCAAGTTAGCTACAGCTACTAAGAATCATATTCTGTCACTCATGGTAGTAGAGAAATACTGTTTTTTTTTTGTTACCTGTAGAAAATAATATACCGAGTGCATATTTGTCCCAGAAGTCTGATCTAGTCATTGTCTAGTTGGATTTGGCTGCCGGGATGATCGTGTGATACCGTCACTGGGTAAGAACAAGTGGGTGACCTGGGCGAGGAATATTGTCCAGAGATTGTCTCTCACATACATGAGCAAGGAAGCTTTTGATTGTTGTCCATGGCCGTCCAATGATTTCAGCAACAAGGGTAATATTCCGGAGGTAGTAGGAAAAGGCGATTATCATGCCTTTTTCAACAATGGTTATTTCTCTTCGAGATGTCATGGGCGTTCGCTATTTGTTTTTGATGCAGAATTTGAATATCCAGATCGGTTAACTATTGGAAAATTAAAGAGGACAAATTATTAAAAAGTAGGATTGTGGCTATTGAGTACTGTAGAAAATATGGTCGCAATCAACTCGGTGATCTGGCATTTGGTGAGGTTGCTTACTAAGCTTTCACGAAAACTTCTGACTAGCGGCTAAAAGTACTATCCTAAAGCTTTTCTCATGAAGAGGGCTAAAAATGAGATTAGGTAGACTAGTGTAAAGGCAGTCACTTTTTGTTGGGAACTTTAGTTCTTTAATGGCTTGACAGAATTTAAAGTTCTCAGAATTGAGGCAATTATTGAGGCAGAAAGGTGATATACAAAGTATTAATTAGGATTAAGTATTTATTTTATTTTTAAATAATCTGTTAGTTGAGTTTTGCTATTCATTAGTAAGCAACTGGTGTTGAAAGGTCAGTGTGCCAAGTGAAGTATTGTATCACAATATTCAGTTACTTTTACTAAGGTACAATAGGTAAAACTCTGCCCCTTACATCAGATAGTCAGATGTCTCAGCATAGGCTGTAATCATCTGTGCTTAACAAAGAATGTTCAACTGTCCACACTTCTGTCTGTATTTCTTCATATATATCAGTACAGGCTATCGGCCTCCATAATCATAACTCCTATTGAAGTACTAGCATTTTTACAAAAGTATCTGAATCTGATGAATTGGCTAGGCACCACAGCCCTGACACTCGGACTACTCAGAGTCGGTTTAATACTGGTGTTGGTCTTCTTGCAGATTAAATAAAGTATCATGAGGGTGTGTCGAAATTCGGGAGAACCAGTAAAGGAGAAGCACTGGGCTTGAAAATTATTTGCCCCTCTAATCATCTTTTGATAGGTACCTATAATAACGACTATATTAGCCCAAATGGTATACAAAGTCGTAATCAGAGATAGTATGGTCAGGTATACATAGTATACTATAAGTAGAGATGACTTGATATAAGTGCCTACTGATGCATGACTACATTAGGCATGGCCTAAGAGAGGACAGGATAACCATGCATGTCCTACAAGGCAGAGTAACCTTTTAAGGGCATGTTTGCATGATGTCAAGTAAGCTATATAAATGTTGTACAGGTCTCTGGAGTGACCTAGAATGGCATTCCCCAAACTACCAAAGTGAATAAAAGCATGTAAGAGTGAAGTTACCATCCCTTGGAAAATTCACTATCATGTGGAGAGGTCCCAGTGACCCTGCTGAGGAATCCAACTTACTCTATCTTAACAGACAAAGTCATCCTGGAACTTAAATATGAATTGCACTAAGGACAAGGAGCTCTGTGTAACAAACAGCCTTCCGTGAGGTGCTTCGCAACAGGGAACGACTATTGAGACTACCATAGACAAGGGATCTAGCCTACATAGTCTTATTAGTCTATCGTTATAGACTATAATCTTTCTTTCGTAGTGTGTATGTTGATCATGAGAAGTCCTATCCTTATAGGAATAGAGTACTCACCTACAAGCGAGGTAAGAGAGATAAGGGAAATAAGTGTATTGTGTATCTTGCACCTATGGAAGGTCACTGTCAATGGGCTTGGCCTGTGCTCCAGAGTTTGAGTGTTGTATTACTTAGATGGTTGTGTGAAGACCTCTAACTACTGTGACCATTTTTTTTTTTTGAATCAGATGCGTTTAATTGGTGAAGGTACAAAGAAAGCATGCAGCTTATCGCTATGGCCAACAAAAACCGTATTCCTCCTCACCCCAGGAAACATCCAAACCCCCAAGTCCCACTGTTATGAGACAAACCGCACATCTCGCCTATCGCCCAACCAAATCCTGTGAACATACACGTACATACGAAGGAAGTAGAAAGGAAAGAAACAAGCAGGAAGGAGAGGAGAACCCTTAGCGACATCTCCAACTGAAAGTATAAGAACAAAAAAGAAAAGTATGGGACCACTGACAAAGGAAATGTATGTCTGATAGATGATGCAGATCAGCCAAAGCTTAGGAAAAGAAAGTATAGCCCTGCTCGACGGAGCGGTGCCAGGGAACGAAGCGGTGCCCGGTGGCAGGGTGAGAATGGGGGGTGGCGAGGAGATCCAAGAGTGGTCCCCGGTGGGAGAGCCAAACAGGGTTAGCGATGGCCAGGGGGGCAGGTGTAACCGAGGCGTGTTTCTGTGTAGCGATCGAAGGTCGACCGCTTGGAGGGGGAAGCAGTAGGGGGCCAGCCAGAACTGGAAGGGGCAGTAGGGTGCTAGCTGGGGAAAGGGGCAATAAGGTGCCAGCTGGGAGGGGGGAGTGTAGCCGTAACCGAGCAATGGGACGAAAAAAGAACGTGGATGTAGGAAGGAGGAGTCCAAACACTTGAGACAACTGACTAGAGTGACAGTAGCTGATGCTTTGCTGAATGTGAATGAAGATGAGGCCGTGAAGTTACTAACCAAAGTATTCCCTGACATGACCAGGTAACCGAAACTGAAAGGTACTTCGCAAAGGGCTTGCAAAGCTCAGCGCCGATGGTGAATGAAGTGAACGGCATACTGACCGTGCAAAACCTAAGCGAGATTCAAAGGAAGTGCTGGGTAAGGGGGTGAACCGAACTTTATAAGCGGAGTCAACGATGAAAGAGAACAAGAACCCTTTGGAGGGAGGGAGGGGAGGGCCCCTGGAGGGAAAGGAGCCTGGATGGCATCACTCCCCTAGGTGGAAGCCAGCAAGGGGGAGGAGAGGGGGGGGGGGTGGAGGAGTTGATGATGATTTCTCTAGTGTTGAGATTTCAATCGCCAGAGGTGTAGAGGAGATGGTTGGTGTCTAACTACACTGACTTTTTTTACTTATTTGTTTTTAAATAATGTATTCGTTGTTAAGGTACAAGAACTCCCTTCATCCTCCGTCTCCTCTACACACCCGGCGATTGAAATCTCAACACCACGAGATTATCACCACTTTTCCAAACTTCACCCCCTGTCATGGATTCGTCCTAGGGGGTGAGGGCATACCTCCTCTACACTCTCCTTCCCTTAGGTTAATCCCTTTGAGCTTCCTTCACTCTGGGTTGATGGATTTCGCCTTCTTTTGATGATGTTTCCTCTCCCTACCCCACTGTTGCTCTGCCTTGCTTAGAGCATTTGCATGGTCGGCAACACTCTTCTCAACGCCCATGTTACAGACGGCCGGGAACATGGTTTGCAGTAAGAGAAAACACTTCAACAGGCCACGGTCGATTTCTCTATGCTCTCTTTTCATTGAGAGGCTGCCTAGTCCAGATACGAACACAGTTACCGATAGTTTCCACGGCATAGAGTTGGGTCTACCCCTCCTTCTCCTCTTCTCCTCACAGTCGGATCGGCTGGCACCCTACTGCTTGTCTACATTTTTGGCTGGTACCCACAACTACCGGGTTGGTACCCATAACTACTTCTTCACCATTCGGACTATGACCATGGTCCATCACGGCCTGCCTCTGGGAGGATGGTATAGCACTATCTCCTTCCTCTTTTTCGTGTGTGCGGCCAAAATAGCTGGCCCCTTCTGGCCTCCCCAGGACTTCGATCATGCCGAGCCTGGCCCCCCCCACGCTGAGTGTGCCGAAATTTCAAGTGGTCTCCGCTACATTTGCTTTTTGTTTTTCTTTTGTTTGGATGATCGTGCCATGGGTTTTCCTGACTCTTCCTGCTTGTTCTTTGATTTGATTCCTTTCGTCTATCTTCTTAGCTAGTCAAGGGTTTCTTGTTGGGGGCGAGATGTGTGGTTGGTTCCATACCAGAGGGACTTGGGGGGTTGGCTTTTTCCCAGGGGTAGTTGGGGGTTTTTTCTATGCCATAGCGTAAGCTGCATGTAGGATTTTGTACCCTAAAACAATGATCATATGATTCAAAAAAAACAAAAAAAAGAAGAAAAAAAAACGAGGTACAAGAACTCCATCCTCCGTCTCCTCTAGACACCTGGCGATTGAAATCTCAACACCACGAGATTATCAACACTTTTCCCAACTCCACACCCCGCCAGGGGTTCTCCCTAGGTGGTGGAGGGCATCTCGCCTCATCTACTTCCGCCCTTAGGCTTATCGCTTTGGGCTTTCCTCTCCCAGGGTTGATGGATTTTGTCTCCATTTCATGATGTTTCCTCTTCCCATGCAGCGTTTGCTTTGAGCCACACTTAGACCATCCGCACGGTCGGCAACACTTTTCTCATCGCCTATGTTACACATGGCCGGGTACACGGTTTGCAGTAAGAGAAAACATTTCAACAGGCCGCGGTCAATTTCTCTACTCTCTTTCTCTTAAGAGGCTGCCGAGTCAAGACACGAACACGTCTCCGATAGTTTCTATGGCACAGAGTTGAGTCTACCCCTCCTTCTGCTCCTCCTCGTACGGTCGGATTGGCTGGCACCTTACTGCTTCTCCACTCTTTTGGCTGGTACCCACAACTACCTGGCTGTTATCCATAACTACTTCTTCACCATTCGGACTACGACCACGGTCCATCACGGCTTGCCTCTGGGAGGATGGTATTGCACTATCTTTTCTTCTTTTTGAGTGCTTTGCCAACTCAGTTGGCCCCTTCCGCCCTCCCCAGGACTTCGATCATGCCGAGCCTGGCCCCCAGGTGCTGTGTGTGCAGAACTTCTTAGTGGTCACTGCTACGTGTGCTTTTTGTTTTACTTTGTTCGAATGATTGTGCCATGGGCTTTCCTGACTCTTCCTGCATGTTCTTTGATTTGATTCCTTTCGTCTATCTTCCTTGCTAGTCAAGGGTTTCTTGTTGGGTGTGAGATGTGCGGTTGGTTCCACACCAGACGGACTCGGGGGGTTGGCTTTTTCCCAGGGGTAGTTGGCGGTTTTTTTATGCTATAGCGCGAGCTGCATGCAAGATTTTGTACCTTAACACAATAATCATATGATTCACTAAAAAAAGGTACAAGAACTCTGATCCTCCGTCTCCTTTATACACCCGGCAATTGAAATCTCAACACCACGAGATTATCACCACTTTTTCCTACTCCACCCCCCGGTATGGGTTCGCCCTAGGGGGTCAAGTGCATCTCCTGTCATCTTCTCCTGCCCTTAGGTTTATCCCTTTGGGCTCTCTGTACTCTGGGTTGATGGATTTCGTGTTCTTTTGATCATGTTTCCTCTTCCTACCCCACTTTTGCTCTGCCTTGCTTAGAGCATTTGCACGGTCAGCAACACTCTCCTTACAGCCCATGTTACAGACGGCTGGGTACACGGTTTGCAGTAAGAGATAACCTTTCAATAGTCTATGGTTGATTTCTCTACTCTCTTTATCTTTACGAGGCTGCCTAGTCAAGACACGAACGCGTTTCTGATAGTTTCTACGGCACAGAGTTGGGTCTACCCCACTTGCATCTCCTCCTCCTACGCGCGGATCACCTGGCACCCTACTGCTTCTCCACCTTTTTGGCTGGTACCCACAACTATCTGGCTGGTATCTGTAACTACTTCTTTACTTTCCGGACTATGACTATGGTCCATCGTGGCTTGCCTCTGGGAGGATGGTATTGCATTCTCTCCTTACTCTTTTCCAGTGTTTTGCCACCACAGTGGGCCTGTTGAGCCCACCCATGTCTCTGTTAAAGCGAGCCTGGCCACCTCGGCACTGTTGTACGGGAACATTTCAAGTAGTTGCTGCGTTGTTTGCTTTTTGTTTTTCCTTTGTTCGGATCATCGTGCCATGGGTTTTCCTGATTCTTCCTGCTTGTTCTTTGATCTGATTCCTTTCGTCTATCTTCTTAGCTAGTCAAGGGTTTCTTGTTGGGGGCGAGATGTGCGGTTCGTTCCACACCAGAGGGACTTGGGGGGTTGGCTTTTTCCCAGCGGTAGTTGACGTTTTTTATATGCTATAGCGCGAGCTGCAAGGAGGATTTTGTACCTTAAACAATAATCGGATGATTCTAAAAAATAAAAAAAAGGTACAAGAACTCAGCTGACAAAGGCCTCTCCTCCTGGTGCAATAGGAAATTAGTTTTTGGTGCCATCCTCCCGATCGTTACCTATGGCTGCGACTTCTTTATTCTGGACACAGCCACACTTAAGAAGCTTGACTCCTTCTGGCTTGAAGTGCTCCGGTGGACAACTAATTGTTTTTACTTCTCCCCCCTTGGCGCTCTGTACCGGGAAGCCTCACTACCACCCATTTCCTCCATCTGCAAAGATCGCCGCCATTCAGCTGCCCTCCGTTTCGTTTGCGCTCCTTCAAAATTCAACCCTGACACCGCCCGGATACCTGAGTCTGTGCCCACCAGGGACCAGGGACGTTCTGCCGACGATCCTCGCTTTCTTCTCTGAGGCTCCTCTAAAGCCCTTCACCTTACTTCGTGGCTCTGCCCGGCAGTTAATTCTGCCAAACACCTGCCTTTGGACTCTATATGTCATGAGATTTCTGCCCTCATTGCGGAAGTCCCTATCCTCCCACTCGCCTCGACCGACCTCGTATCCCTGCTTTTCTGGAGGGAACCTTCAGTCACCTACCAAACCCTTAGAGCTCCTCTGAAACAGCTACTCCTCGCCAACTGGCTAGAGATAAGCCCACCAGTACCTCTATCATAGCTTTACAGTGCCTGCCTCTCTCCTCATGCCTGCACCGGCCTTCCTCGTTTTATATGTGGCCGCATTCACCAGATGCGTGCTGGTGCTAGCCACCTTGCTGCCCATATCTCCTGGAGGAATAGAGATTCTAGCACCCTATGCCCTTTCTGTGAGGAACACGATGAGTCCTTCCAACACACGGTCCTCCTCTGCCCCGCTGAGGCCCAGCCTCGCCACGCCCATCTCCCAGGTGTGGATGACATTGGACCTGACGCTCCCCTCTGGCTGTCAGTTTCCCACCTTAGAGGTTTGGCTGAGTATCTTTATGCTACTTGCACAGGCTTCCCTCCGGCCATGCTGTGTATTCGGGCCAGTACTGCTACCCCTGAGCCGGGGTCGAACTCAGGCAGCTCTTAACACCCTAAACTCCCTAGCTTTGCCCCAGCCTTCTAGGTATAGCTATTTCTAACTCCCCTGCTTGAACTTTTCTTCAGGGAATTTTCTTTTTGATTTATGATTTTCCTTTGTTCCTAGTTGTTTGTGGCGGCAGGCAAGTAGGGCTGGAATGTTTATTACGTCTGAATATTTTTCTTATGATTTATAAGGAGGATCTTACTTTACTTTCCTTTGTTAGTCATTGATAGCAATGCAACAGGGTTCTGATGATCCAGCTTGGAGAGTTTTTGCATGCATTGTTTGAATTTTGTTATTTTCTTTGCTTAGTTTTTGGAATTAAGGTTTTTTATATACCATACTGCGAGCTGCATGCAGGATTTTGTACCTAAATCAATAATCACATGATTCAAAAAAACAAAAAAAGAAAAAGAAAAAAAAAGGGACAAGAACTCGCATGCAGTGCTAGCTATGGTGTAAACAAAACCTTAATCCCAAAAAAACACGTAACAAAGGAAAGACCATACCATCATCCCCAAAGGCATCAAGTACTCGACGCGCCACTAATATACGGTTAACAAAGGAAAGTAAAAACATGATACTAGCTAAACAACTAAGTCGCTACAAAAGGAAACTAACCTAACATCCACCCCAGTAGAAAACCTAAACTGGGCGAGGCGGAGAAGAGGAGAGGAGACCCCCTGGGAGGGGGGAGGCAGGAGGGGAGGGGAAGACCATCGAGGCCGGTGACAGTGGTAGGGAGGGGAACATGTCTGGCAGGTAGTTCGTAGCAGTAGCCTTGATGTAGGCAGCGAGGGAGGAGAGGAGGGAGACCGAGGACCAAAGAGCAGCATCAGGGCTGACTGAGGACAAACCTTGGGGGTGGCGCAACCTGGCGGCAGCTTTCGCTGGACAGTGTAGTACAGTGTGGCTGAATGTTTCCTGTTCTTCGCCACAAAGAGGACAAAGGTGGGAGGCATCAGGTGACGACCAGGAGGGGTGAGCGGCAAGGTAACTCTTCTGGGCCCTCATCTGATGGATGTGGCCAGCCATGAATTTCCCTAAACCCATGAATCGGTGAGGAGAAAGTGAGAGGTGGAAGGAGTAATAGGGCGGGGGAGGATCACTTAGGTGCCAGTTGTCGAGCATAAGAAGTCGGGCCTTGGCGTTAAGGGAGGAGTAGGCGGGCTGCATGACACTGTCCGGAGGGAGAGGGGGGAGGTCTGCAAGAAGTGAGAAGTTTATAAGAGGTGCAAATGAGAGGCCTGCAAGGAGGGGAAGGGTAAGGTGAGCCATGGCATCGAGAGGGAGGTGGGTCCTGGTCGGAGGGGAGGGGCATGGGGTTTTCCAATTGAGCGGCATAATGTTGGGGTCCAGTCGGGTACAAAGGGAATGATGGGAATCAGGAGTGCGAAACTTGAGGAGGGAGGGAAAGGACCTGCACAGGCGGGCAGATGCAGGATGGATCTGAGGGGGGGAGCGCACTAGCCAGAGGGCGGTCATGCGCCTCTTGTGGGGAAGCAGGACAGACAGGGGCGGCAGGCAGGCCTCGGCCGAAAGGATTGGGATGGGTGTGGCCAGGAAACAGTTCGAGACCCAGTGTTGGACCTGTGTCCAATGGACTTCCATCTTGGAGAGAAGGCCTTAAGAGGGAACAAAAAGTTCTGCGCCATAGGAGAGCATAGCCAAGAGAAGGGAGAAGGCAAGGTGGTTCCAGAGATGGGGGGAGACCCCCGAACCATGGGAGGAGAGGCGTCTAACTGCGGCAAAGGCCGCCTGAGAAAGGGCAAGACGGCGGGAGAAGTGGGCGGAGGAGGAGAGGTTGGGGAGGAACCAGTAACCGTGGTATCTAAGCTTAGAGGACGGGTGCAAAAGCTGGCCATCAAGAGCTACCAGAGGAGGCCTGCTGGCAGTTGAGGGGTCCCTTTGCACGGGGGTACGCCAGTGAATTAGCTCTGTCTTGGGAACTGAGAAGACAACGCGTCTTGCGTGGGCAATTGCCCTCAAGCGACCAAAGATACTTTGCAGAGCCCTGGAGGAAGAGCGATAGGAAGGGGAGGATGTAGTGACGGGAAATGGTCCACGTAAGAGAGAACCAGACCTTTGGGAACTGGGATATGGAGGGGCGAGATGTAGATAACGAACAGCAGGGGGGAGATGGGAGACCCCTGAGGGGTGCCAACCGAGACGGGGAAATACACGGGGTGAGCCCTGGAAAAGTAAACGGCAGGAGTGGTCGGACAGAAAAGACCTGACCCAAGCAACCATGTAGTGATTGACCCCTTTGTGACCGAGGTCAGAGCAGAGGATCTTGGTGTCAACATTGTCAAACCCACCTTTGATATCAAGAAAGAGAGAGGAGACTTTGCGATCAGGGCGCTAGAGGGTATGGACTGTGTCGGTGAGAGTGGCGCTGGCGTCAAAAGAGGAGAGAGAGGGGAGTGACCCACACTGGTTGCGGTGAAGGAGGCCAGTGTACATGGCGATAGGGGCCAGGTGGGAGGCAACGATCCTCTCCAAGATCTTGGAGATAGTCTGGAGGAGGACAATGATTCTGAAGGAAGCAGGAGAGTTGTAGGACTGCTTGCCAGATTTGGCAAGGACAACCCGTTGGCTATCCTAAGAGAGAAGGGGTGGTGGCCGAAACAGAGGAGAGGGGCGAGGAGGGATACTAGTATGCCAGGGGAGACATGATGGACAATTTTCCAAACCGAGTAAGGGATGCTGTCGGGTCCGGGGGCTGAGGAGGGTGAACATTTGAGGAGAGACAAGGAGACATCCTCCTTGGTGAGCTTAGGAAAGTCACCATAGGGGAGGAGGATCGAAGGGAGTGGAGTGCAGGGGCGGGCAGGACAAAAGTGGCTGAGGAGGGCTTGGTTCATCTCATTAGGAGTCGAGGCACCTGGAAGATTGGGGAAGTGGGGGGCGGGTGATCCGGCTGCTATCTTTTTAACAGCCCAGATTGAGCGTGGGGTAGATGAGGAGAGGAGGGATTTCCAGTGGGCCTTCTTCGCAGCCTTGATGGCCTTGAAGTAGCCCTGTTTGGAAAGGCAGGCAGCAGCCTTATCAGAGGGGGTGGTGGAGGAACGAGAGTGGCGGGAGGTAGAATAATACTCGCGGCGGAGGACCGAGAGAAGGGGAGACCAACAGGGCTTGGATCAGTGGGAGGGCCTCTTAAGCGGGATGTGAGAGGAAAGGAGGGTGGTGACGCGAGCAAGTTGTGTATTGAACCAGGTTTCCAGGGAGGCCCTTGTCGGGAGAGAGGGAGGAGGGGGAATAAATTAATCACTTAAAGCAGGGGAGAGAGAAGTCCAGTCGGTCAAGGACTAGTTGGGGACAGGAGGGGGAGGGGCAGAGATCGGATGAGCAAATGTGAGAGAAATAGCAACGTGGTCTGAGCCAGTGGATGAAAGGGAAGTATTCCAAGAGAGGAAAAAAGGAAATAACAGCTGAGATGCAAAAGAAAAATCAATTACAGAGGGGCGAGTCGCGCTGTCCCAGGGGAAGCGAGTAAACACCCTGGGCCGGTTTAGGAGTTCAAAGCCTAGGTCGGCCACCCTGGAAAAGTAGGGAAAGGAAGCCGGCAGATCTCTATGAGAGTAGGACCTCAGCAGATCAGCTAGTGGGTAGTGGATGTTGAAGTCACCAACAACCAAGAGGGGAAAACCATCATCTGGAAAAGCCAAATGTGGAGAAAGGTCCTAACACTACTGCGCCGGGACCAAAGGTTGTATAAGTTCAAAATACGAAACTGAGAGAAGGATCTGCCAAAGAGGTCAACCCCGAACAAATCACGGGCAACAACATCCGGCTTATCAAAACACCTAGCAAGAACCGTAGCATAGGACATAAAACAACTGGAAACGTAAAAGGCAACCTTCAGCGTAGAGCCAAGGGAGTGGTGGAGACAAAAGGACTTAAAACGATTAAAAAAAGGAAGGCGAGAGCGCTGAAAAAGGACGATCTTGGAGACAAACAATATCAGGAGGGTGCAAAGCCGAAGCAAAAGAATTAAACAAAGAAAGAAACACATCCCAGCACATGAGGCTGTTGTGCAGAATGATTGAAAGAGAGGATGCAGGAGGAAGGTCCTGCCGTGGGGAAGTTGAGTTGTGCAACATCTTACCGGCGCGAGGCCAACTGGTCCTGCAGGACGGGAGAGGGGCTGGGCTCCACTTCAGGGCGAGGAGCATTAGTCCTGGATGTGGAGCGATCACGCTCCAGTTGGGGACGCCACAGGGGTTTCGGAGTGGTTAGGTCAAAGGCAGGTGCCAGGGAGGGTGTATTAGAACTAGGGCCAGCCGGGGCTGGGGTAAGGGGGGCAGCTGGGAGGCGGGAGGACTCAGGACGTGTGTCCATGACATTGGGGTCATCTTGTTCCTGGGTGGAGGGCCGGGCGGGGGGAGGAGGGGCGGCATGCGGGTTGCCTGCAGCGGGAGTATTCATCGGGGGGGAACCGGTCTGGCAGAGCAGTCCGTGTCACCGGCAGAGTGGTCTTTGTCACAGTTAGAGCATCAGGGGGGAGAGGCAACACAGCAGGTGAGAACTGGCCGCGAAATGCCTTCCTTAGGGCAGGACGGGTTCGAACACCGGTGTTCAGACTTGGGGTGGTTGCCAGCGCAGAATGGGCAGATCACAGGGTTCTTACACCTGGGTTCAACATGGCCACACTTCCAGCAGTTGCGGCACTGGGTAGAGGGGGAGGAAGGGTAGGGTCTTTCAACCACAAGGTTGCTGCCATATAGAAGAATGGAGAAAACAATCGATCATGCTGTCAGCATGAACAGGGGAGACGTGGACCACGACAGAGCAAGCTCTCTTGCCATCAGTGGGGGAGGAGGCATCTGGGTTGAGGTATCGGGCACTTCGAAGAAGGAAGTTCTTGGAATTGTAGATGGAGGACTGGATGTGAGTGAAGAGGAGATCGTCGTCATCAGGGAGGGCATCTAGGGGAATACCGTGGATGGCAAATTGGAGATCTGTTGCCACTAGCCTGAAGGGGAGTCTAACTACTGTGACCTTTTTTTTTTTTTTGGATCTCAATTATTAATTGTTTCTATCGGGGCAAATGCACACCTGTGCTCATCCTACAGTCCGAGGTACAACGGACTTTCAATCAAGCATGGGCCACGTAGTCCAAAACCTCCAACTGCAATCCATCCCGCTATCCCCAAGCGAAAACCCTGTGACCCTGCCCGACAGAGAAAACCCCACCCGGTACTATGGGTAAAAACTACAAGGAGATGAGAAAGCAGGCCTGAAAGCCAGGAACCAAAAACCCCGCGAAAGCCTAGCCTAAAAGAAAAACTTCCCCAACCGACAGTAGACACAACCAACAAAGGAAAACAAACCCACTCCCCCTAGTCAAACCACCTATAAGCTAAACCGTAGTAAAACCCCACCGGGCCCAGCTCCCCAGGGAATAGGGATTCCTGAATGATGGGTCTCAGGGACACACGAGGGGAGAAAAGCTCCCAGAGGCATACAGCCCCGGAGGCATAGAGCCCCGCCAGCCGAGGCTCAGGAAGAGCAACCAAGTTCGAGAGAATGATGCCAAACAAAGGAAGGGAGGTGGCAGCCAGAGGACGATCCGGTGGGCTATTTCGGGCAACAGGACCGGGAAAGAAGGTTTAAACTTGTTGCCCTAGTCCGAGGACATCAGAAGGGAACAGAGGTTTCGTGGTGGGTGTAGAGCCACAAGCAGTAGGGTGCCAGCCAATCCAAACATCGGGGAGGGAGAGGGCGGAAGGTTAACCAACACGACAAGTACGAGGAAGGCCGACAGAAGCGGGGTCACAAAGTTTGTGTAACGACCCGACGATAGGTAGCTACAATCACGATCACCTTAGCCCAAATGCTATATCAAGTGGTAACTAGAGGTGGTATGGTCTTGTATACTTAGTGTATACAGAGCTGGTAAACCTAGGATAAGGTCTAGGGAATAGTTGAGTAGCCTTGAGGTACTCTATTAGGCAGGGTAACCTTTCGGGAGAACATTCACATAAGATCAAGAGAATTATGGAGATGTTACACGGACCTCCAAGACGACTTCTGTGGTCGACTGGAGGACTCCCTGAGCGGTTAAAGGCATAAGAGGACAAAGTTACCCTACCTTGGGAATTTGGTTATTATGCCCATCGGACCCAGTTACCCTACTGAGGAACCCAAGTTACCCTACCTTCACCGGCAAAGTCATCCTAGAACTTAGAGGTCGATTGCCTCACATTCTATGGGCTCTTAGATGTTCTTGGGCGCACACGCATCTGCGCGGAGAGGCCCCACGCCTGTGTAGGGGTGGCCCGAACATACTATTGAACTTAGGCGGGTTTAGCTAACACCCCCCTCTGGCCCTAGCGTTGGGACGGCGCGTCATAGGCAGACGGCTATATAGTTGCTCGTTTGCTCGTTAAAAGAGGTCATTGGAGCAGCTGCCGTAACACTGTATAAGTCGTCGCCGTCCGTCCAACTAAATGTCGTTCGCAGGATATATAAGTGGAGTATGGGTAACCGCCAAAATGGGAGTCGCCCATCTATGGTCTCTCGGGCATCTAGGGGTCTATTCTAGCCTATGGTTTGTAGGGTAATCTTCCTAGTGGTACTCAGGTAGTCTCAGAAGGCCAGGGTGCTTTCGAGACAAATACCTCAGTAACCAGTCCGGACCTTCTCCCCTTGATTTGTAGCATTACTATGAGTTGTTATTGGACTCTAGAGTTATGAGTCTTATCACGGTAGAGTATGTCCCGAGAGGATGGCTATGGGTAGCGCCCACTTAGCCAACCATCAGCTACCTCTCACCAGGGCAGCTTGCATGTCAATTTATCACATTGGATAGCCGGGTAGATTAAATGATGGACTGCATAGCTTGTATAGACGAAACTACCACCGGGCCAGTGAGTCCACGACCTAGGTATTGATTCCAGTTGTTGTCATAACAGTTAGCCACTGGTATGACTTCGATAGGAAGAGTTTTTCACCTGGGTTGTATTGGAGATGCATTGCAGAAACTCATATCCTATTGACGGAGTTAAGTGTACCCGAGTTGGTCCGACACTTCCGACAGGATAAATCCTGATGGAGGTTAGACCTCGGACAAACCCTGAGCACGACAGGGTGCTCGCACAAGGTCGGAAGTAGTGGTGAATGTCAAAGGCTTAAATCTGATATCTACTTAGGTTTAAGCGTTTGGCATTCTACTTTGACAACCAACTTTTCCTCGAGAGAACTAAATTGAGTGAAGCTTGAAGCTTAACTATATTAAGTTTTACCGTTGATTCTTCTGAATTATCTTACCTCATCTTTATCTTCTACTTTGAGTGTTTGGTGCGGTCGCAACCTTAGAGTTCACCTCTCTACAGGGTGCCCCTGTTACAGTTTCAAAAAGTCCGACCGTACCAGCAGAGCACAAAGGAGACAGTGCAATACCAGAGAGCAGTGCCACCGGGGACAACTACTTTACCGATCAACCGAGACTAAAGACCGAGCATTGACAAGTGAGGGGTCGCCAACCATGGAGGGCTACCTAAGCGAGCCTGAGGAAGAGGGGGTGAAGGCAGACTCAACCAACCCCTAGGAACAAGCTTGCCAGGCCTGATCAGAAGGGAACGGAAGAGGGGAGGGAGATGGCTACAACCAGACAGAGGCAATGTGGCGTGTCTGATGGGAGGGGGTTGGATGGAGGTGACAATGATTTCTCGTGGTGTTGAGATTTCAATCGCCGGAGGTGTAGAGGAGACGAAGGATGTCTAACTACTGTGACCTAGTCTTTCCTTATATTGACTCTTCACGCCAACAAGCCTAACCCTGGGGACTCATAACTTGAGTCACACGGTCCTGTGGCTCACAACTAGTCATGACCAAAATCCATCCGATGACTCCTGAGTCACTGTGCAACATGCTGTAAACCAATCAAAACACATAAAACAAATCAGGTGCGCAAACCACATCCCCTGAGTGGAACTGGAGACTCATAATATGAGTCATGAGCGAAAGTCATTATATCCTTATAACTCACAATCGTGTGTCATAGAAACATCAACCAATCATAACATAACGATGACACCCAAATCTGAGTTATATGAGAACTATGCATCAACTGACAACATAGTGTGAAACATAAACATACCTTATGACTAATAACTATTACTCATGTGAAATCTGCCTTGCTTAGTCATGATTTGTGACACTCTGAGATGTTATACCACATGTACACACCTGTATAAGAAGGCCCAAAGTCATGTAGGAGTTGTCCTTTTTTGTTCTTTTTTGTTTTTTAATCATATGAATTTGTTAAGCTTCATAGACAGCATGGTGCGCAAGGTTATGGTCAACAAAAACCTTTTTCTCCTCACCCCAGAAAACATCCAAACCCCCAAGTTCCTCTGGTATAAGACCAACAGTACATCTCGCCTATCGCCCAAGTAGATCTCACGAACATACATGTTCATAGGAATGAGATAGGAAAGAAAGGAACAAGCAGCAAGGAGAGGAGAACCCTTTGTGACATCACGAAGTATGAACAAAAGGAATGAATAAACCCTTAACAAAGAAAAGATGCGATTATTTGATATCGAAGGTCAGCCTGAGCTAAGGAAGTCGCCGCATGGGCCTGCTTGCTGGAGCGGTGTCGGGTAGAAAATGGGGTGCGGGGCCGGTAGGAGGGAGGATAGAGGCGATAACGAGGGGTTCCCCTTACAGTGTGCCAATGCGGCATTAGCGACAGCAAGAAGGACAGGTGTAATCGAGATGTGTTTTTGTATAGCAACCAATGGTTGACCATGGGAAGGGCAGCAGTAGGGTGTGAGCCAGGTGAGAATGGGGCACTATGGTGCTAGCTGAGGGGGTAGTAAGGTACCAGCTGGGGATTGGATATTGCTGTAACCAAGCTACAGGATGAGGACCACAAAGCAGGGTAGAGGAGGGGTAGCCCTAAACGCTAGAAATGACCGACTAGAGTAACCGCGGCCAATGCTTTTCTGAAGGCAAGACAAAGGGCGAGGCACTGAAGTTATGAACTGAAGTGTTCTCCCTCAGGGCCCCACTGTTGAAATGGAGAGGTACTTCACAAAGGGATTGGCAAACGACAGCACCAACCCTAAGCGAAGTGAGAGGGGTTGCCGACATTGCGATCCCTAAGTGAGAATGTGAAGCAAGGTGGACATGGGGAGGGAGGAGTTAGCAATCAACCCCATAGACCAGGCCTTTCCCAGTGGCAAAGTCATTAGAAGGGAAGAGAGGGTGGGAGGTAGAGCCATATACCCTTCTAGGCAACAGTGGACATCACAAGAGGGGAGGGGGTGGATCACATGATGATTTCCCATAGTGTTGAGATTTCAATCGCTGCAGGGGTAGAGGAGATGGTTCGTGATGCAGAAGTTGTCCAAATGATTTTTAACATTGAGGTGTCGTATTAGGTGGGAGCCAATCTCAAAGACTTGTGAGATAACTGAGACAGATAATCTTTATCGTAGACCGAGATTGTCTAGGAAGACTCAATGATGTTTGTACAGTTAAAAGGGAGAGAGAATAATAAAAGATTTTCCAGTGTAAACTGCTTATATTGATAAGATCTCTTCTCCATTGCTGGATGGTCAAATAGCTTGGGAGGAACCTCGATATTTATATGCTGTGTCTGGGTGGTCATGGCTATATCTAGTTCTCATACTACTTAAGTATCTAATAACAATTTCCCACTTCTTCAAAAACTGCACATACCATTTGACTCTGACAATTGCTGCCATGTCACTTGACTTCCGAATCATAATACCATGAGTATTTCTGATGGTGCTCCCACACATTAGTACATTTGTCATGATCCTTTCTTCATCAACATGCAGTCTTACTTACTATTATATACACATAATGGTCTCCATGATCAAACCAAGAAAGGGGCCAGCTTTGTTATTACACCTCTTAGTATTGCAGCTATCACCTGCCCCCGACCACTGCGAGGCATTGGATAGACTTGTCCTGATCATTGCACTAATGGCTATTATCTCCCCTTTATTATATCACTATCATATAGTTCCGTCAGTGACCATAGATTACGAGTAACATATGTCAGCATGAGTGTGTCTGATTCCTTCTCGGGAATCATACCACTTCTTGCAACAATACAATTAACTTCTCTGACTTCAGTCATGGGAGTGTGGAGTATAGAGTGATGTTGCTTGACCAGTGTTGATAAAACATTCCATTACATAGTGACCATTTTTGTGAATATTGTCTTCAGTGCTCAGTTACCTTATAGATGTGAACTGATTTGGCTCAAACCACTTGCATAAGCTTGCCAAAGGTCTCCGCTCATATATCCTGTAAATGGGAGCAGGTTGAACAGAGGGCCACAACATATATGGAGTTACAAGAAGAGCTCCAATGATGATATCTTTGGTGAGGGGCCGTAACTACGGTGGGATCTGCAGGTTAAGTGCTGTCCCAACACTGGTGCGGGAGGGAGGTGTTAGATTGACACCCTTGAACTCAGAATGCTTTTCTTTTTTTTTTTTTTTTTTTTTTTTTTTTTTAAATCAAGTTGGTTTTTTTTTTTAAGG
>Ga0307509_10004998_pt1 | contig 18711 bp, 20 predicted proteins | sample 10_EM_MG_FD_202245 | JGI IMG/M metagenome (GOLD analysis project Ga0307509, IMG submission 202245) | Populus trichocarpa ectomycorrhiza microbial communities from riparian zone in the Pacific Northwest, United States - 10_EM | ecosystem: Host-associated > Plants > Roots > Unclassified | place...
CCTGCTGAAGGGTTTGGGTCTCTCTCCTGTACGTTTCTATGAGTTGTTTCCCTACGTGTCTGAGGTGCGAGTCTTAGGTGCTAGGCGGGGGGAGTTTCTTCTATGGTCTCGGGGGGTTTGATTTTTCGTATGACGAGGTGAAGCGGGCGGGATGACGTTTGCTTATAGGTTTTTTATCTCCATAGCTAGCGCTGCATGAGTCTTTTGTACCTGTAAACATAATAACGATTTGATTACAAAAAAAAAAAAATGACCAAGAGATAGGACACGCTTCTCGCAAACTCTTTCCCCCCCCCTACCTTTCGCATACAAATCTCAACTGTACCCCGCTTTGCGTCCAGAACAAACCCCTCGCCCACTTTTCCTCACCTACTCGTCGCTATGGCGCGCCCCCATAATCTCCCTCCAGGGAACGAAGCCTTCGGCAGGCTCTCAGCCCTCAACTCCCCTCTCCAGTCCCGTTCAGGAACACCCTCAACCGATCATCCCATCGAGTTCATGATGAGGCAGCTCGCCCAGGCGAGGAGCGCCCTCAGGCTCAGCAACCAGGGCTTCCCAGACCGCAGCCCAGACGCGCAGGCCGGCACCCTCCCCATCGAATCCATCACGATCGTTCTTCTCTCCCAGCTTGTACAAGGCAGGGTGACCGTCTCACACGAGCTGAGCGGGGTAACCCAGGCGGTCGCAACCATCTCCGAGGAAAACGAGAACCTCAGGGAGGAGCTCCATGACATCTCCTGTCAGCTCGCAAACCTCCCCCACGCCCAGGAACAACCAACCGCCCCGGGGATCGCCGATCTCCTGGCATCAATACGTGACCTGTCACAGCGAGTGTCAGCCCCCATCCCTGCCCCCCCGGCAGTAGTCCCCCCACCTCAGTGAGCACCTCAGCCCCACCCAACTGCCGTCCCCCCCCCCTCGAAGAAAGGCAAAGAAAAGGCCGGTGCACCACCCACACCTTCCTCAGCCGCGGCTGATGACACTAAATACCTCATCCCTTTCTACGATACAAGACTTGGCAAGGCGTTCGGTGACCCGGAGAAGCAAGCCAGGCTCTACCCACACTCATACGAAGCCGGGGAGTTCCGGAAGGGAAGGTACGACCTTGACTCCTTCAGCCCAGGCCACCTCCACGCTGACGTTCACCCCTCCCCCTCCTACGCGCAAGCTGCCTCTGGCTCAGGCTCGGGCGGCAAAGGCAAAGGCAAAGCTGGGAAGCCTCCTTTCCCCCAACTTGTTGCGAGTGCGGCGACCCCTGCTGTTAAAAAGGGGCCTCCCTCCCTCCCAGGTGCCCAACGACGCTTCTTTGCTCCACGCCAGTCCCCTGCCCCGCACCCAGACTCTCTTACCATCGCCGCGACCTTTCCCGACATCGCTGCTCGCGTCCTCCGCGAGTCAAACTGTCTCCTCCCTCTGGGGTTCTCTGCCCCAGTCAACCCGCAGGCGCTATCTCCCTAACCGTCACCGACAAGGCCACCCCCGCTGCCTCTTACGCCCCCTATTTTGACTCCCTCACCAGGGCCCTCAACCAGTCCTTCCCGGTAGGAGAAAACCCCTGGTGCACTCTAGTCCTCGCCCCCACAGCCGTTCAACTTGCAATTCACGGCCTCCCACTACGCTTCCTTCCTCAAGATGAAGAGGAACTCTTCCCATATCTCAGGCAAGCAATCCTCAACAACAAAGGGACCCCGATTCTCTCAGCCAGGTACCTTAACCCTAGCCGAGATTCTAGGGAGACCATGCAGGCCACTTCGGTGGTTATCACGGTCGACCCCCACAACGTTCAGGCCCTCACTTCGGGGGTCGTTATCCTCTCCCAGAAACGCAACGTCGAACTTGCCTTCTCCTCCTCCAAGACCTCCCAGTGTAAGAACTGCTGGAGATACGGACACGCCCATTAATGATGCCCCGCCACCCACCCCACGTGCCCTATTTGTGCGCTTCACCATACTCGTGCGGCGCACAGATGTCAGAATCCCACCTGCCCAAGGAGCGGGAACAATAAGCCAGTCCCGGCCTGTTGTCCGACCTCGCCCCCTCGTTGCTGCAACTGTGGTAACGACCACACTGCCACATTCCGAGAATGTCCAGCTCGACCTCCCCTGTCTGTCCCCTCCAGAACCGGCTCTCCGGCCCGCGCCCCAACAGGTCAAGACCCCATGGATTTGGCGGTCGATGGCGGTCCGACACCCACTACTCCCCCGACCGGGAAGGGTCCCCTTGAGGTGGACCCCGTAAGTCCCAGGCAACCTCCCCCAGCCGGTCCCTCCACGCGTCTCGGCACTACTCACGGCTTTGGTGGTCCTCTCCCGCTGGAGGAGCCGAGCCCTTCCCCCGCACTGTTTACTCGTCGGGTTCGTCCCGGAAATGAATAATCAACCCATGCCTCCACCCCTGGGTCAAGGGCCGGCCCCTGCCCATACATTTCTTTCCATCATTCAACATAACTGCCTTGGGAGCTGGAATGTTTTTCTTTCTCTGTTTGAGTTGTTCCGAGAAGCGACCACTTACCCCTCGATAGTCGTTTTGCAAGATCCACCTGTTAACAAGGCTCACCGTCCCTCTTTCAATGGTTTCAAGTCCTTCTTTCCCCCGGTTAGGAAGCCACGCGTGGCTGCCTACGTCCATATGTCTTTTCCTTCCAGTTACACGGTGCTCCCCAAGTTCAAGGGGGTGGATGACGTCCTCGCCCTCGACGTCTCCTCCAATAAGCCTCTCTTTGGCACCGCCTTTCACTCCTTTAGGGTTATTAATGCTTACTCTACCAATACTGTTGACCATATGGTTCATTCCGTCCAACCAGAAGTCCTTTTCCCAGACCTTGGGTTCCGCCTGCTAGTTGTGGGTGACCTCAACATCCACAACCCCCTCTCAGACCCGCTACGGCACTTCTCGCCTCGGGAGATCTCGTCCTCGACTCCCTATTTTGAGAAGGCGGTGGAGCCTGGCTTCGCCCTCCTCAACCCCCTAGGTGAATACACAAGGTTCCCCCTGGTGGGCACATCTCGCCCCTCGGTCTTAGACCTCGCCTTCGCAAACCCCCACCTCCTCCCCCTGGTTAAAAGCTGGGAATCCTCCCTCCCCTCAACAGGTTCAGACCACATACCAATAACAATCACTCTAGCTGCACCTTTCCTAAATCAGAAACCCCCACCCCCGCGGTGGGCGGACACGGACTGGGAAACCCTGGAGCCGATAATTATAGGCTGCAAGGTCCCGGCCGCTCCGTCATGCCCCACCCCACAAAGGCTAGATGAGTGGATGTCAGAATCGCTCAATCGTCTAGTAGCTCTCCTCAAAGAGCATACGCCAGTATCCTGACCGTCCCACCACTCAAAACCCTGGCGGACGCGCCACCTGACTATCCTCGGTCGTGAGTATCACAAGGCTGCCAGAGCGGCCAGGAAACACGACTCCCGTCACATGAGGGAAGTTGCCGGCGCCTCCAAGGCGATGTACTTTAAGCCAATTAAAGCCGCCAAGAACAAACACTGGTCCTCCTTTCTGTTGGCCGCTACCCCTCAGAGCCTTTGGACGGCTAAGCCGTTCGCCTCCGGGCGTGCCCAGCCGCGCTTCCCCTCCGTCCCAGGGGCTGAAACCCCGCTACAAATGAACAGTGTCCTCCTGGATCACTTCTTCCCCCCTAAGGAACCTTTCCGCCCCCCGCCTAGGCTTAGGCCACATAAATCGGCACCCCCCTTGACGACAGAGGAGATAGCGCCAGCTCTCGCCAAGTGCTCCCCGACCTCGGCTCCCGGCCCGGACGGGATTCCATACTCTACCTGGAAACAGGTCTACAAAATCAACCCGGCAATTCTCCTCCAAATCCTTTCCCCGCTACTCCTCTTGGGCTATCACCCTGGGTCGCTGAAGAGCTCGAACGGCGTGGTACTTGATAAGCCAGGAAAGCCCTCCTACGAGTGACCCTCCTCCTTCAGGATAATCATCCTGATTCACACAATCTCCAAAGTCCTTGAGAGGATTGTTGCAGCCCGACTACTCGCGGCAGCCAGACTTAGAGGGCTGTTACACCCCAACCAATGCGGCTCGCTCCCTGGACTCAGCACCTACGACGCATGCCTCACCCTCACCAACAACGTCAGGACCCTGCAGAGGCCCCGTCCCAAGGTCTCCTCCCTGTTTCTGGACATAAAGGCAGGGTTCGACAACGTCGACAACAACACTTTGGCCCGCATCCTAAGGGAGAGCGGGATACCCCCCTATCTGGTCTCCTGGGTTTCGTCCTTCTTATGGGAACGAAGCTGCACCCAGATTTTCCAAGGGGCCCCAGGACCCCAGCCCCCGTCAACGTAGGTGCCGCCCAAGGGTCGCCGATCTCCCCGCTCCTCTTCCTCCTGTACGTGGCGCCGCTGCACTTCAGTATCCCGCGGGGTCTCATGATCTCGTATGTGGATGACTTCGCCCGCACAGTTGCATCCCTATCCTATCGTGGCAACATCCGCAGGCTCCAGCAACTCTTCGAGAGGCTAGAAAGAAAGGCGTCCAGCCTGGGCGTCTCCTTTTCGGTCGCAAAGACAGAGCTGATACACGGGAGGACCCCCAGCCAGAGGAACTCGCCAAAATGTGCCTCGCCGATCCAAATCAAAGGGGAATTGTTTCGCCCCAGCAACTCCGTCCGGTGGCTCGGGTACTGGTTCACGCCGGCTCTCGATCCTGCTGCACATTTCTCCGGTCGCTTGGCCCTTGCCCAAGGGGCGTTCGCCCTCGTCCGCAGACTGCGTCCGCCTGGTGCGGGACTCCCCCCCTACCTATGCCATAGACTGGCGACATCTCTGATTGCCCCTATCCTTCTCTATGGCACGGATCTATTCACACCCAGCGTGGGCATAACGACCCGCCTCGATACGTTCTGGCGCAAGGTCCAGAGGTGGACCACAAACTGCTTCTCAGCCACGCCCACCGGGATACTTTCGGTGGAATCGTGCCTCCCACCCGTCTCCCTCCTGGTCACCCACCGGCAAAGGCTGGCGGCGCTCAGGGTGGTCTGTTCCCCTCCCAGGGTGAACCCGGCAACAGCCCGCCTTCACCCCTCCTTCCCCTCACTCTCGGGGTACCGTGCCCCTGACTCCTCGCGGGCCCTCACCAGAGGCCTATCCTCCGTCTACCTCCCCCAACACTGGAAAACGCCTCGCCCCGTGCCCCCGATAAGAAACCACCTACCGGTGGATGCGGTGGCCCACAGGACAATACCTTTCACCCTGGGGCTGTCCAAAATGCCCATGATCAACTCCCACGTAGGCTGCGCGGCCACCTCCCTCCCGCTCCAGTCCCTAATGGACAACACCTATTGCGCCCTGAAGAAAAGGATAAGGGAAGCAGTCCTGGCGGAGTGGGCCTCCCTTTTCCCGACCCCGGGGTACTACCTGCACCCCCCCGCGCTGTCTCCGAGGCCCTTCATGGGCTTGGGCAAGCTCGTCGCCGGGAGAATTCACCAGAGGAGAGCCGGGAAAAGTTACCTGGCCGCCCACCCGACCTGGAGGTCCCCCTACGCAGACACCTCCTGTCCCCGCTGTGGCTTGAAGCCCGAGACCTTCGAGCACGCCATCCTATCCTGCCCCTCGAGACAGCATAGCAGGTCGCGCTTCCTCCACGGTGTTACCAGCGTCGATCCCGAGGCCCCCCGCTGGACGTCCCTCCCTCTGCTAAAAAGACTCGCCACCTTCATAGGCGTCACCTCCACGGGATTTCCCCCTACAATGTTCCCACCCACCACCCCCCCTTCTTCCCCTTTTTTTTCTCTCTCTCCCCCCAGGGTGCCCCCTCTGGTCTTCCTTGTTTTTTCGTTGGCTGAGGTATAAGGCGGCTGGGATTGCTTTCCTTTGTCTTATGTAGGCTTTCCTTTCTAGACGGCTAAATTGTTAGTTTGTACGTTCCTTGTTATATGTGGCCGTTGGCCCGGCGGAGGAGAAACCTGCGTGATAGTGGATATTTACTGGTGCCGTGACTTTCTTTTGTTATATGTTTTGATTTATAGGTTTTGTTCTCTCCATAGCTAGCGCTGCATGAGGCTTTTTGTACCTAAAAACAATGAACGCATGATTACAAAAAAAAAGAAAAAAAAAATGGCCAAGAGATAGGACACGAACCATCACTCCTCCACCTCCGGCGATTGAAATCTCAACACCACAGGAAATCATCCTCACTTTCCCCCACCCACCGGTCTTCTCCCACGATGGCTACTTCCTAGGAGTTGACGTTAAGCCATCTACCCTCCTCCCCTGTGGCCTAGGCCTCCCCTCCTTGGGGTTCTTGATCCTGTTCGTCTTTGACTCCCGCTCATGATGTTCGGTTCTCCCCCTTACCCCGCACTTGCTTTGCACCTCGCTTAGCATTTTGCACGGTCGGAAAGCTTCTTGCTTCGCTCACGGTCGGCGTTACGGTGTCGGACTCTCGGTCAAAGTAAGGCCTCGGTTCTGCGGGGCTTGTACCTCTGATGGGGAAAGCTTCGGTTAGTAACATCACGGTCTCGCTCGGTCTCGCTGTCGCGCCAAAAGCCCTTGCTATGGCCCGTTCGTCGGTTGTGGCTAGCCCGCTCGCGATCCTTCCTCTACCCCCCTCCCGGTTCCGTCCGCTGGCACCGTACTGCCCCTTAAGCTGGCACCTGACTGCTAAAAGCTCCTCCCCCGGCTGGCACCCTACTGCTCCCCCCTCTCTGGCTTGCACCCTACTGCTACTCACCGGCCGGCACCCTACTGCTCACCTTCCTGGCTGGCATCCCCTCTGCTCGGTGGCTCCGCTCGCCCTTCTCTCCACCTCCGCTCGTTCGGCCCTTCGTCGGTTACGCCTAGTGGTGGTATAGCACTGCCTCCGTGGCTTTGTCCAACGCTTGGGAACGATGTAATGACCTGCCCGACCGTACATCATGGTTTTTGGTGGGCCATCATCTTATGAGTTTTCCCGTGCCGGCGATCATCTATCCTCTCGCCCGGGCCCCGAAAGGGCCTTAGAACAGCAGTTGTTTCTTTTGTTTTGGGGAGCCTGCTGAAGGGTTTGGGTCTCTCTACCTGTACGTTTCTATGTATTGTTTCCTTACCAGTCTGGGGTATATTATCTTAGGTGCTAGGCGCGGGGGACTTTTCCTATGGATTCGGGGTGTTTGATTTTTCCCATGACGAGGTGAAGCAGGCGGGATCACGTTTGCTTATAGGTTTTTTATCTCCATAGCTAGCTCTGCATAAGTCTTTTGTACCTTTACACATAATAACTAATTGATAAAAAAAAAAAAATAAAAAAAAAAAAGAAAAAAGAAAAAAAAAAGACCAAGAGATAGGATCTTCACGCAACCATCTAAGTACTTTTCTATACTTAAGATATTGCAATAAGATTACTTTTACTTTCTTTCTATATACTTCTCTTCTACCAAAGCCTACGCCTTAAGAACCCGGAGACTATTGTGATAGTCACGACGGGCCGCTGGAACATAGGACTATTGTGATAGTTCTATCAAGCACGACAATCCACTCATCTTACTATCTGACGAGATAGTATCCTCCAACGGATCGCTCAGGACAAGCAAGCCAGTTCTGTCCTATCTGAAGAGATAGTACTTCCATACGCCCTACTATAGACTAAGGGGACTTGCTTACTTAGGAAATAACTATCGTTGCCTGTTGCATACCTGATTATAATAGGATTGTTACAAAATCATGTATTTTAGTTAAGATGCCATGACAGAGTGTACTAGATTAGGTCACAGGTTTTTCCACTAACTTAGGGTCGGCTCTGCAATGGATAGTTTCGTGAATGCAGGATCTGGTTTGGGGCAATTTTCGCGTACGAACGAATGGTTATAGGGATTTGATACATTTTGATCAGAAGTTATTAGTTTGAGACGTTTTTAACCAGGTACTATACTGATCCTAAGGAGACAACTATCAAAAACCATACCAGCTTTTCCACTTGGCTATAAAGATTATCTGCTGAGGGTGAAAGCGTCTCACCTGTAACAGGTGTATTCCTGTCTAACGAAAATACAATAGGACCAGCTGTGGACCTGCTAACGCTAGTGCTAAGGGACGTTTGAGGTGAGCGAAAGTAAGAGATAATAGAGGAAGGACAAAGTGGACTCGGGGATTGCCGTTCACGCAATGGTATTCTTAGACTGAATGTATATCAAGGTCTCCTGTCTCCTATTAGCCAGGAGACTGGTTTAAATACAAAACCCAAGAGCGGTAGCCTTCCGGCAATCATAATGATTACCAGTAGCTGCGCACATACCGCAATTCTATAATCCGGCAAGACCAGAGAAAGAAACATACTACAGCAAAAACGGCTTTTTCACCAGATGTATCTAGCCACATCAGCAAAAACAGATCCTGGGTCTGATCCGCGGGCGTTGCGTCCTGACGCAAGCGACGTATTTTCTGCCTCCTATGCGTCCTGTGCGTCCTGACTTGCGTTGCAACGCCCCGTCACATTCCACGCATCCTGAATTGCCCTGCAACGTTCCATCCGTCCTGACGCAAGGTCGTCTCCTCCCGGCGTCTAGACTACCCTAGACTCTTGTTCTGGTCACTTCTTTCTCTTCTCTACGCCCTAACTCATCCCTCAGCCCCGGAATCACAATTAATCGGCTGCTTCCTCAGACGTCGACTGGCGTATGGGGCAGCTGCTCTTTTTTTTTGGTCACATCCGAGTCTCCTGTCTCACATCTCAGGCCTCAGGCCTTACGCCTCACCGGTCTGGCGATCTAATGAACTGGGTTTCAAGAAACCCGCTTCTATATCTTCTATATACAGTATCAAGGTGTAGGATTCTCACGTATAGCCGAGTCCTGATTCTCTCATCCCGATTCCTCAAGAAACCTCGTTAAATGTTCTTTAATCAATCCGGCTATTCACAAGCCACCGCCGGTCCTCCTCCGGGATCAGATGCGCCAGACCGAGGATTGTCCCTATATCTACTATTGTAAACCCTCGTGCGTCCTCGCTCATCTGCACTGTAACAAGGCCATGTTGATCCGATAGAGGCCCGGAGTTGACTGGGGTCAGCATCTGAACCACCGGCGACCCGACGCACAGTATCCGTATTGTCGCATTAGGAGTCCCTGATTGTCAAGAGGGCAACTAGCTTGCCGGTAGACCACCCCTCAGCGCACGATACATTTTTTCCGTACCCACTGTTACCCAAATCCACTCATTGCGACTGCCCTGGTTTCTAAAGTGCAGGGCCCCAGTGGATCGTGCATAGTGGATATCGTAAACATCGGCTTCTTGGAACGCCAGAACTGGGATTTCAAGTTGCGTCAGTAGCTCAACAGGCAGTGATCGAAGTATCGCATAGTCTTCCAGGGGACGGTGGTCTATGGGTAGGTTATGCATGCTATATTGTATCAATTCACGATATATAATATCGAGTGAAACTCCCGAGATCCTGCTAAAATCATGGACGTTGGACACGTCATCCCGACCTCCCTTCAGGATCCTTTGATGGATGACCAGCTGTGATACTGTGCTGCCTGTCCTATCTAAATGCTTCAGGACGTCGGCGGAGAGACCCTCGCCGTGATCTTGCAGAGATTTCAAGTTCAATAGTCTCATCCGCATGGCATGTTGACGACCGTAGCTGTCCACGATCTGGCGCCCGGCATCATTCTTATTCGATTGTCGACATCCTTCCTTGATTTGTGTCTTGTGTGCGAGCTCTCCGATCTCTGTAGAATACATCGGAATATTGCCAAACTGGAGTATATGGTCACAAAAGTTGCTTAGTAGATGCATCTTGACGAAGTTGAAATGTGATTCGGCATTAATCATGTCCATACGCAGTTCCTTCTCTTTGTCGCGATCGTCATCACGGATCTGGCGCCCCTGGGATCAGGCCGCTCCCTCCCTCATCAGGCTTCTCTGCCGTCGGATCTCCTTTCGTTGCTTGTCCACCTTGGCCTGTGTGTGTTTAGTCACTCGAAACTCCAAGAAGATATCCTTCATCCTATGAAACTTGTCCGAATAATCTTCCATGTATGCTATGTTGTCAAGCGTGTGGCTTCGGTATTGTGCCATCATATTAAAGTCGATAAGTGCCCTGACGCATCCGAGAGCACGTTTGAAAGGAATTGCTTGCGCACCTCCTGGCTGGCGAAGTGCCACGGCGAGAACTCCCAGAATACAGCGCCCCAGATTCCTCTTCTCTTTCGCTTGCCACTGAGTAACCTCCCGGTAGGCTTTTTTGGGAACCAAGATTCCCGGGTATGGCCGTAATGCCTTCCAAACGTCAATGAAAGCCTGCAGTCGCCTGTGTTTCTTCAGAAACCCTTCGATCGAGTCCATCATATGCTTAAATAGCCCGAGATAAATGGTATGGAGCATGTCTGGTTTGTACAGATCAGACGCTGAAACCCGGTCCTGTCTGTGAAAAATATTGTGGCCAATACCAAGATTGTCACTCATGACATGGTCGTTATCGGACTCCAAGCCTGAGGTCGCATTTTCGGGTTTGTAGCGTTGGTATCTTGCGTAATCTCTGGATCGTTAGTTTTTGGCGTTGGTTCCTCATTCGGGGGTAGGCACCTCCCATTTCGGACAGGCGTTTGTCTTTAACCCGTGTAGTGCGAACTTTTGCATATGGTCCGCGATCCACGCGTAAAGAATTGGAAAGCACTGTCGAACCTTTCCGTCGGCGTAGTCAATGGCGATGCCGGATGCGACACGTCCTGTAGGGGCACAAAGATGAGTTCGAATACATCTTGTAGGGTGTCAGGGTTGATTTTCCTCTGACGTTGGTCCGCTTTGGAGGACTTTGAGAATTTGGGAGGAATAGGCAATAAGGCGAGAAGCAGAACAGCCATTGATCCAGGGCAATGGCGCCGGTCCGATGGAAGATTTCCGATGGTAATATAGACCGGCCACGCTTTCTTGTCACACGAGACGTTCGTGAGGTTAGTCTGATCTGACATCCCAATTATTGGAACAACGGTAGCACCCGGCCGAAGTGTCTCCTATCAGCCGTCAGCTAAGGTCTTCCAAAAGAGTTTGAGACTGGGATGCTCTGCTTGCACGTCCCACTACCAATCAGCCCTATGCATTTCTGCATATATTCTCTGCCCGGTGGAGTCATATTCATACCGTGGCGCATAGACCAAGTCGTCTCGGTATACGATCCGGCGAATGAGATATCTAACCCAACCTAGTACGTTGCGGTAGAAAAATGGCAAAGTTCTTTGGCCATCCTCAACCTGTCCTTCGAACAATTGCAGATATTGACTGTACGGGTCCAGTAACTGGAGGTGGTTCTCCAGCGTGTGCATGGAGGTATACCCGACTGATTCTGCATCTCCTATGCCACTCGAGAAGTATTGATTTATTCCTGATTTGGATACTTTTCCCTCGATGAACCAGGATGCTAGTTTGAAACCTTGCGCGCTATTGAATGGTGCCCAAGGGTCCTCGCACAGGTTGCTGTATTGTGCTCAAACCGGTGGACATCTGCGGTGGCTTCTCCGGCACCTTTATAAGGAATGTGTTTGCCGGCAGAGGGAGACGTAGCCTCATCGAGTACTGCAGTATCAGAGTCATATGCAATGTCACGATAAAATGCATTAGGATCCAATCCAGGAGGGCCCAAATCGGGTTCATAGTCGGAATCCTGGCGCCCGCTCGCGTCTGCGTTGTGCGATACGCTTGATTCCATATTGATATATTGTACGGTGGACGTGAGGACAATGTCCAGACCCCGGTGGGCAGTTCGCAGGTGCCTCTCATATGCACCAGACAGGGTGTATTTTCGGCAGCAGAATCGCCATTTCCTAGGCATGGTTGGACTTTGCTCTGTTGATCCAGTGGGCTCTGTGTAGATTCGAGCGTACGGCTATGTCGAGTGTTGACCCCTTGAACGCGGATGGATCGCGTGTAGGGCCAAGGGGCCTGCATGGGATAATCATGATCTAGTCGGTGATAGAGTTTAGCGTCGGCGTCACGTGTTATCAGCTATGGTTTCCTTCAAAATCTGAGACGGCAAATATTATGTTCCTGCCGGAATGTGTTTCATGTTTCATTTATTCAAGTTGAATTAGAAAATGGTAGTCCTGCCATAGAGCGTCAGATTTGAGTTTCTTTACATCATGAAAAGAATTCATGATTCTTTCAAAGAACCTAGAGGATCTGGTATGGTTTTATATATAAAGTGAACCGATCACGATACTAGAGGGACTTCATACCAATATTCATCTCACACCCAGAACATCCACAACAGCCACCGTTATCATATCACTAGCATCCCCAAATACTACCATCTATATACATCAAGAATCCACCGCAATGCCGCAGAATATCAACAATGTACAGTATGCCCGGATGCCCGCCGAGAGAGCGCAGCTTCCGCCGCCCGCGGGGCAGAGGTATCACCTTCCGGGTAATACCCTGGTTGGGGAGTATTCAGCTCGACGCATGAATCATCGTCAGATTAGCGATCATAAGTTAACCTTGGGCGTCCCCCCTCATGCCGAAGGTCACTACCCCGCTGAATATCTTACGTGGCGGAACGCTGTGAAAGATCAGATTTTAGCCAGGGGCTATATTACAGATAATAGTCAGTTCCCAGACGCCAAATTCCAGCAAATCGTCGGAGGCATGAGGAGATTGAAACCTGCCTGTGATGAACTCGCCACGGTGTCAGCAGTCAATAACATTCCTAGTATGCAGGAGATTGACGAGGCAGTTCTTCAACTGGTTAAGGCCAGTGGGAAGAAGTTGGCTCATACCATTAAGACAACTAAGAAAGTGCCTCCCGGGCCGGGTGTCCCCCCTGGGCAAGTTATTGTGAACCCGGTGCTACTACGGCTCAACGCTCCAGCTCAGTGTCAGTGCAGTATTGCAACAGGTGTACCGAACGGTGGCCCTGTTGTCCAAAATGGTCCGAGGCCAGCGCAAAACGCACCTGCTCCCCCGGCGAATCCCCAACCTCAGAACAATCCGCCACTCCCGGCGATTCCCCAAGCTCAGCTCATTCCTCACCCTCCGGCGCATATTCCTGCGCAAATCCAACAAGCTGTCCCACTGTTTATTCCTGGTACGCAGGTGTGGGTCCAACATGTTCGGGCCAATCCCCAAGCTCAGAACAATCCTCTACCCCCGGCGATTCCCCAAGCTCAGCTCATTCCTCACCCTCCGGCGCATATTCCTGCGCAAATCCAACAGGCAATTCCACTGTTTATTCCTGGTGCGCCGGTGCGGGTCCAACATGCTCCGGCGATTCCACAAGCCCAAAACAATCCTGGCCCCGCGAATCTCCAACCGCAGAACAATCCTCCACTTCCGCAGAATAATCCTCTGCAAATCCAACACGCTCTCCCAATGTTTATTCCTGGTACGCGGGTGGGGGTCCAAGATGGTCCGGCGGTGCCCCAAGCCCAGAACAATCCCTGCTCCGCGAATCTCCATCCGCAGAACAATCCTCAACTGGCAGCGAATAATCCTGCGCAAATCCAACCGGCTCTCCCAATGTTTATCTCTGGTACCCCGGTGCGGGTCCAAGATGCTCCCCCGGCAGATATTCAAGCCCATGACGTGGCACGGCAAGTACCTCTCGCAGCGTCCGATCCGTCCCCAATTAGTGAGTTTTCGCAATAATCCGGATGTCTTTGTTATCCCTTACTGACTTAGAACTTAAGGATTGGAGCGCTATGCTTGGACGTCCACGTGGTGTCCGTAATCTTTGGGTCTGTAATCCTGCAAGTGGTGGCGCACAGCCCCCCAATTATCGCCTTCTCCATTCGCGTCCCCAAAATATCCATGGGGTAGGTTTTGCTGAGTTAAATTCCTATGATATACATGGACTGTCAGCAATTATTGCGAGAAGTGTGCCAAACAATGCAATTCGCGACATACTTGGCGCAACTGGTGAAGCCCGGCTTCAGCTGCGTCTGCATCCTGCCTTCCAGTTGTCTTATATAGATTACATGTTCATCGAGAATGATGAGGGCGTAAGAGGCGGGCTGCTGTCGAATCCGGTTCTCAAGGATCCGTTGGATCTGTTGGTCTATTGTCACCAGCAGGCAACTCCGGAGAGGCAGGCTACTCCGCCCTTGGGAAGGCACTTGTAACAGGTTTATTCCTGTCTAACGAAAATACAATAGGACCGGCGATAGACTTGCTAGCGCTGGTGCTCAGGGAGGCTTCAAGGGACCGGTCGCTAGAAGGATAATAGTAGAAGGACAAATTGGGCTAAGGGACTCAGGGATTGCTGTTCAACCAAGTCTATTCTTAGACTGAAGGTCTGTCGAAGTCTGCTGTCTCCTGCTAGCCAGGAGACTGGTTTGAATACAAAACCCAAGAGCGATAGCCTTTCTGCAATCACGATCATTACCAGTAGCTGCGCACATACCGGAATCCTGTAATCCTGCAAGACCAAAGAAAGAAACAAAGCTCAGCCTCCACCAGTTCTACATGACCATTCCATACACGGAATCCTAAATATAAACTTCCAATACAGCAAACTAAACATAACGATACGATAGGATAGCCTATCTGACTCAGAGACAGTGGCGGAGCTGAAATCAAATAAACAAAATATAAATCAACTAAACATAGGAGATCCTGCACTGCCCGCTCCTGTGTACCGTTACTGGAACATGTACACATGTTACAGCACGACCATCTTCACGAAAATGCCGTCGCCAATTGGGCTCAGCATGCGGCGTGACGTCATGGGCTTCAGGCCCCACCACGGGATGCCAGAGCCGACCCCGGCCCAGCCAATGCCTTGGGTAAAAAGGCAAACGACTCACCGCTTTTTCATCCAGGATCAAGCAGTTCATCATCGGTTGTCTTTGACGCCGGCGAGAGACGCGAAGCAAGCGTCGGAACATCACCATCCCCGGTTGGAGATCCCAGCGAATCCCCCACTTTTCTTATACCACTCGGAATCCAATAGCTATCCCAAATCAATAGTCACCAGGGGTCCAAACAGAGAGGTGGCGGGGCTCATACTGAGGATGCCAAGGTACGGAAGCGTGGGGCTCATTCCGATTCGGAAGATTTGGACTTTGAGAGTTTGTGAAAGAAATCGCCTCCGGCTGCCAGTGTCCACAAGGAGCTGAATGCAAAGGAGGACCGGAAGCGTCGGGCACAATTCAATGACGAAACAGGTGACAAGGACCCCGGTTCAACGGAGGCTAAGAGACTACTCCGGACAATGTCCGGGGAGTTTGGTCGATTTGACGATGCCTCGATTGTACCCTGAGTCTGCCGAATTATATTACTGATTTAGCATTTGTGTTTAATAGCTTTGATAGAGTTCATAGAGTGTGAGAATAGATTTTTCACAGTGTGCAGATCTTGAATTGACGAGTTCTTTCACCTGGGTTCGCTCACACATGGCGTGTGTTATTTCGTTCAAGTTCAGTGATGAGAGCTAAAGTCTTGGCATGAAGCTGAGGCTGATGCCAAGAGATGTCAGAGTACCAGGCGCATGCATACTCGTGAGGCTTAAAACAATATTTCTGAGGGGGGGGGGGCAAATATCACCACCCGTGACAATCAAGACTCAGTACTTTTCACGATCTGTCGCCTGTGTTCATTCAATCTACGTCCTATATCCTTATCCGCCGTTATTGGAGAAGTGCATTCGTTATCTATCCCGCGACGGTGTATCCGAGCCTCATAAATCCACATCACGACGTCGCGGTACTCCGTAAGTCGGATTCCCTTCTTGTACCGCCCGTAGGGCTGACAGCCGGCGAAATGTACACCGTCGGGGCTATCTATATAAGGACCCCTCCGACCCCTCCGACCCCTCCATCTCTCTTACCTCCCCACTCACAAGACGTGCACCTTTGTTTACACCCCGCGTCCCTGATGCAGTAACCCCATCGGGGTATGTTAGGTTAGGGCACACTTGTAGGTGTGAGCAGGGCTATTGACCAGACCGCGCGGCGGTGACTGGTGTTGTGTGGTAGGAGCCTACTGTGCGGGCCACCACAAACTGTATCTAGTCTGAGCTGCGTTCCTTTCTCCTTATGAGAACATCTTAGTGTCATCATACTCCTTTGCGAACACACTTGTCATATATATCGGATATCGAACACATCTCAGTTTTCCTATCAGATACTGACCCGGATCGTTCTCGTGACGACAGATCCGATCATTGCTGTGCCCTTGCGGTGCCTGTCCGACGGCATTTTCCCTGGGCGGAAACCACACCTCCATCAGGTTATGAGCCCGGCCAAATCCATCGGGATTGTTAGCTGTTAACAGGAAAATGTTTTTACACGCAGGCAAGCAAAAGGAAAAGGTTTTTCACCCCGTGATCCTTCGGCAGTGAATATTTTTTCGGTATCACCTATCACCACACTACGTTGTCCTACGTACGCTTCCGTGTCTAGCTCAGAGTAGCAGTGCCGTCGGGAGTAGGAGCAAAGATGAATGGACAAGATGGTTCATCATCGTTGGTCGGCATGAGCTTTGCGAAGCTGGATGAGACAAATTATCGGTTGTCGGTGATGAGGATGACAGACTATCTCCAGCGAGAAGGATTGTGGAACCTAGTCAATGGTCGTGAGGAGCTGCTGGAGAAGCCGGAGAAAGAGGAGTTTGACAAGGACAAGCTTGTCAAGGAGTAAGAGAAAAATATGGAGAAGTACGAAAAGCAAGACCTTCGGATGCAAAAGGCAAGCGGTACGCTTCGGATGGCAATGACAGAGGCTATCGCGATTGGCTACTACAACGAAATGGAGTGGACTACAGCTTCAAGTGTCTGGCTCGACGCGCACACCAATTATCAAACGGCTACTGGCTACGACTCGAACCATTTGCAAAAAGAGCTATACGAATCCACGCTTGAGGAATTGGGTACTGTACTCGTGTACATCAACCACATTCAGGAACTCAGAGACAAGCTCGTGATGTGCGGGCAAATCCCGTCATACGCGCATTTAATTTTTCATATCTTGGAGGGTCAACCTGAGACCCCAGAGTGGACAACATGGGTTATGGTAACCAAAGCGGCACTTCCGGACCAGAATTCTCTCGCTGGATTCCAGAAGTTAAAGGAACTACTGCTAGCCTATGAGGCTGAGCTTCGTAGAAAGAAGTCCCTACTTTCCGACCAAGCGTTATATACGAAGGGTAGAAGAGGAAACCCAAGACGTCAAGAAAGCACAGGTCCGGGTACTCATTCAGTATCGAGAGAGAGAGGGAAAGGTCAGAGGCCTAATTCCTTCAGTGGTACATGTCATGGCTGCGGCAAGAACGGGCAGGAGAAAGCTGGTTGCTGGTAAGAGCGCAAAATCACCGCACGAGGTGGGGGAGGAAGGAAGGAAGGAAAAATGAGACAATCGTTATCCCACAGGGGACCGGATTTCGGAGCACACAACGATCGCATTTTACTGAGCGATGAGCAGACGGCAATCGCTACTGAACGCAAAGCGGACACTTTGAGAGCGAGAGGGAGAGAGACCTATTCTGGAGAAGAAGTGGACCATGGATATACTGTTGAACGCGTGCTTGGAGGAGTAGGCGTGACGAACGAAATTGAATGGGTGGTTGATTCTGGGTGCACGAACCACATGACTGGAAACCGCAATGCTTTCGTTAAGGAGACCTACGTTTCTCTATCAGCAAACCGACCCCAAATGCAGACAGCGACCGGAGAGCTTGTTTCCGCCGCTGGGATTGGCACAGTTCAAACTTATACATGGACGCCAGGAGGAGGTCATCAGCGGTTGTTTCTGACTGAAGTACTTCATGTACCAAGAGCGCCAGAGGCTGGATTGATATCGGTCAGCCAGCTAACCAAGAAGGGCGTCAAGATCGCGTTTACGGATGACGCGGCGGAGTCCTATCAGGATGGGATTCTAATCGCTATCACTGAGAAATGGAACAAGCTCTACAAGCTAATACAGAGTGGGAAGTACCTCGATTTCGGTTTGCTTCCTTCCAAGAAGGACAATACGGCGACTGCGTTCTCGCATCATAGGCTTGGACATCTACACCTACCAGCTGTACTAAAGATGAGTAACACAGAGGTGGCGACTGGTATGCCGTGTTTGCAAGCAAATAATGGGGCGAATCGCTGTACGGCGTGCCTTACGGGAAAAATAACAGCTATACTGTTCCGAGCGTCAACCCACAGAACCAAAGCGCCATTAGAGTTAGTCCATTGAGATCTTTGTGGAACTATGCAGACTCAATCCCTTGGAGGATGTCGACATTTTATACTCTTCATCGACGATTTTACCAAATATAGGTCGATATACTTTCTCAAGTCAAAGAACAAGGCAGCCGGCTACTTCCAGAATTACAAAGCGGCTGTGGAGAAGTTTTTCAGTGACAAGGAGAAGGGTTTCAAGATAAAGGCGATTAGGACTGACGGCGGAGGTGAATACTCTGGCGGTGAGTTCCAGAGGGAGCTCAAGCGGTCCGGCATCGAGTGGCAAGTTACCGTGCCTTATACTCCTCTGGAGAATGGAGTCTCAGAGAACAGCAACAGAGTTCTAGTGGAGAGAGCCAACGCATTGATCCAGCACGCTGGAGCACCTAAGAGTTATTGGGCAGAAGCGCTACAGGCGACGGTCTACTTAAGGAATGTGTCTTTGACCAAGGGGACACGCGGAATCGACGTTACACCGTATCAGTTATGGTTTGGATGGAAGCCTGATATCAAGCACCTGAGGGTGTGGGGATGTACGGCATACTGTTTTATTCATCCAGCAAAACGCCCAGATAAAAAATGGGGTCCTAGAGCGGAGAAGATGGT
>Ga0307509_10004999_pt1 | contig 18705 bp, 11 predicted proteins | sample 10_EM_MG_FD_202245 | JGI IMG/M metagenome (GOLD analysis project Ga0307509, IMG submission 202245) | Populus trichocarpa ectomycorrhiza microbial communities from riparian zone in the Pacific Northwest, United States - 10_EM | ecosystem: Host-associated > Plants > Roots > Unclassified | place...
TCGAGTTAACCTGGATCAACTTGCTAAACCTGCAACCTGTTCATGAGATTATGATAGTCTAACGAAAAACAAATTGAAAAAAATACGAAGTCCAAAAGGAAAAGAAAAAAAAATGAATAAAGCTAACCAATCAAACATGCAATTTAATCATAAAATTGTGATAATTCCATGAAAGTAAATAAAAAAATAAGAATCTCAATTTTCAACCAACTCAACATTAATTTTTTAAAATATTTTTCGCTTAAAAATATATCAAAATGATATATTTTTTTATTTTTTAAAAATTATTTTTGAGATCAGCACATCAAAACGATCTGAATACATAAAAAAATATTTTTTAGCAAAAATTTTTTTTTTGAAGGAAACCGCGTTCCCAAACAAACTTTAAATAATGAAATGAAAAAAAAAATCAATTAGCTACCGGGAAAAAACAACTTGAGTTATCTGGATTAACTTATTAAACTTGAAATAAAGTTATAAGATCAGAATAAATTCATAAAATTAAAGAATTATAAAATCTCATTTACAACGATTTAATGTTGAAATCAATAAAAAAAAACTCAATACTCAATAATAAAATAAAATATTATTACAATGAATAATATATTTTTTAGTCACACCCCATTAATGTTTTGTTAACATTAGTTAATATTAATGTTAATGTTAACGTTAATAAGGGGCCTTATTCTATTGAAATGCTTTGGTTTTTGAATAAGCAAACGACACTCGTTTCATTTGCTTATAAAGTTCGCAAAAAGCTTTCGAACCATCTCTGCATACAAAAGATGAGTGGGCTCTCGAGGTTGCGAGTCCATTGAGATAAGGCTCGTAAGTCGTAACATTATAAATCAGTCTCGTTGGGAGCAGAGGATAACTTCGACCTCCAAGGTCTGACTTAGATTTGAACCTTGCGGCTAAATGAAATTGTTTTTTAAATTATTTTTTAAATTATGATGATGTTAAAGATATTTAAAAAATATTTTTCATGTATTTTTAATTATTTTTTTTTAAAAAAACACGCACTGTAATAGCAAACACATGCTAAAATCTAATGTCTCCTGAGCTTTGTAACGGAATAATTGCTCTTCCAACCCGTAGTCAAGTCCCAATTCTATATTATTTTCCAGAGTTTATATTTGACATTTCCAAATAAACCCAGAATCCTATTGCGCTATCCTCCCGAGTCTTGACCCTTGAGAACCTCTTTTTTCGCAATTGTTTTAAATTGGTATTGAAACTCTTTTGAAACAAGCAAGGGTTGAACGACCGATTCCGACAAAAAATCCCAGGGCCGTAAAACCCACAATTTTGTGGGCCGTCATTTACGAGGAACCAAAATCTCAATAAACCATTTAGCTTGTGGATCTTGCTAAGCAAGATTACGTCAAAAAAATGTGGTCCGAGTTAGTAAGATTGCTTTCCACTCAAATAAACTTTTCTTTCTTTTCTCGTGGAAATCCCCACCAAATCTCGATTCCAGACCACCTAATCAGGAGGAACGTGGAGCTGGACAGCTCGACCAAACTCAAGCTACATCGCGATTTCCATAGATAAATCGGTGAAGCTAAAAGACACGAGAAGTATAATTGCCACTTCCACTTTCGGTTGAATGGTCAGGTGGGTTTTGCACGGTTGTAAAGGAGAAAAGGAAAGTGAGATCAGACAAACCATAAACAGACACCCGAGTTCATAAAACCTCGCCAAATTCTAGATGGGCTTCGGAATACATGGGTTAAGAGTTAGAGCTGGAATTTTTGCCTCTTGCCCCACATGTCAAATTATAGGTACCCTGGGAGCACGTGAGCCACTTGTATGGCACAAACAAAGTGGAGACGATAGACAGCTCAGTAGCTTCATCTCACAGTCACAACTCGGACACCACACGATAAAAAGAATTCCCAATCATGCACTCTTTCACGAGCTAGCTACTAACTTAGGACCACATTAAAGTTTGCATGTGCTCATCAAGCCTCGGAAAAATATGCCAGTTGCTAACGCGGGGCATCGATCTGTCTTTACTAGTACTCTTTTCCGAAAATAATCTCTTTGCACAGCAGTAGAAGGGTGCGTAAAGGAAAGGGTTAATTCAACAAATGAGTGATAGATCATAGAGACAAACATTTCTTTGGTCTTCTTGGCATATTCGGTGCCACCAATTAAAGTGATAGTGTGTAGGTTTTCTGCTAGTGGTTGTTGGCTAGTTTAAACAACCCCATCTTTAGAAAACGATATGTGTTCCTATCAGACCATTCAATCACATCCTACCTCTTTTCTTCCTGATTTTAGGCTCTTCACAATCTTCTTCGTTGGGTGGCTTCGGATATCATTCTTGCATATAAAAGGCCTAGATAAAAGGAGCCATGTCCCTTTTCTCTTGATTACCCCCTGGCCATCGAGCTTTCCTTTGAAAACACATCTACCTCTTCGATTTTTTAATAAAGTTTTAACATATAAACTTTCCGAGGTGCCGGATGCTACGAAGTAGCAAATCTCTCAAAAGTTGTATTTAAGTGGCCTTGCAAAGGTATATTTATATGTATAACATAAAAGTATAGCTTCGTCTTTAATCTTGCTTGTCTGCCTGGCAATATGGATTTGAGTAAATGGTTGAAATAACTATTAAGCTCTGGGGATAGATTGGACGGCTATGTGACAAATGTATTGAGTATTGACAGCCCGTTGGACACACCCACGCATGTCCACGGTCCAGACAAAATAACATGATAATTGATTGCACAATTTGCTTTTTATGGACATAATTATTCTTGATTTTGAAGTTGCATGCAATGCAGAAAAGCACAGGAATTGCCAATGGATCGATGCTCCCTGATCGTAAAACATAACTAAAAGATAAGTCATATCACATAGAAGTATCAACAAACAGTGAAATATAATATAGAAATTTACTGTCATTGTGTAGTCGTGTTAAGGGAGTACTTATGCTATGTTTGTTTTTTCGTTAAAAATATCTTTAATTTTTTTTTATTTCGAGTTGTGCAATCGGGAATGATTTTTTTGTAGTGAAAAAAACTGCGAGTAGTTAATTTGTGTTTTAATGACAGTTTTTTTTTTATTTCACCAAGAGGCATCATAGATAAATTGATGGTTTCGAGATTTAATACATAAAATCTCTTATCTTGTGAGAGTAATGTGTGTATGTGCGTAGAAGGGTCTAAAAGGAATCAAACTCGTAATCAAAAAGTAAATTTAAAACTTGATCAATTAAATTACCCATTAGATTATACTGTTAAATATACTTTATCCTTATATCTTTGTAGGTGAATTTCAACTTGATTATCCACGACAGAGCAATAATTAATGCTATTGCAAAACGTTATCGTTTTCAATCAGCAAGACAAAGAAAAGGAATCCCCAGAGACATTATCGAAGTTTCCCAGACAAGTGGATCCGCAGCATATTGTCAATTTAAAATCAAGAAGAAAACCAGTGTCATAAAAAATGAACTAACAATCCACGATCAATCGTTGATTTTCGTAAAAGAGTCCCATGGTCGATGAAATGTTTTGAGATGTTGTCTAAAATTTGAACCCGCCCCACTTAACTAACGCGAATCAGATTGCTGCAGGTTGCTTCGAGACCTCGTGAATTGATTATTGAATTCTCTTATATATTCGTCACTTAAAAAATGAACTAACAATCCACGATTTTAATCGTTGATTTATAATTTCCTCGGTAGATTATGGTTTCTTATGTTTTCTATCTTGATTACAGTAAAATCTGGGTGCATTACTGTTACACGTCCAGTATCTAAAAATAGCTGTTCATGTCCCTCCACATGCTTCTATGTTTACATATGGTAACATATGCTGGCATGCAACGAACATATGAACCGAAGGTCCAGAAATCTTGACAGGTGGGTCCGTTTGTCTAAACATTTACACCTGCGTTTGTTATGTCACAGTGAAAATATAGTATTTGGTTATGAAATTAATCGTGTTTTTAGTATGTAGGCCCTACCATTAACTACGTCGAAAACGTTGTTTTGTTGAAGCAGAAATTATCTGCTTCTTTCATCGCGTTCCTGTCTTTCTGCTGCACGCGCACATCCTGCTAATTAATTAGCATGAACAGTGCGGCATGCTGTATTGTTTAATTAGCAGGAATAGTGCACCTTGTTGCACTGTTCGCGTGCTCTACTATTTTTGCCGAACCAGTTCCGGTTCAAAATTTAAAATGTATTTAAACAGGTTTGATCTAGTAAAATAAAAATTATTTTTTATTTTTTAATTGTATTTTATTTAAAAAACTAGTGTTTAACATTATTTAATGAAACTATATAAATTAAACAAAAATCGCTTGATGACGTAGCATTTGCAGAATTTGATCGCAATTCCAATTCTGTTTCTGATTATATTTTACTTGATGTTGTTGTATGCTTAAGAAACCAAAAAAACTGTAGTTCTTGTCGGATGTATTTCATACGTGATGGAATTGTAGATATTATAATGAAACAATAAAAAATATTTTATATAAAGTATTATTTATTTTATAATGTAATAGCAATAATTAAATCTATAACATTTAAATTAAAAACCATCAATGTTAATATATAATTTTTTAAATTATTTTATAGCCTTAATTCCAAAAGCATTATTAACCAAATACATTAAATTACTTTTTGTTCAACCTCAATTCTAACCACAGTTTTAACCAAATATCTATTTTTTCAAACTAACCTCAGCTAAAAATACTTTTTATAAAACAACTTTTTTCAAACCATAACCACAACAGCTACCACAATACCAAACACACAATAAATTTCCAACATCAGAGATCACGAAGTATTCTGTATTCTCCAGTATTATGTTCTAACTCGGAAAATTTGAGACTCACTTTACCCTTTTCCAGTCCACAGCCTGATCCAAATTGAAAACTAATATATATTTTTCTTTACATACGATTTCACAGGTAATTTCTCGTCTCGTTCTATAAAATTCTGACCGAATCTACCTTCTCTGACACGTCGAATTTGACCAGCATCCAATGAAGTGTAGCTGAATGTGGGCCACTTGTAACAAAAGGTTGGATGATTTGACCAGCATCTGATCAAATTTGACAACGTTGTAGTTAAATGTTTTTGTTCCTGAGCGGAAAACATTCTAGAAAAACCACGATTCATGGAAAGATAGTTCAATAAACCGTCGCACGTAAGTGTGTTTTTATACACCGAGCCAGGAATAATTTGTTGCAGTAGGTGAACAGAGTTCGAATAGTTTATCGAGAGAGGACCATACACAAAAAGAAAATGTTAAATTCATCAACAAAGACTGGCATCGACCAACTTTTGTATACGCAGCTAAACAAGCTTTTTAATTTTTAAAAATATCACACTAATTTTTTTAAATAATTTTGTTGGGTTGAAATTAAAAAATAAAAATATTATTTAAAAATATTTTTAATTAAAAATATTTATATAAAAACATCATTACTATGAACAAATTTAAACTCCAATAGAAAATGGCACTCACAATAACATGCTGTTAAAAAAATTGTTTATAGGCAATTTACATGGTTATTCAATACATTACAATTATAATGCCTGGGTCATAGATTATTATATATTTTTATTTATTATATGGCAATAATCTGTACTGTCGCTAAACAAACTTGATTAGTATGTTGTCATCCTGTAATTAAGTTAATTATCAATGTTATTCTAAAAATAACAACTCAAAAAAAGTATGTTTCTGATTTAAAACAAAATTAATCATGAATGATTAAGTATAATTTTAACAGAAAAAAAATCCCCGGCTGATTGGGAGAAGAAAAAATAGCATTAAAGGAATATTTTTTACGTAATTACAAGCTAGTAAATATTTACATTTATTGTACTGTACACACTATTTTATTATTTTATAAAATTAAAAACACTATAGTTACAGTGCTTTGGAATGACCATAAGAAACCTCGGCAAAAAACATGTTTGTCATTTTTGAGAAGTGAATAAATTGGTCAGGTCTTAAGTTTGATTTTTAATAATTACTAGTTCGAGTTTTCTCAAAACTACCAAAGGTTTATATAATCATTAATTTTATGGTCCATAAAATTAGTCGAGGGACACGCAAATTAGTCCGGATACTCATATTAATAATAATAAAAAACATGTTTGTGAGTTGACCACTTGCCACTGCTATAACAAACATGTTTTATTTTTTAAAAAAAAATGTGATTTGAAAAATGAAGAAAAGAAAAGAGAAGAGAAGAACACATGTTACTCACTTGTCCAGAATCACTAATTACGTTACATATGCCATGTTTTATGATGCTATCATGCTGGAAAAAAGAAACGTGCGGTGACAGCACTCTGCATTTGACATTGTTTTTTTTTATATAAAAAAAAACCTACGCACGAAAGAGAGAGGACGAGGGAGAGGTTATAAACTGGTGGATATTATTTTGAGACAGAAAATACGAGATAACAAAAACATACAGGATATAAATCTTTATATTTTTTAATCTTAAAGACATGTAAATTTATTTTAAAATTATATAAAAAATAAATTTATTTTATATTTTTATATCTATACTAATAAAATTAACGATAGCATATATATTTGAAAATGCAAGGCACAAGCCCGTAACTCTTCCTTTACCTCATCTTCCACGTCTAATATCTCAATCGCCTTTATTTTTTTGTAGTCTCCTTTCACAGTCCAATCTTCCTATCGCATTTCATCACAACAACCCAAGTTGACAACTCGCCACGCTATATAATCCCTCCAGCTAACTGATATCGTGATAAAATTATTTGATGGTTGACTAATCATATATCTATTTTTTAAAAATATTTTTTATTTTAAAATATATTAAAATAATTTGTTTTTTTAATTTTCAATACTAGCATATTAAAATCATAAAAAATATTAAAAAAATATTAATTTAATGTTTTCTCATGTCTATACACTTTTAAAACACATATAAAAATTAAATACCAAACAACCTCCCATTTAAGGCACCGTTTGGGAACGCGGTGCAAACCGCGTTCCACAAAAAAATAATTTTTTTTGTATGTTTTGGATCTTTTTAATGTACTAATTTTTAAAATAATTTTTTAAAAATAAAAAAAATATCATTTTGATGTATTTCGATATAAAAAATATTTTGAAAAACAACCACAACCACACTCCCAAACAGAAATAATAATAAAAAAAAACTACTGTTAGATTACAAGTAACCTGTACAACACAAGTAAGAAAAAACGAAAAGATGTGAACTCCATGAAGCTAGCAGGACAAAAAAAAAAAAAAAAAAAATACAGATTAAAAAAATAGAGTTGATTTTTCTTTGAATCCAAAAAAAAAATAGAGTTGATTAAGCCTTCTCGAGAGTATTTATAGACAACTATCTAGTCACTATAATCCTTCTAAAAAATGTCTATAGTTAATTATTTTGTTTCTTTCATTGATTAATCTTTGATCAGCGATTGGCTGTCCTTTCTTCCTACTCTTATTTGTCCTAATCATCACCTCACTATTATTCCCGCTCATTTTATTTCCTTAATTTCAAACTCTCCTACTTGGCGGGTCCATCTCTCTAGTTTAAACTTCCACGCTCCTTCCTTCCCACGTCATCCTCCACAGTAAATATTTTTCACCCCTTCGAAAACACGGCCCGGTCGCACCATCTCACACCTGTTATATACTACTCCTGTCATGTTTAACCTCGCACCACAAAAGTATGCAATTGAGTCCTCGGTCTTCATTTTTCCCAGCCACATTTCCCCTTCCACTCTAATTTTGTCACCCATCCAATTATGCTGAGAGTTTTAAAACTAAAATCGAAGAGACAATACATTTACTTTCTAACGATGAGTGATTCATGAAAAAAAGGAAAATTAAAATTTATTAATAAAATTACAGTTAATTTATATTATTATATAAAAAAGATATTATCTTGAACTTAACTTATATTTAAATTAACCTGTCACTTAAACATTATTTTTCACATTACATCATCTAAATTAGTAATTTGTTTCCGGTAATAATTTTAAGATCACAAGTTAAATTTAAAATTAATATTTTTAGTCCTACTCTTTATAAATCAAATGATGTACTTTTATTATTTATCTAACTTTTTTAGTAATTAAAATATTTAAAAAGGATAACATACCGAATAAGAAGCACCTTACAATATTATAAAGCTACGAGAAAATGAATATATCATATGTTTAAACACACACATTATTTAAACTAAATAATCAATTTTTAAAATCAATAAATGTTTAAATAATTGAAAAACTAAACATGAACAAGTATACTATATAAATTTAAAGTTTATAATCAAAATGCTAGCTGACGTGACAAGTAGGTTTGCATCTTACCCTACAATTCTCATGTTTGGATTTGAATAGAGATTTAAAAATTCTCATCAATGCTTTAGTTCGGGTGTGATAAGGATTCGATTGCATAATTATTAAATACAGGTCTAATATGAAAAAAATAACATACTAGAAAGACGAAAAAAATCTTCAAACCCTAAAAACCCAGACACGCACAGAAAAGATATTTTTTAAAAAATTGAAAATACAAAAGCCTAGTTCTCAATCTCTCTCTTGTGTCTATTATAGAAATCAAATCCAGCTCCTCTCTCTCTTCTGCAACTCTTTGTCTTCAAGTAGAAGAAACAATCCCCCCCTGTTTCTTCTGTACCTTTACCCCCTCTCTCGACCTTCTTCACTTACTTAAAGTGTCAAATACATTAAAAAAAACCCCACACACAATGTCACCCACTTTTCTTGTAGCAGAAACCATGTGACTTCCCCGAATCAATCTCTCTATTTCCTCTCTCCTCACCCTTCCTCCACCGAGTTAGTCCCCCCTCACCGGCTCACTGAGTCAACTCGACTCAAACCAACTCCACTGAGCATCTGGTTTTTCCCCCTGTATGGCGTCATCTTCCAGAGCGAGAAGCAGGTCTCCATTCTCGCACCGGAAACCGTCAAGTTCATACTCTTCAGCTTCTTCAACAACCACTTCTTATAATAACAGGCTGATTCCTCGCTCTTGCTCGACTTCCGCTTCTTCATTTTTCGGTTCGAGATCCGTGACGCCAAATCGAGCTCGGTCTGATTCAATGCAATACGGCGGTCTACGTGGTGGTGGTCAAACCCCTGTCGGGTTCGGGCCGGAGGAGTTAATTGCTGAACCGTTTGATCAACCGAGGAGTGGTGGTGATAGCATTTCGGTTACTATTCGGTTTAGGCCGTTGAGGTAATGGCAGATCTGAGGGTACTAGATCAGATCTTGATTTGGTTTTGTAATTTGAATTTTCCAGGGTTAATTTTTTTGTTTGGGATGTGTTTGGATACAGTGAAAGGGAGTTCCAGAGAGGGGATGAGATAGCATGGTATGCGGATGGGGATAAGATTGTCAGGAACGAGTACAATCCAGCGACTGCTTATGCATTCGGTAATTATTTATTGAATTTGAATTTCATTTTTGTTAATTATCTGAGTTAATGGAAATTTAAAATGTAAATGCGAATTGATTTGTATTGGCAGATAAGGTGTTTGGACCACACACTGCATCTCAAGAGGTGTATGAGGTTGCTGCAAAACCTGTAGTCAAGGCTGCAATGGAAGGTGTTAATGGTATGGTATTATTGATAATTAATTAGCATTGATTGATTTAGTAGTTGTGGTTGGTAAGCTGATTAATTAATGTTGATTAATTGGGGTTTTTTCTTTGACAATGCAGGAACTGTTTTTGCGTATGGTGTTACTAGTAGTGGAAAGACGCATACTATGCATGTAAGACTAGTCCCTATCTATAAATTGCATCTTTTGTGCAGTTTTTGTTAGGAGATGCTAAAAAATGTCCAATTATTGTAAAAACTGATCATAATTTCTTGTTGCAAATCAATGGTGATTCCTTTTTTTGATAACTACTCTTTTGCACCCGCACCCTGCAATTCCTCTAGATCTTTTCATGTTCGTTATTTGCATAGGCTATAACCATATAAAACGCTCAAAGTAATACAATGTGATGATCTGTTGAGGAGTTCTACAGAGGAAACCGAAGGTCTTGGTCATTTTGAAGCCCCCTCTTTTGCCTGAAATACAATTACTTTGAGCCATATCTATAAATGCATGGTTTCCCTTTTTCTTTTGCACCCTTATCTATAAATGCATTTGATGCTCAATCGTGTTTCTCTGTCATGTTACAGTTTGGACTTAGGATAGCATAACTGAAGTATCCAGTGACATGACAGTTTGATCCTGCTATGTAATTTATCACTAGATTTGATTCTTATTGTTAGAGAATAATATAAATCATATCCTAGGACCTCACCTAACAGTTTAAGCTATTGGGTTGAGATGGTTCTTTGACATGGTATCAGAGCCTTGATGACCAAGTGGTCACGAGTTCGAATCTCACCGTTCCCATTTATTTGATAAAAATCAAACACAAGGTAATGTGGACCTGTGCAAGTTTCAAGTCCAAAAGGCTTTCACTTGAGGGGGTGTGTTAGAGAATAATATAAATCATATCCTAAGACCTCACCTAACAGCTTAAGCTATTGGGTTGAGATGGTTCTTTGACACTTATGTTATGTTTATTTGGCACATGTATAAACACGTCTATTTATATGTTTTTCTTTTTTATTTCTGCTAACCTTTCTTGTTTCAGTTCCTTATAGTTAACAAATTTACAGCTCTGTTGTTTTTGACTTGTTTCTCATGACAATATGTGCAGGGAGACCAAAATTCACCTGGTATCATACCACTGGCCATAAAGGATGTTTTCAGTATTATCCAAGAGGTAAGTGTTCAGAAAATATTTCCCTCAGTATATTCTCTATAATCTGGTTCATTGCGTATCCCTTGGCTTTTATCACCCAAGTATGTATTTGTGTGTGCTTGATGTGTATGGCTGATATCATTACACTTGTATAGTCTGGTGTTAAGGTAACCTAATTCATTTGTTTTTTTTGTCTATATTCTATCCTTTTAATTATCAACTTGTTGATCAAGTATGGGTGACATATGCTTTCTCACTTCAGACTCCAGGAAGAGAGTTCCTGCTACGGGTGTCCTATCTTGAAATTTACAATGAGGTCAGTTTCACTATACTATCAATTTGAATGACAGCACTTAAATGTACAGATTACAAGTTGAACTACTTACTGTCATCGTAGTAAAATTTGTCTGATTTATACTTCCACGCATGCTTCTGATATCAGGTGATAAATGACTTGCTTGATCCAACAGGTCAAAATTTGCGTGTTAGAGAAGATGCACAGGTGTTATGCTTTTATGAATGTTCTTTAATACTACTTATTGTGATCCTTCTTTCCATGAGAAAATGTATTATTTACTGGATCTCATATATGTTGGTTTATAAATGCTTGTACTATGTTTTCCAGGGCACCTATGTTGAGGGTATAAAGGAAGAAGTCGTTTTGTCTCCTGGGCATGCACTTTCTTTCATTGCTGCCGGAGAAGGTAAATTGTATATATAAACCCAATTTCATCTTTTCCTGTATGTTTCATGCAATTTTACCCCTAAGCTTTTCATTGGTGTTTGATGTTGCCAGAGCATCGCCATGTTGGTTCAAATAATTTTAATCTGTTCAGCAGCCGAAGTCACACCATATTTACTCTGGTAAATGGTCTATGCAGATGATATTTGTCATTATAAAACAATAGTTAACATTCCATTCATACATTTTTGTGGAGTAGATATAATAAAGTATTGTTCAGAAGTAGCTAAATCTTACTCTTCTCCATCTCAATTATTGCATCATCTATGTCAAGTTCTTGCCATTCTCTGTTGTTTTTTGTTTGATAATCTCAATTATTGCATCATCTATGTCAAGTTCTTGCCATTCTCTGTTGTTTTTTGTTTGATAAAGTCTAACCATATTTACTGTAAATGTTGTACCCTCTTTCACTTATGAATTGTTTCCTTTCTTATTATTCACTGATATGCCTATGCATTTGCAGATGATTGAAAGTAGTGATCATGGTGACGAATATGATGGAGTGATTTTCTCTCAACTTGTATGTTGCATTGAATTGTCATTGTCAAAAAAGAAAAAAAAATATTTATTTTTCTTAGCTGCATGGCTCATGCTATTCTCTTGTATTTCTCTTTTGGTAGAATCTGATTGATCTAGCTGGATCTGAGAGTTCAAAAACTGAAACAACTGGACTAAGGAGAAAGGAAGGATCTTACATAAACAAAAGCCTTCTAACTCTTGGAACTGTATGTACCTGTAACTTTATATGCAATCATCTACCATTTTTTTATTTTATTCATATTTATATTGATCACAAACTGCTCCTGCAAATTATTCAAAGCCTTCAGATACATGTAATAACTGAATAACCGGTGGGTGATTATCTGATGATTTATAAGACCAACCTGAGGATAGTGAAAAGTGGTTTGAGATTTAGTGAAGTTTTATCTCAAACACAAGTCAATGAATAAACTCATTGAGCTTCTTGGTGCATGTGCCGAGCCTGAGTGCATGTTGAAGTGTATATGCCTATTTCATTTTGATGCCTGTGATTGACTATGTGGTTCCAATGTAAAGGTTATTGGAAAACTGAGTGAAGGAAGAGCATCTCATGTTCCGTATCGAGATTCCAAACTTACTCGCCTTTTGCAGTCCTCGTTGAGCGGGCATGGGCATGTTTCGGTGAGTTTAAGATATAAAATTTTCGTGCTATTTTATGGGCAACATGTTACTGAAATTTTACTTTGTTGTTGAAGATCATGTAATTCACCTGCACATACAAGTTTACTAAATGATCAATTGTTGCTGCTGCATATTGAATTGTCTCGGCCCTTGTTAGTTATTATCTTCCAGAAATGTTTACTTTTCACGTTCTCATTCCCTTTCTGACTTTTTTACTGGGAAGTAAAAACCCTACAAGAGACTGACTGTACATATTCAATCACTCTTCCTGAGCCAAATTTCAATGCCAGCTAATGTGTTCTTTCTTGGCTAAACTGCTCCTCAGCTTATTTGTACCGTCACTCCTGCATCAAGTAACATGGAAGAAACTCATAATACATTGAAGTTTGCTAGCAGGGCAAAGCGGGTTGAAATCTATGCCTCACGCAATAAGGTGCAGCATGCACTTAGCTTATGATATGGTTTTTCAACAACATAGATTAATTAAATCTAAAAGCTGACTTTAACCTGATTTTGGAAATAACTCAACTTTCAGATAATTGATGAGAAATCTTTGATCAAGAAGTATCAAAAAGAAATCTCAATCCTCAAAGAGGAACTTGATCAGTTAAGACAGGGGATGCTTGTTGGTGTCAGTCATGAAGAGATTCTGAGCTTAAGGCAAAAGGTTTTAAAATTATCTTGTTTTCTTCTTTTGAATATTGTTGTGTCGTTTTCATTGTATGTTTTTTTTTTTTTTTAACCCGTGACAAATCTTTCTTTTGTATTTCTTTGTACAGTTGGAGGAAGGTCAAGTGAAGATGCAGTCAAGATTGGAGGAGGAAGAAGAAGCCAAGGCTGCTCTCATGAGTAGGATCCAGAGGCTAACCAAACTCATACTTGTCTCTACAAAGAATACGATTCCTGGATTGCCTGATGTTCCAGGTCATCAGAGGAGTCATTCGGATGATGTGAGCCCCCCCCCACGTGTTTTGTAAATTTTGCTATTGCCTAATTTCTAACTGGTGCTGAAATTTGAAGATTTAAATATGAATGATGTCTTTTCCAGGAAATGAGTTAAATTGCAATTGCTGTGGTTCGAGCTAAAAACATTCTATTGGTTTTGGGGCATCTATGGTTCTGTTAGTGCAAAGTGCAACAGTTATATTGTGAATCTTGACAAGCATAGAGTAACATTTGACCCAAAAATTTGTAAAATGGTCCTTGCTTTCTTAATACCTTTCACTGTCATTCCCCTGTTATTCTGTAAATGCTCAACTTCTCAAAGAAGCTGCAAATTAATTTTCTATTCTTCACAACTGATTGTAAGTTAGTTTTGTTACTCTTGCAATGGTTTCTGCCCATAACATCTACCCTTTGTTTACTTGCATGATTTTTCTTTCTCACTGCTTTCTTTTCTTAGATCTTAGTTTTCCATTTGGAAGACTGAAGTGTGATATTTAAGTTGCATTTCCTTTTTCTGTCAGAAATTGGATTTGCGAGAAGGTGCTTCACTTGCAGAAAATGAGAATCAGAAGGACTCTCCATCTTCTTCTTCTTTGATTGCATCAGATCTAACTAGTGAATTTAAACATAGAAGATCTTCCAGCAAGTGGAATGAAGAACTCTCACCAGCTAGCAGTGCGGTTACGGAAACGACTCAAGCAGGCAACCTTATGAATGCTTCAAAACTGGCACCAGTAAGTTTTGCTGATTTTTTTTTGTTGCTCACTCGTATATAATTCCAAGTAAATTTCCCCTTCCAGAGAATCCAAAGTTCACTTCTCTCTCTTCTTCTCATATTGAGCACTCTGGTTTTGGTTTCATCAGATTCCTTTTCATTTGCTTCCACGACCTACCATTATTGAATCAGGAAAACCCAAATCCTGTTTCCACTGAAGTCTAGGACACTCATACCACAAATGCCATGTCATTTTGATATATTTGTGTCTCATATGTTCTAGCAGTAATTTTTCCTTTGGGTGACCAGCCCAAAACTTTTCATTTATTTTTGGTCACTGGTTTTTTTGAAGAAATTGTTAAACTGACATTTTTTTTGGGTATTTTTAGGGCGGGATGACCCAAGACCAGATGGACCTTCTTGTGGAGCAGGTTAAAATGCTTGCTGGAGAGATTGCATTCAGCACCAGTACCCTAAAGCGCCTGGTAGAGCAGTCTGTAAATGATCCTGATAACTCGAAAATTCAGGTATACTTCTCTTTTCTTGCAAAGTTATATGTCTGCTTGTGTTTAAAATTTAAGTTCAAAATGAGATGCAAAGCTTTGATCATGCTTGAGCCAACATTTTGAATAGATTACTGGTCTCTCAGTTGTGCTTGAGCCAATTTGAGTTCATGTGGTCGATATGATTTTTAGATTTTATTGAACTCTGAGTATGCATTTGATGCTTATCACATGCTCCATTGGTTCATGTTTCTTCTTTTGCATATTATAGAATTTAGTAGCTAGCAAAGACACCCTTTTCCTACACTTCCTTTTTTCACTTAGAGTACTTAGCTGTTAATATTATTTAACAGATTAGGAAACAGAAGTTTTCCATTTTTCAATGCCATATTTTTAATTATCCAACATATAAAATGTGGCAGTAATATACAACTGAGTATCCATAATTTTCTCTAAAGCTCTGATGAAGACAAGTGTATAATTTTGCCAACCACAGATCCAGAACTTGGAACGAGAGATCATGGAAAAGAAGAGGCAAATGGGAGTCTTGGAACAACGTATTATTGAAAGTGGTGAGGCTTCAATTGCCAATGCCTCATTGGTTGATATGCAGCAGGTAGTTTCACTTTCTTCCACATTTCCATTTTTCTTCCTCTCATATCCTTTCATTTCTTTGTTCTTTTTCCAGATAATAGTAGCTTAATTATTTCAATTTCATTTTGGCTACAGACAGTAATGAGATTGATGACCCAATGTAATGAGAAGGCTTTTGAGCTGGAGGTGAGCACTGCATATCATGATATTACTGAAATTCTTATCGGGGCTTGTCTGTTCACTTATTGTTCTAGTGTCACATTAAAACACAATGGAGGCAGGCACTTGTATATCAATGGTGAGCTATAATTGGTTCCTTGGCAAGTATCCCATTAAGATCACTAATTATAACTGCCGAGGAGATAAATCCAGCTCCATAATCTCTTTCTTAGAATCTCGCAGCTTCAGAATCTGCATCATAATGGTTTTTTCTCTTTCCTTTTCTTTTTTCTGCGAGAGAGGTAAATCCTTTCATAATAAAACACCTATATGATTTTAGTCTTAAGACTACTAAATATCCCAGGAAACCAGGTCATGAAGTCCGCCACCTGTCATCTTGGTTTCAGTGGTCTATAGTAGTTGGAATGGTGAATGAACTTGCATAGATTATAAATTTCCTGCCCACTACAAATGAGATGATTTTGACTTTTTTGCAGATAAAATCAGCTGACAACCGCATCCTCCAAGAACAGCTTCAGAATAAGGTTTAACCGCCATTCTCCATCCTATTTGTCCTCTTAATTGATTGTTTTTCTTCCTTTCCTTCTCTTTCCTTCTGCCATTTTATTTGATGCTCAGCACTTCCTTGGTCCTATTCATCAGCCTGGAATGCTATTGTTTCTTTCTTGTTCCCTGCTTTGCTTATGTTTCAAGCTGTTGTTTCTACATGTGGTTATTATTGGCAGTGCTCCGAAAACAAAGAATTGCAAGAAAAGGTAACTCTCCTGGAGCAGCGGTTCGCTTCACTCTCTGGTGACAAAGCACCACTAAACTCCGAACACAATGCATCTGAAGAATATGTGGATGAATTGAAAAAGAAAGTTCAGTCCCAGGTGATCACTACTATGCTAAAATTTACTAAGTTTTGACGTGCTTATTAAAAATATCTCCATTTTGGGATGTAGTCATTGTTTTTATTTCTAATTGAACTAAGGGTATTGGTTTAAACTTCTCGTATGAAACAATAGGCATTATTACTGTTGTGCATTGTCAAATATAAGCAAAATGTTGATCCCGGTGATTAGTTCTAACATATAACAAAGGAATTCCGAGTTTTTTCTTATAGCTATCAACATGTTTTTGTTTTTATCTAACAGGAGATTGGGAATGAAAAGCTAAAGATCGAACAGGTCCAGCTTTCCGAGGAGAATAGTGGATTACGGGTCCAAAATCAGAAATTGTCTGAAGAAGCTTCTTATGCAAAGGAACTGGCCTCTGCTGCTGCAGTTGAGCTGAAGAATTTAGCTGGTGAAGTGACCAAGCTCTCATTACAGAATGCAAAATTGGAACAAGAATTGCTGGCTGCCCGAGAATCCGTGCATTCTAGAGGTGCTGGCATGCAAACAATTAATGGAGTTAACCGCAAGTACTATGATGCCACAAGACCAGGGAGGAAGGGGCGGTTCTCTGGCAGAGGAAATGAGATTTCAGGAATGCATTCTGATGACTTCGAGTTGTGGAATCTGGATCCAGATGATTTAAAAATGGAACTTCAGGCAAGAAAACAACACGAAGCAGCACTTGAGGCATCCTTGGCTGAAAAGGAATTCATAGAAGATGAATACAGGAAAAGGTGTGAAGAGGCCAAGAAAAGGGAGGAGGCTCTGGAAAATGACTTAGCAAATATGTGGGTGCTTGTTGCTAAGTTAAAGAAAGATGGGAGTGCTATCCCTGGGATGAATGCTGATGAAAGGCATGGTGATGGTATAGATCATGCCAGGGATCCCAAAATGAATGGGGTCGAAGTTGATCAAAATAATGCTGTAAAAGAGAGACAAGATTTGGATGCATCACAAGAAGTTGATGGAACTCCTAAGGAAGAGCCCCTAGTTGTTCGGTTGAAGGTAAACCTTAATTATTTGAACCCTTTTTTTTTTCGTTTCTTACTTTGCTTTGTTGTACCCATCTGCTGCAATCATTCTTCATTTCTGCTTGCAGGCGCGGATGCAAGAGATGAAGGAAAAAGAGCTCAAATACCTGGGAAATGGAGATGCCAATTCCCACGTGTGCAAAGTATGTTTTGAATCACCAACAGCAGCAATTCTTCTCCCCTGTCGACATTTTTGTTGTAAGTCAGTTAGTTGCTTTCATTTGAACTGTGCCTATCCTTTCTGCACATGATGTCTAATCATGACTACTGCTGGTTTATGCTTTGCAGTGTGTAAATCTTGTTCGCTTGCTTGTTCTGAGTGCCCGATTTGTCGCACAAAGATTGCAGATAGGCTCTTTGCATTCACTTGACATTGTGCTTTTACCCTCAAATAAAGGTCATCTATACTAGCTCTGCTCATTTTTTCTGATTTGCTGATAGGTCAACCTTTTGGACAAATTTAGGTTCCTCAATGCCTTGTCATATTACTAGACAAGTAGATAAGAACCGTTAACATGTACATAGTTTAGAAGGAAAATTGAATTATCAAAATAAACTACAGGTTAGCCTGCAGACACAAAGGCTATCGCTCTCACATGGAATGGATCTTCTGATCCCGTGTCCATTGAGTCATGGACTCACGAGTCCGGCACATGCAATAAAAATCTCTTCAGCAATCTGGAAAGAAAGAGGAACTATTTCCCAAACTGCTGTGTCATTCATGTGAAAATTAGAGTGTCTTCCATCAAAAGATAAACTGACATGCTCTGTTTTTTTTCCCCCTTCTTCCCCGCCACTTCAATAATTGCAGGGCTTTGCCGATGTTTTCCTGTTCGCTACATTCACTGGAACAGTGGTGCGATTCTTTTATTAGTTTACTGTATGTAATTGTCAAAAAGGTATATCAATATATTGTTTCTGCACTCTCTCCCTTAGGGGCTGTAAAATAAGATTAATCAAAGGTAAACAAAGAATCAGTACATTCCAAAGTATCAAATTTAGGATGTTGCCTTGTTTTTGAACTTGCAGCAGAATGTTGTGATTTGTATCACCATGTATAGAAACAACGTATGCTTCCATGAGAAGTGTTTTTCCCCAGGTATCTGACCAACGCTGGTTCATCAGCTCCTTGTGTATCTTTATTCTCCTTTTCATTTCCGAGAATCTTGATATTATATGCTAATTAAAGTGCTGAG
>Ga0307509_10005000_pt1 | contig 18705 bp, 18 predicted proteins | sample 10_EM_MG_FD_202245 | JGI IMG/M metagenome (GOLD analysis project Ga0307509, IMG submission 202245) | Populus trichocarpa ectomycorrhiza microbial communities from riparian zone in the Pacific Northwest, United States - 10_EM | ecosystem: Host-associated > Plants > Roots > Unclassified | place...
CGGATCGGCGCTGATGATCATCCGCACGGTGATCTTGGCAAGCGCGGGCAGCGAGATGTCGGTGAGCGCCGCGTTGCTGCTGATGTCGAGCATGTAGACCGAGCCGAGATTCGCGAGCGCGCTCAGGTCGGTCAGGTTGCGATTCGAGTCGAGCGTCAGCGCGTTCGTGATCTCCGTGACGTTCTCGAGGCCGTGCAACGAGGTCAGGCCGGCGTTGTTCGAGATCGTGATCCCCCCGTCGATCCTGGTCATCGGCAACAGGCCGGCGACGTCCTGCAACGCATCGTTACCGATGATCCAGATCGTCTGGATCTTGGTCAGCGAAGCGATCTCGCCGAGATCGGTGAGCGACGCGTTCGCCTCGACCGAGTAGGCCTGGCCGATCTTGTCGAGCGCGGCGAAGCCGTTCAACGACGTCATCGTCGGATTCCCTGCGACGACGACCTCGCCCGTCACGATCTGGAGATCCGGGAACGTGGGGAGCTCGCCGACGAGGCCGGTGACGATGAGATCGCCGTCGAGACAGGTCACGCCATCGAGGGTCATCGCGTCGGCCGCCGAGGCGACGGTCACGGTGCCGGTATGCGTCGTTCCCGCTGCGGGGCAGTGGATCGCTTCGGAGCCGTTGCACACGTACTGGGTCGACATGATCTCGGAGTCCTCGAGCACGCCGTCGTCATCGAGGTCGAGGCCGGAGTGGATCGCGACTCCACCGTAGGAACAGTTGGCCCCCGGTGGCTCCGCGTCCACGCGGACCGCGTTCTCGGGCGGCGGACTCGACAACGGATCCGTGGCCGTCGACGACACGCAGCCCACACCGAGGATCACGACTACGCCCACAAACATTCCGCGCATGACCCGTAGTATCACGCGGTCTCGACGGGCCGAGCCTGAAATTCTCAGCTCGATCCGAACGCGTCGCGCATCCACAGTTCGAGCACGTACCAGCGGAACACGTCGCTGTAGAACGCGCGCTCGTTGATATCATTCAGGTAGCCGCCGAGCTCCGCGCGCAAACGCGTCGCGTCGAGGTAGCGAGCGCTCGCGAGCTCGCCGTTCAACACGTCGGCGATCTGTGTCCTGCCTTGCTTGAGCCACAACCCTTCCGGCGTGACGAACCCGAGTTTGTCCTTGCGCCACTGGACGACAGGGGGCAATCGGCCCTCCTGTGATTGCCGGAAGATCCACTTCGTCCAGCCGTCGCGCATGATCAGAGAAAGTGGGAGAGAGAAGATGTGCTCGGCGAGGCGGTAGTCGAGGAGGGGCATGCGCGACTCGATCGAAAACGCCATCGAGTTGCGATCCGCGTAGCGCAGCAGGCACGGCAAGCTGAACTTGAACACGTCGTCGTAGAGCTTCTTGCCGAGGTCGTGCATCGAGGCGGCCCGGCTCTCGATCCATCCGAGGCGTCTTGCCTCGAATCGATCGCGCAGCTCCGGCCGCAGAACCTGGAGCGAGCGGCCCTCGGGCGACCGCGATGACAGGAACGGGGCGAGTCGGGTCCGGATCGGCGTGGTGATCGACGTCGGGAGCAGGCCATAGCCAGCGCGAAGCACGAGATCGGCGGCCGAGCGACCGCGCTGCGACATCTGGATGTTCGCGCGCAGGGTCCGGGCGGCGGCGAGCAGCTTGCCGCCGCGAAGCAAGGTGGCGAAGAACACACCATGATAGCCGGGATAGCCGGCCATGAGCTCGTCGGCGCCCTGACCGTCGAGCGTGACGGTGACGCCGGATTCGCGGACCAGGCGCATCACGTTGTATTGCGAGTACTGGCTGGTCGAGTGAAACGGCTCGTCCATCTGCGCGACCAGCGCCGGCATCTCCTGCCAGAGGCGCTCGCCCGACGGAAACACGCGATGAGTCGAGGCGCCGGTCGCGGCGATCACCGCGTCGACGAACTTGCGTTCGTCGATCCGCGGATCCTCGAAGCACGCGGTGAACGTGCGCTGCCGATCGCCGACCAGCGCTGGATCGAGGTGGAGCTCGTCGAACATCAGGCGGTTCGCGTTGACGACGATCGACGACGAATCGACGCCACCGCTCAGACAGGTCCCGATCGGCACGTCGGCGCGCAACCGGATGCGCACCGCGTCGTCGAACAGATCGCGGAACTTCTCGATCGCCGCCGCTTCCGTGGCGGGTGAGGAGTCGAGCTCGAACGCCGGGCGAACATCCCAGTAGCGCTCGATCACGGGAGTGTTGCCGGGCCGGTACGTCAGGCTGTGCGCACCGGGTAACGAATGGATCCCGGCGAAGAACGTCTCGTCGGTGTGATCGACGAGGCGCTGCGACAGGTAGTCGTAGACGATCGCGTCGTTCGGCGCGCGCGGGACACGAGGATGCGCGAGCAGCGCCTTGATCTCGGATCCGAACACGAACCAATCGGGACCATGCGCGTAGTACAGCGGCTTCACCCCGAAGCGATCGCGCGCGCAGAACAGCTGATTGCGGTCCGCGTCCCACAGTGCGAACGCCCACATCCCGTTGAACCGCGACAGGCATGCGGTACCCCACTCGCGATACGCCGCGAGCAGCACCTCGGTGTCGCTGTCGCTGTGGAACGCGTGGCCGAGCGCTCGGAGCTCGGTGCGGAGCTCGAGGTAGTTGTAGATCTCGCCGTTGTAGACGACCCACTGCCGGCGATCGTGCGATGCCATCGGCTGGAGGCCCGAGTCCGACAGATCGATGATCGAGAGCCGGCGATGACCCAGGCCGAGATCGAACCGGCCCGCGGGGCGCGGGCCGTGACCGTTCCACACGGCCGAGCCGCGGGTATCGACGAGCGCGAAGCCACCCGCGTCGGGGCCGCGATGCAGCAGGCGATCGGTCATCGCCTTCACGCGCGTCTCCGACGCCGGTTCGCTCGCGTCGAAGTAGCCTGCGATGCCGCACATCGCTAGCGCTCGTGCTCGGTGGCGACGTCGTCGAGCACGGTCGCGAGCTTCTCGACGAGGTGCCGCCGGTTGAACTCGCGGTATGGCGAGGTGTCCGCGTCGATGATGCGGGGCGGGGCGCCCTTCAGCGCCACGATCGACTCGAGCACGCGGCGGATCGCCGCCTCGTCGTTCGGATCGGCGAAGTGCCCGACGCCGGCAGCGTCGAGCAGGGTCCACGAGTTGCCACCTTCTTCGACCAGCGCGACGACGGGCTTGCCCGTCACGAGGTAGTCGAACAGCTTCGCGGCGTAGCTATACTTGGCGTAGTAGCCGGCGGTCTCCATCACGAGCAACGCATCGGCGCGAGCGAACGCGTCGAACACCTGATCGTGCGGCACGAACGGGCTCGTCTCGACGAACTTCTCGACGCCGTGCTTGCGGACATCGTCCATCGCGAGGTTGCCGACGAACTCGATCCGGAACGTCTCCGGCGTGATCGTGCCGGCATCGGCGAGGCTGCGAACCGCGCGCCAGAACGGCTGGATGTCGTGATAGAGGTTGACCGACCCGGTGTAGACGAGCCGGAACGGACGTTGGTTGCCGGCGCGATCGTCGCGCACGAGCGCGAGATCCGCCGGATCGAAGCCGTTCGTGATCGAGACAGTGCGCTCGACCGGAATCTCGTGCGATGCCGCGAGCTGCTCGGCCATGCGCGGCGCGACCGCGATCACGCGCGCCGCGGCGCGCACGATCGAGCGTTCGAGTCGACGCGCCGCGAGCTTGTGCACCGGCGTGATGAAGAACGGGATCGGCAGTGTCGCCCACAGGTCGCGAAACTCGGCAACGAACGGCAGCCCGAACTGCTTCGCGAGCGAGCGGCCGACGACGAGGTTGCTCTGCGGCCCGTGGCTGGCGAACACGACATCGTGGGGCGTCTCGCGCAGCACGCGCCGGCCGGCCTGGATCGCGGAAGGGACCCAGAACATCTCGCGATCGGGGAAGACCAGCGACAGTGCCGCGGTGCGCACGACCTTGCGGAGCGCGCCCTTGAGCCCGCGTTTCGGAGCGGGCTGGCCACGTTTGATCACGGCCGAGGCCGGCGACCATGCCTTCACGATCGTGGCGCGGCCCGCGAGACGATCGACCGAGGCCTGATCGACCGCGCTCATCTTGTGGGTCGCGGTGATCACGGTGACGTCCCAGCCGAAATCGGGAAGGAGTCGCGCAAACTGCCCCATGCGCGGCGCACCACCTCCGACGAGCGGTGGGAACACGTGCGAGATCAGCAGGACGCGACGGCGCGACACCGTTACATCGCGACGCGAAGGCCGAGCAGGAGCTCGTGACGCACGTAGCTGGGATTGTCGATGCTCCCATCCGTGGTCATGTACGTGTAGTCGGTGCTCACGTCGGTGAAGTGATAGTTCAGCGTCGCCGCGATCCAGTTGCGGAAGTTGTAGTGGACGCCGGCGATCAGCGAGAAGATCACGTCGTCGCGCGTCGGGCTCGCACCCATGATCACGGTGTTCACGCCGTTGTACTCGCGGAAGTGGACCTCGGGCTGAACCTCGAACACGAACGGCACCACGAGCTGCTGGACCCAGAGCCGCAGGACGTGGTCGCGGTAGTAGTTCGCGTTGACCGAGTCCTGGTAGAGCCAGTCGTACGTCAAGGTCACGCGGCCGAGCGGCGAGTACCGATATCCGAGTGCGGCCCCGATGGTCGGCGCCGAATAGCTCGGTCCGCCGCTATAGAAACCGTTCGTGTAACCGCCCTGGACGTTCAGCGTGGTCTTGAGCGAGAGCAGCGTCGCGACGCCGAGCAGTGCGGTGAGCGGATACGACGACGTCTTGACCGAGTCCGTGCCAAGGCCACTGTAGACGCCCATCGACACGTCGGCGAACACCGTCGTCTGCGGCAGCCATCGCCACTGCGGATGGACGCCGAACTTGTGCTGCAGCCGGTCGGCGAAGTTCTGGAGCGACTGCTCGAAGATGTCGATCGTGTTGTTGTAATAGGCCCAGCCACCGAACGCCGAATCGTTCGGATGATAGAGCAGCGTCAATCCGAGCGAGTTAATGTCGCGGTTGGTGTTCGCATCGGTCTCGTAGTTCGCGGCGCGGATCAGGCGCACGAAGCTCTCGTCGAAGCCGAACGACCAGCGCCCCATCGGGTTGACCATGCCGCGAAACAGCGCGTTGAGGCCGAGGCCGCCGGTGCTCGTCACGGTGTCGTCGCCCGACAGCAGGAAGTCGTACGACGCACCGACCGCGACCTTGTACTGGAAGTCGCCCTGGTTCCCGCTGGTGTCGTTGTCGTCCTGGTTTGCCGAGATCAGGCGAACCGGACCGAGAGAGCCGGCGCCGACCTGGGCGAGGAGGCGCATCAGTCCGGCCGCGCGTGGGTTGACGTCATCGTAGAAGACGTTCGAGACCACGCCGGTCTCGAGCCCGAACACCGGGTGGAGCACGGTGCCTTCGCCGATCTTGATGCCGGGACCTTCGACCGATGAAATCGGTGCGACCGCGTTCTCTGGATCGAACGTCGCGATCGCCTGATCGTTCGCGCTGATGTCGGCCCGAGCATGGCTCTCGAGCGACAACAACAAGCCTAACGATGCGAAGATACGTAGCATTGTGAAGGCGGCAGAATAGGCACCCCCAGACGAGGAGGTCAACAAGTTCGGTTAGTGTTCGGCACCGCGAATGTGTTCATCTGGACGACGGAAAATTGCGTGCGCCAGCGCTCAGTGATGAGCAAGAGAGCGTGGTTCACCGCGCCCGATCGCGTAATACGTGAACCCCGCTTCGCGCGCATCTGTGGCGGGCCAGGCGTTGCGCCCATCGACCAGCACCGGGGTGCGCATCACGCCCCGTAACCGCGCGAGATCCGGATCGCGGAGCTCGTGCCACTCCGTCACGAGCACCAGCGCGTCGACCTGAGTTGCGGCCGCGTAGGCATCGCGCGCGAGCTCGATCGTGTCACCGAGTGCTGCACGAATGTTCGGCATCGCCTCGGGGTCGTAACCGATCACCGTCGCTCCCGCCGCGAGCAGTTGGTCGATGAGAACGAGCGCGGGCGATTCGCGGATGTCATCGGTCTCCGGCTTGAACGCGAGTCCCCAGATCCCGATGCGCTTACCCGCGAGATCGGCGCCGAAATGCGCGAGCAGTTTCTCGCCGACCACGCGCTTCTGGCGCTCGTTCGCGCGCTCGGCCGCGTCGACGACCTCGAGCTGCACGCCCAGCGTGCGCGCCGTGTGGCGAAGTGCGCGCAGGTCTTTCGGGAAGCAGCTGCCGCCGAACCCGGCACCCGCGAACAGGAACTTGTTGCCGATGCGGGGATCGGAACCGATGCCTTTGCGCACGGCTTCGATGTCGGCGCCGGTCACCTCGCACAGCCGCGCGAGCTCGTTCATGAACGAGATCCGCGTCGCGAGCATGCAGTTCGCAGCGTACTTCGTGAGCTCGGCAGAGCGGACGTCCATGATCTGGATCCGGTCGTTCGTGCGAAGTAGGCCGCGATAGAGGTCGCGCAGCAGATCGATCGCGCGCTCGTCATCCGCGCCGACGACGACGCGTGCAGGCTTGAGGAAGTCGTTGACCGCATCGCCTTCCTTCAAGAACTCGGGGTTGGAGGCGACCGCGAACTCGTGCTTCGCAGTTTCGGCGAGCGCCGCCTTCACGCGATCCGCGGTCCCGACCGGCACCGTGCTCTTCGTGATCACGACGGTGAAGTCGGTCAGCGCGGCGCCGATCTGGCGCGCTGCTTCGAGGACGAACGAGAGGTCGGCGCTGCCATCGTCCGACGACGGCGTTCCGACCGCGATGAACACGAGTTGCGCGCCGGGAACCGCCTCGGAGGTCGCGGTCGTGAAGTGGAGCCGGCCGAGGCTCGTGTTGCGCCGGATCAGGTCGTGGAGCCCCGGCTCGTAGAACGGCACATCGCCGCTCCGCAACTTCGAGATGCGTGCGGCGTCGATGTCGATGCAGGTTACGTCGTGACCGAAGTCCGAGAACCCGGCGCCGGTGACGAGGCCAACGTAGCCAGTGCCGACGACAGCGATCTTCATGCGCGCGACGCTAGCACGAGGTGCCGCGTCGCGAATCTCGAGTCACTGCGCGGTAAAGGTGTCGGCGCAGATCGAAGCATCGTACGGCGCCCACGTCGAGCTCGCGTCGGTCGCCGAAGCGCCGACCCACAGCCAGTACGTCGTGCTCGGCTGGACCGGGAACGTGCCGAACTCGTCCTCGCCGAGCTTGTTGTGCGCGGCAGACCCGATCTCGTACGTCGAGTCCTGCGGGAACAAGAAGTAGTCCATGTCCGCGGTCTGGCCGACCCAGTTGAGCCGAACGGAGAGCTGGTTCGTCGTCGGACCGGTCGTGATCGAGTAGGTGTCGCGGTCGTAGTACGAGCCATCCGCCCCGAGCTGGTCCGACACGCCGGTGATCCGGTACTTGCTACCGCCCATCATCGTCATGCTCGAGACCTCGGCAACGCCGCTCGACATGCCCTTGGACGGATACGAATCCCAGTCGATCGCGACGACGTCGTTACCGGTGCTGGTCACGCCGTCGCTGGTCTCGCTGTACGTCGCGGGCGCGGTGATGCGGCCACAGCGCTGGACCGGGAGATCCTGGTTGATGTGAATCTTGTACGAGATATCCGCGGCGGCATCGTGATCGTCGTACGCCTCGACGCTGAACTCGTAGTGGCCTGCCGGTAGGTGAGCTGCGAACACGCCGTGGTCGCCGACGAAGTAGCTTCCCGCCTCCGACTCGCCGCGGTCCGCGTTGTACGCGTAGATGCCAACAGAGGACACGGCCTGCGCCGCGCCCGTCAGGGTCACGATCACGTCGCCGGCCTGCTGCATCGTCACGGCGTAGTTATCGACGTCGACCGAGTACCACCAGTCATCGAAGTGACCGGTGTTGATCTTGCCGCAGATCGTGCGCTGGACCGTGGTGTCGAACGTGATGCCCGAGTCTTCGAGCACGTAGTTGGTGCTCCCGAGGTAGTCGTTGTTCGCATCATCCATCTCGGTGTAGTCGCACTCGGCCGCGACGGGTCCCGACGTGGGTTGCGTGCTCGGCTCGCCGATCGCGGTCGGAAGCCCCGACGGGTCCGAGCCGGAGCCCGTGCCGGGGTCGGTCGGGTCGGGAGTCGTCGCGCACGCGGTGGCGGCGACGAGGAACGGAAGGAGCAGCGGGCGAGAGATGATGTTGCGCATTGGCCTCGCCAGACCATTCGGCCGAGACGACCGACGGTTAAGGGCCAACTGTGCGAACTACCTACGCTTACACGTCGCTCAAGGGAACGCCGTCGGGCAGATCGTCGCGTCGTACGTGACCGGCAGACCGGTCGTGTTCCCGTTGAACGCGCCGACCCACAGCCAGTACTTCGAGCCCGGTGTCACGGCGAACGTCGCGAACTCGTCCTCGCCGAGCTTCGTCTTCGAGGCGTTCGTGATGGGCGTGACCACGGTGCCTTCCTGGAACACGTAGAAGTCGAGATCCGCCGTCGAGCCCGGCCAGTTGAGTCGGATCGCCATCTCGTTCGTCGTGGGGCCAGCCGTGAACAGGTAGGTGTCGCGATCGAAGTACGAGCCGTTGGTGGGGGTCGAGGCCGACGTTCCGGTGAACCGGTACTTCTGCGTGGAGGCGATCGTCAGCATGGTGTTCTCGGGATCGTCATTGATGCCGGTCAGCTCGCGTTGCGGCGAGTTCGCGTAGTCGATCGCGACGATGTCGTTCGCGTTGTTGTTCACGCCGTCCGCGCTCTCCGTGTAGTCGGCCGTCGCTGTGACGCGCGGGCAACGCATCACCGGATCATCCATCGTGATCCGCATCTCGTACGGCACGGACATCGTCGCGTCCTGGTTGTCGTACGCTTCGACGCTGAACTTGTAGTGACCCGCGGCCAGGTGCGTGCTGAACACCGCGTGGTTGCCGAGGTAGAAGTTGCCGCCGAGACCGTTATCAGCGTCGTCCGCGACGAACACGCCGACCTGGGAGATGTTCTGCGCCATACCGGTGAGCCGGACGACGACATCCGAGTCCTGCGCCACGGTGAGCCCGTAGTTGTCGATGTCGATCGAGAAGAAGTTCGTGTCGAAGTGACCGTTGTTGATCGTGCCGCAGATCGTGCGCGTCGAGTTCGCCTTGAACGTGATGCTCGATTCCTCGACCGCGCCTGGTACCGCGAGGTAGTCGTTCGTCGTGTCGTGCGCCTCTGTGTAGTTGCACTCCACGAAGGCATCGATCGGCGCGTCGACCGCTCCATCGGGGTTGGCTGCGTCCACGTGGTGCTCGTGATCGTTATCGCCGCACGCCACCAACAAACCCAACGAAGCTAGCGCGATGACGATCTTCATATGCCTCGACTGCATCACATCCTCCGGCGTCAGGTCAAACTAGACTCGACGACGAAAACTGAAATTACCGGTGGGCGTGAGGTGGTTCACGCCGACGCTGCCAGCGAGCGGCTAAGATGGCCCGATCGTGCTGAAGGTTCATTCGGTGTGACATATACGCTCGGTCGAACGGGGTCTGTGCGTGGAACGCTTTCAGGTCCGGGTCGAACGCGGTCACGAGTACGCCGAGGGCACGTGTGAAGAAGTCCGCGTGATCGATGCGGCGCAACGCCGCATCCCAGCCCACCAAACGCAGGCGATCGGTGCGGGCGATGTAGAAGTTGGTCACCTTGTCACAGACGAGGAGTCCGTCGACTCGACTCCCGATCGCGACCAGCGGTTGCGCGGTGGTCGGAAAGATCGGGCCGACCGGTGGGCGGCGGTGGCGGAGGAGCGGGAGATCGACAAGCAAGCCTCCGAGAATGTCGATCGCGGGCTGGCGGGCGAGTCGGTTCAGCGTCGGTGCGAGATCGGTCGCCCGGCTGAAGATGAAGTCGTCGTCGAGGACCAGGATGTACGGGGTCCGGACGCGATCGAGGCCGGCCTGCCGACCCGCCGAGACACCGCCGTCGAACGGTAGCACCACGGTCTCGACGCCCGCGATCGGGCGAGGCTCTCGGCTGTCGTCGACGACGACGATCGGTAGCGACGGATAGCGCTCGCGGATGCTTTCGACCAGTCGCGCGACGATCGCGGGACGCTCGAACGTCTTGATCATTGCGGTCAACCGATCGTCGAGCGACGTGTCGGGTGCAGGCCGAGGTCGCGCGTGATCGACAGCGAGCTCTGCGGCACGCAAGAGGTCGTGCAGTGGTGATGCGACCGCACGCAACGGCGTCTCGACGAGCACGCGCTTGATCGCTTGCTTGAGCCGCCAGCCGTTCACGGCCTTAGAGTACATTGCCGGCATGCACATCGTCGTGACCGGCGCTGCGGGCTTCATCGGCTCGCACACCTGTCAACGGTTGCTCGCGCACGGTCACCGGGTGACGGGGCTCGACTCGTTCGACAGCTACCTGTACCCGGCCGAGCGCAAGCGTGCGAACGCGGCCGAGCTCGGCGGCGTGAACCTGGTCGAAGGCAATATCCGCGATCCGGCGGCGGTCGCGCTTGCGATCACCGGCGACGTCGATGTCGTCTGCCACCTCGCCGCGCTCGCCGGGGTACGGCCGTCGCTCGCCGAACCGCTGCGTTACCTCCAGACGAACATCGAGGGTACTGGCGTGATCGTCGAACGCATGCGCGAGCTCGGGCTACAGCGCCTGGTGTTCGCGTCGTCGAGCTCGGTCTACGGCATCAAGCCGGCTGCGGGCGCCGCATTTCGCGAGGATGATCCATGCCTCACGCCGGCCTCGCCGTATGCCGCGACCAAGCGGATGAACGAGCTGCAACTGTCGGCGTATCGCGACCTGTTCGGACTCGGCGTGTTCGCGCTGCGGTTCTTCACGGTCTACGGACCCCGCCAGCGTCCAGACATGGCGATCGCGAAGTTCGTCGACGCGATCGCGGCGGGTCGGGCGATCACGCTGTTCGGCGACGGCACCTCGCGGCGCGACTACACGTTCATCGACGACATCGTCACCGGCACCGTCGCGGCGATCGAGCGCGTGCAGCCCGGGGCCTACGAGATCTACAACCTCGGCGGGACGGCGACGATCTCGCTCGCGGAGCTCGTCCAGACGATCGAGCGCGTGGTCGGCAAGCCGGCGGAGATCGCGCGGCAACCCGATCAACCCGGCGACGTGCCGATCACGTTCGCGAACGTCGATCGCGCGCGCGCCGCGCTGTCCTACGCGCCGACGGTCCCGATCGAGGTCGGTCTCCAGCGCTACTGGGATTCGCTGCCGCGATGATCCGTCTCGCCGACCCGGCCGCCGAGTACGCCGCGCTCGCGCCGGAGATCGACGCTGCCGTCCACCGCGTGCTCGCGAGCGGGCACTATATCCTCGGCGAAGACGTGGCCGCGTTCGAGGCCGAGATGGCCGAGCGGCACGCGCACGCGGTCGGCCTGTCCTCCGGGTCCGACGCGCTGCTCGCCGGGCTGTGGGCCCTCGGCATCGAACCGGGCGACGAGGTGATCACCACCGCGTTGTCCTTCTTCGCCACCGCGGGTGCGATCGCGCGGCTCGGCGCGACGCCGGTGTTCGCCGACATCGATCCGCTCACGTTCAACCTCGATCCGCGCGCCCTGCCGATCACGTCGCGGACCCGCGCGATCGTGCCGGTCCATCTGTTCGGCCGGATCGCCGATCCGATCGCGACCGACCTGCCGATCCTCGAGGACGCAGCCCAGGCGGTCGGCTCGCCGGGGCTCGGTGCGACCTGCGCGCTGAGCTTCTTTCCGTCGAAGAACCTCGGCGCCGCGGGCGACGCCGGGATGATCCTCACCGACGACAGCGCCCTCGCAGATCGGATCCGGCTCTACCGCGCGCAGGGAGCGCGGCCGAAGTACGAGCATCACGTCGTCGGCGCGAACGCGCGGATGGACACGCTGCAGGCGGCGATCCTGCGGGTCAAGCGGCCGCACCTCGCGGCGTGGACCGCGCGGCGGCGGCGCAACGCCGAGCACTATCGCGAGCTGCTCGCGGCGGCGCCGCTGATCCTGCCGACCGACGCACCGGGGCACGTGTGGCACCAGTTCGTCGTCCGCGCGCCGCGGCGAGACGAGCTGCGCGCGCACCTGCGCGAGCTCGCGATCGAGACGGAGGTCTACTACCCGAAGCCACTGCATCTCCAGACCCCCTTCGCGCCCGGCAGCTCGTTGCCGCACGCCGAACGGGCGTGTGGCGAGGTGCTCGCGCTGCCCATACATCCGCACCTGACCGACGACGAGCTCGCGCAGGTCGCCGCGGCGATCGCCCAGTTCTACGCGCGCAAGAGCGGGTGAGCGTCGCGATCGGGCGTGACGGGCGTCGCCATGCGGATGTCGTGCGCTAGCTGGATCGCGGGGCGGACGTCGTCGATCGTGAAACCACCACCGCCGAGGATGTCGCGATAGACCTCGGTGTGGAGCTCGGGGAAGCCGTCGGAGAATTCGAGCTCGTGGCCGTCGGTCTTCAGCATCCGATAGGCGGTGCGCCCGGCCTCGGGCATGTCGTTGCGATCGACGGACAGGAACCACGAGACGCGCGCGCGCTCGAGCTCGAACACGCCCGACATCTTGTCGGACTGCGACATGAACACGCGCGACGCCTGCGGGCGACCGTAGAGCCAGATCAGGAGATCGAAGAAGTGGACGCCGATGTTGAGCGCGATGCCGCCGGATTTCTCGGGGACGCCCTTCCAGCTGACGTCGTGCCACCGCCCGCGAGGCGTGATGTACGTGAGCTCGACGTTCGCGCGCGCGCGACCGAGTCCTTGCTGGAAGGCGCGCAGCTGCGGCAACAACCGGAGCTGGAGGACCGAGTAGACGCACCTGCCGGACTCCTGCTGGAGCGCGGCGAGTTGATCGAGGTTCCACGGGCTGAGCACGAGCGGCTTCTCGCAGATCGCATGGGCACCGACGCGCAGCGCGAGCCGGACGTGAGCATCGTGCAGATAGTTCGGCGAACAGATCGAGAGGTAGTGGACGCGTTCGGCCTCGGAGAGGCGCCGCCGCTTCTCGAGGAAGCGGTCGAAGCGCTCGACCTCGGTGAAGAAGGCCGCCTCCGGGAAGTACTGGTCGATCACCCCGACGCTGTCGTGCGGATCGACCGCTGCGATCAGCGTGTTGCCGGTATCCGCGATGGCCTTCATGTGGCGCGGCGCGACGAAGCCGGCGGCACCGACGAGCGCGAAGTTGAAAGCCATCGCGCGATTCTGGTCGAACATCGGTGTTAGATCCAGCCACCATGCCCGCTCCGCGCTTGCTCTCCACCCGCCTGGTCGACGTCGACTGTGGGACCAACGTCACGATCGTCGAGCCCGCGAACCTCTACGGCTGCGCGCTCGCGGACGACGTGTTCGTCGGGCCGTTCGTCGAGATCCAGCGCGGCGTGCGGATCGGCGCGAGGACCCGGATCCAGTCGCACTCGTTCATCTGCGAGCTCGTGACGATCGGCGAGGATTGCTTCGTCGCGCACGGCGTGATGTTCATCAACGACACGTTCGCGATCGGGGGGCCGGCGAAGGGCCGCCCCGATCTGTGGAAACCGACGAAGATCGGCGACCGCGTGAGCCTCGGCTCGAACGCGACGATCATGCCGGTGACGATCGGCGACGACATCGTCGTCGGTGCCGGCGCGGTCGTGACGAAGGATCTGATCGCACCGGGCATCTACGCGGGGAATCCCGCCCGCAGGCTCTCCGACAAACGCTGATCGGCACGCGAAATGCTCCTCTCGGCGTCATGCTTCGCCTCGCACTCCTCCTCGCAGCGCTGGTACCGGCGTGTCGCGCCGCCGATGCCGCCCGCCCCGAATCGCGCGCCACGCTGAGCGGCACCGCGCAGTGGGCCGGCGATCTGCCGACGACGCGCAGCGGCACCGTCCGGCTGACGATCCGCGGTTTCGGCGAGGTCGGCGACGACTGTCGCGGCGGCGGCGACATGGCCTTCACCGCGACGTACACCGGCGCGCTCGAGGTCCAGGCCGACGATCGCTACTCGGTCGCGCTCTACCCCGAGGCGATCACCGCCGGCACGGGCTGCAGCGCGAACGAGATCCGGCCCGAGCGGATCGACAAGATCCAGCTCGACGCGCAGCTCGGCGACGAGGTTGGCTACGGCACGCTCGGCTACCAGACCCTCACGGCGATCGATGGCGACGACCTGAAGTCCGGAACCTTCGACGAGCTGGCCGGCGACCTCGTGTTCACGCGACCGTGAGCTCGTCGCCTTCGCGCGCGGGCGTCACCGCGATGCCGTGCGGCGCGAGGCGCGCCTCGCACGCGGCGACGATCTCGTCGACATCGTCGTCGGTGTAGTCCTGATCGTAGTGGAACGTGACGAGGCGCTTCACCTGCGCCGCGATCGCCGCCTCGCACGCTTCTTCGTACGACGAGAACCCGCGGTCGCGCCGGGTCACCTGATCCGCCGGGCGATACGTCGTGTCGTGCAACAACACGTCCGCACCGCGATACAGCTCGATCAGATCGTCGAAGCCGTCGACGTAGCCGACGTCGCTCGCGTACACGAACGTCTTGCCGGCATCCTCGATCCGGAACGCGAGCGCGGTGGTCTGGCCGTGCGGATGTTCTTTCGCGCGCACGGTGACACCGCCGACCGCGAACGCGTCGGTCGCGGCCTTGACGTCGAAGCTCGCCGAAAAATTACGCAGCGTCTGGAGCGGCGAGAAGTTGGGATCCATCTGCCCCTCGAGGATCTCCTCGAGCACCTCGGGAGAGCCGCCCGGGCCCCACACGGTGAACTGGTTCCCCGCGATGAACACCGGCGCGAAGAACCCCAACCCTTGAATGTGATCCCAGTGCGTATGACTCAGCAGGATCGTGGCGCGGCCCTGGCCCTTGCCGAACTCGCGCGCGAGCAGCGCGTTGCCGAGGTGCATGAGCCCGGTGCCCATGTCGATGATCACGAGCCCGCTCGAGGTCTCGACGGACACGCACGACGTGTTGCCGCCGTAGCGATTCGTCTCCGGGCCGGGTGCGGGGATCGAGCCGCGCACGCCCCAGAACCGGATCTTCACAGCTGCACCTCGAGACCTTCGTACGCGCTGATCACGGGCAACGTGCCGGCCGTGTCGCGCGCGAGCTGGAGGATCCGATCGTTGTCGTCGTCGCTGCGCAGCGGCGCGTGGTGGAAGAGGCAGAGCTGCTTGACCTTCGCCTCGCGCGCGATCTCGATCGCGTCGTCCGGGCGAGAGTGGCCCCAGTGCGGGCGCACCTTGTACTCCTCGGGCGTGAACTGGGTGTCGTAGATCAGGAGGTCGGCGCCCTTCGCGAGCGCGACCACGCCTGCGCGCATCTGCGCGAGCTCGTCGCGGACGGGCGGCGGCAGCGTGCCGAGGTGCGGCTTCTCGATGAAGTCACGGCCCAACAACAAATCATCGAACGGCGCGGTGTCGGCGCAGTACACGACCGCCGCGCGATCGACATCGACGCGATACGCGATCGCGACCCACGGATGGTTGAGGCGCGCGCACGTGATCTTGGCCTCGCCGATCTCGAACCGCGCGCCCTCGATCACCTCGTGGAACTGCATGTCGGCGTGGAGGTCCGACAGCGGGATCGGGAAGTAGGCGCCGTGGTGCTGCTGCGAGAACACGGCCTCGAGGTGCATGTCGCGCTGGCGGGCGAAGATCTGGATCTGGTTGCCGGGCCGGTACAGCGGCGAGAAGAACGGCAGGCCCTGGACGTGGTCCCAGTGGGTGTGGCTGATCAGGATCGAGACCCGGCCCTTGCCCTCGCCGAACGCCTCCTCCATGAGCGACTTGCCGAGCTTCCGGATCCCAGTGCCGGCATCGATGATGATCGGGTCGCCGCGGTCCGGACGGACCTCGACACACGAGGTGTTGCCGCCATAGCGGTTCGTGGTCCGCCCGGGAACGGGTATGGAGCCGCGGACTCCCCAGAACCTGACCTTCATCGACGCGCCGGACGGAACGTAGCGTGCGGACGTGCGGCGTTCTAGAACAGCTTGCGAGAATCTAAGAGGATCGTGACCGGGCCATCGTTCAGGAGGTCGACCTGCATGTCCGCCGCGAACACCCCGGCCTCGACGCGAGCGACTCCCGCGGCGCGGAGTGCGACGAGGGCCTCGTCGTAGAGGGCACGTGCCGCATTTGGCTCCAGGGCCCCCGTGAAGGCGGGCCGGCGACCCTGCCGCGCATCGCCGTAGAGCGTGAACTGCGACACGACGAGGACCCCGCCGCCGACGTCGAGGACCGACCGGTTCATCTTGCCGGCGTCGTCGGAGAAGATCCGTAGGTTCGAGATCTTGTCGACGCAGTACGCGAGGTCTTGTGCCCCGTCTCCGGCGCCTGCTCCGAGGAACACGAGCAGCCCACGGTCGATCGCGCCGGTGACCTGGCCCTCGACGGTCACGCTCGCCCGGGCCACGCGCTGGACGACGGCTCGCATCGCCGCGAAACCTACCGCGTTTCGTGGGCAACCCGCATGACTTGTGGTGGGTCCAACGGCCGTCTAGGATGCGCCCGCTCATGCGCCTGTCACTGATTCTATGCCTCGGCCTCGCCGTGGGTTGCGGCAAGCAGATCGGTGACGCGTGCATCGTCAGCTCGGACTGCAGCATCGACGGTACGCGCGTCTGCGATCGCAGCGGCACCTCCGACGGCTACTGCACGATCATCGGCTGCGACTACGCGACCTGCCCCGAGGAGGCGGTCTGCGTGCGGTTCTTCGCCGGCGGGTTCGCGAACCGGCCGTGCGGGATCCAGGCGGACTGCTCGCTCGACGAGCTGTGCACGCTCGAAGGCCAGTGCGTTCCGCGCAGCGCCGAGGTCCGCTACTGCATGAAGAAGTGCGACCAGCAGTCCGACTGCCGCGACGGCTACGAGTGCCGGGATTTCCAGGGCATGATCGATCACGGCGGCGAGCCCTCGCTCGCGCCCGGCATCGAGGTCAACGAGGCCACCGCGCCGCCCTTCTGCGCCGTCGCCCCCGCCAGCTAAGCTGGCCGCGTGAACCTCGGCGCGTTCCTGCTCCGCCGGCTCGGCTCCGGCGCGCTCGCGATCGTCGGCGTCACGATCCTGGTGTTCGCGTTCCTTCACCTCGTCCCGGGCGATCCGATCGATCACCTGGCGGGCGGCGAGGTCACCCCCGATCAACGCGCCAAGCTCGAGCACTGCCTCGGCCTCGACGAGTCGGCGGGGATCCAGCTCGTCACGTTCCTCGGCCACGTCGCCGACGGCACGCTCGGTCATCAGTGCCCGGATCCCGAGCACAAGCCGAGCGTCGCCGCGCGGATCGGCCTCGTCATGCCGCAGACCCTCCTGCTCGCGTTGGCCGGCGACACCGCGTCGACCGTGGTCGCGCTGTCGGGGATCGCGGTGCCGATGATGCTGTTCGCGTCGCTGCTCGTGCTCGTGTTCTTCGCCGAGCTCGGCTGGCTGCCGGGGCCGACCGAGACCGGCATCGCGGCGCTGATCCTGCCCGCGATCGCGGTCGGCACCCACCTGATGGCGATGCTGTCGCGGATGACGAGGACCTCGATGATCGACGTCCTCGACGAGGATTACGTGCGCACGGCGCGCGCGAAGGGCCTGCCGGAGTCGCGCGTCGTGTTCCGGCACGCGCTGCGCAACGCGCTTCTCCCGGTGCTCACGGTCGCGGGGCTGCAGTTCGGCTCGTTGCTCACCGGCACGATCGTCGTCGAGAAGGTGTTCGCGCGGCCTGGGCTCGGCACCACGCTGCTCGAGGCGATCAGCGAGCGCGACTACCCGGTGGTCCAGGGCACGGTGTTCGTGATCGCGGTGATCTACGTGCTCGTCAACATCGCGGTCGACATCGCGTACGGGCTCGTCGATCCGAGGATCCGCGTCGGATGAAGATCGGCACGATCATGTTCGCGGTGTTCGTCGTGCTCGGCGTCGTCGGGCCGTGGCTCGCGCCGTTCGATCCCGAGCACGTCGATCTCGCACACCGGTTCCTCGCGAGCTCGTCGACCCACTGGCTCGGCACCGACTCGAACGGGATCGATACGCTGTCGGAGCTGCTATGGGGCGCGCGAGAGGCGCTGGTGATCAGCGCCAGCGTCGTCGCGATCTCTGCGACGATCGGCCTCGCGATCGGCACGCTCGCCGGCTGGTACCGCGGTGTCGTCGACGAGCTCGCGATGCGCCTGGTCGACATCCTGATGGCGTTCCCCGGGATCCTGCTGAACATCGCGATCGTCGCGACCGTGCGCAGGCCCGGTATCGGCGTCGTGATCTTCGCGCTGTGCGTGAACGGCTGGGTCGGCTACGCCCGGGTCGCGCGCGGCCAGATCCTCGCGTTGCGCGAGCGCGACTTCATCTCGGCCGCCCTCGCGCTCGGCGCGTCGGGGCCGCGGATCATGGTGCGGCACCTCCTGCCGAACTTGCTCGGCCCCGCGTTGGTCCAGATCACGTTCGGGTTCGGCGCGGTGATCGCGATCGAGGCGTCGCTGTCGTTCCTCGGCCTCGGGCCCCAGCTCGACTACACCTGGGGGGCGATGCTGGCCCAGGGCACCGCGTTCCTGTGGAAGACCGGGTTTCGCACCTACGTCCTGGTCCCCGGGCTGGCGATCGCGTGGGTGATGATCGCGGTCAACCTCGTCGGGGATGGACTCGATCCGCGCAGACGAGGCATGGTGTAGCGATGGCCCTCCGCGTGAAGGTCTGCGCGATCGGCGACCTCGCCGAGGGGCAGCCGCGCGCGTTCAAGGTCGAGGGCGTGACCTGGCCGGTGATCATCACCCAGCTCGACGGCGAGCTGATCGCGACGCCGGGCGTGTGCCCGCACGAGGACGTCTCGCTCGCGCTCGGCTGGCTCGAGGGCGACAAG
>Ga0307509_10005001_pt1 | contig 18704 bp, 16 predicted proteins | sample 10_EM_MG_FD_202245 | JGI IMG/M metagenome (GOLD analysis project Ga0307509, IMG submission 202245) | Populus trichocarpa ectomycorrhiza microbial communities from riparian zone in the Pacific Northwest, United States - 10_EM | ecosystem: Host-associated > Plants > Roots > Unclassified | place...
TGATCCAGCTTTCATTCTTGGATTTCTTGCTTGTTTATGATTATTGTTTGTTTTTGGAATTCTACCTTCTCCTCTATCAAAACTTTTAAACAGTAGCCTACCATTCCTGACCCCTGCTCTGATCGGTGCTGACTACTGGTCATGGCATAGGGGGGTGACCGGTGACTACCAGCTTTTCCAGGTGACCAGTGGTCACCGCCAACACTGGTGAACACTATACCTAGCACTTAGCCTTCCCTATCAGAAAAGTCAGAACCACCCCTAGAATGTAGGCAGGAGTACATACATTCTACTCCGCAGCAGCCAGCAAACTCATGCCGGTCCTCCGCATACTAATAGCCCCTCTTCCTGGCGGCTATTCCGCCTCATTTCTTCTTTCTCTTACCTCCGCCCCCAGCGGAATCGCCCACAATACTGATCATAATTTGATCATACCTGGATCTTTTTCAACTGTCTCCTCTGTTCTCGCGGTGCTACTTTTACTGCTGGGGCCTGAACCATTTCCGAGCGTAGCGGTCCTCCCTCTCCTCCCCTCTTCCTCACTCCAGACGAATTTGATCCAATGTTTTCCTCGACATTACTACTCTCGTCTTCATCAGAGGAATCAATTACTGCACGTTTATCAACATAGCCTTAGTCCCTTTGCAATCTCACACCCCCTCCGCTCGTCAATCACTCCCCAGTTCCAGCCCGAACATGCCCCCCCCCCCAAAAGTGGTAATTGGCCTGCGCCCCGGCAACATTCGCAAAACTCCTCCTGATCTCGCAAGTGTCATCTGAGAGCTTGGTATAGGCATGTTCTAAATGAAGTCAGACACCAGCATCGTTGGTTATTTGGTTGGAAATCTGGTTGAGAGCAACCCGGGAAGAGAGGCCAGTCGTTCAGAAGACGATCACGGGGATGAAAATATCTGCACGTGATGTAATGCGGTGTTTGAGATTGGTGAAAGCGACCACCTCCCCAGAGGCCCGAGGGTGCCATGATGTGAAGAGGGCGTGGTAGGGTCATTCCAAGAAGCATGAGTGGCTCGCTTTGGCACGGGTGGGGGAACCGAAGGGAGGATATCAAAATTGTAGCCATCATTGGGGGTAAGGTTTTCAGGCTTATCATGATCGCAGAGCAACTTTCGGAGCGCTATTCAAGAATGGCATGGAATTTTCTGATTAGGTGTGCAATTAGAGCTGGACCAAACAAGATGTCCGGTTGAGCTTTGCGGGCTTGGTGCTCCTGCCATATCGGTCGAGGATTGATCTGGAAGAAAATCCTGTACGAGTACGGCAGCTGTGAGGAAATAGATGGGAGCGCGGTTCGGAGAAGAGGTTCGGCTATTCAGCGGGGGGAGAAGTGGGACAGTGGGGGACCATTGGGAATAGAGGGGTTGTTTCAATGGAGGTAATGACTGGGCTGACTGGTTTTGGGGAGTGAAGCGAAGTGCCTCAAGTGAGTGAGAGTACTTTGTGCTGGGCCCATTAAGGATTCGTGAGGTAGCTCGAGAAAATAAAGAAAAGCCAAGGAAAAGAAACACAAGGAAAAAGGAAACTTTATAGGAGAAAACTTTCAGCCACACCCCCCCAAAGTGACTTGCCCTCGACACGAGCTTAGAGGGTTTTTTTTTGTTGAGGCATTTGTTCTCCCAAAGTTGGGACGGTGTGCATTAACGTGAAGGGAAAGTTTTTCACCCTAGACCAACATCCGTACCGTGTTCAACAAAGATGCCATGTGGTTTTGTGGTGTAGTTTGTACACCAGTCTACCACACTGGCAGTCCCCGGTTCGAGCACGGGCAAAATTATTTTATTTTTATCGAAGATCATAAGTTCAATTTTTACCTCCTTGAATCTTTCTTTAGTTTTCCTTGTTTTCGATCTATTAGTATGCTATTAAGAGCGATACCAGGGTCTTAGCAGGTATTTGCATTTAGTTGACATTAAACCATAAGAATGGGGGTTTCCTGTCCTGTATCATCTGCCCCCACCGCATCACCAATGTTCCCATGGATGGCTCTTCCGATAAGCATCTGAAGATGTTCCAGAGATTGTGTGGTCCAAATGCCCTACAGAACATGCCTCTCAAAACTACACAGTTGTGGATCGTCAATCAAACGATGGTCGCGAGGGGGAGCCCCTCGACGGGGGTTTGCGGAAAAAGCTTGTCATTAAGGGCTCTACTGTTGCGAGGTTCATTTGTACAAGCTGATGCGAAAGGAACTGGAGCCCAATATATCCCGGATCAGATGGTACATAAAAATATGACACCAGTCGAGACCGCTGCAGGGAAATTCATGAACAGGAACTAATTCCCTTCAAGGAGCAACATGAGGAAAATTTGGAGCTTCTAGGGAGAGAACGCCAGAAAGCCGTAAAGGAGAAAGACGATGAAATGATGGAGATCCTGGGGTAAGAGCAGGCAAAGGCTCAGGTGAAACCGAAAAAAGCCTATAGTTGAAGGGAAATTGTTAGCACGCTTCCATGCACCCAAAGTGAGGACGAGAGAGGAGCAATACAATGGTGGTGAGCACTGTCGCTTCTAAAGAGATCCCACCCACAGCGCATCTCAAGCGTATATTCACACCCTATAGCAGCTAATGGCCCTCCATCTACGAAATCCATGACCCGAGAGAATTTGTGAAGGACCCCATAAACACCATGATCCATCAAGTTGACATACTGGCCGGTGGCGAAGTTTGTGCGAAAGCAATCGCTGATATCTTCGATCAAGGGATGGGTGCCAACAGTTACATGGGCTGTGATGAAGCACTCTACCGCTGCAGAGTTAATAGTTCTGTCGAAACCGGTTCTCAAAAGTTCGTCATCCTCGCAAACTATTATCTCTAGGGGCTTTTAAGATCTAAAATTGGTGCGATATGATATCACATGTATGAACCAGGTTCCCCAAGATCGGAAGGTTGGCAGTCAGAGGGGCAGGGGGGCAAGAAGTGTGAGGGAAAAGTGGGGTTTGCAGGAGTGTATGATAGAAGGATTTTTTCTTATTCAGGTCGATTGGGGTGTTCCTGCAGTGCAGGAAATTGCCTTCTATATACACTTTCTGTCTATTTTCAATAAAGGAAATATTAATCGTAGGACAACGAGAGGGGGATTCTACCAGGATACCATACGCTCAATGGGCTCTCAGATGCACTCAGATCTTCTATCATACCTTATATTTCTTTAATCCTTATTTTGAGGCACTGATTTCTTGGGATAAATTCTGCACAAGCACCAATGATTGAAGCGGCTGAAAAAGAGACCCTAAGCTAAAACCTAAGTCAGACCGGAGTAAACCCCCAAGTGAGAGTTTAAACAACTTCGCGCCCCACTCTCAAAGGCAGCAAAACAAAAATCCCATTTGTGGGTGGCCAAAAATGTGGACCAGCTCGATGCGAAAATCAGCTATCATACCAAAAATCCCCTGCAAAAAGCATTCCACCACACCCCCCCCCGCAACACATCAACACCCCTGGTCTTCTTCTTTTCAATGAGTTTCTCACCCTTTCTTCCCCTTCTCTCTTTGCCGACCTAGCTTAGATCAAGCGTAATACATATTCTTTTCGGTGCAAAAACAGAGGTGGTATGATATTCCAAGTCATTTCTACCGACTTTTTCCGGCTATCTTGAGTCGGGATTGTGGGCTTGCTATTATATGTCTAGACTCATTGTGTCACTGGCATTGTATTGCTTCCAGTGTGATTCAAAGAGGTTTGGCTCTTTCCCTCAGTCCCCGCTGCCGTTCTGCCTGTTGTCCATGAAGATGAAGGGGAAGCCCTTTTTTCCTCCTGGACTGCAGTACATCGTTAACGCATCTTTCAGTTCAATTGAGCGCTAACTTTAGTATGAGGCGCATCCTCGTAGGAGAAAAGAAGTCCACCACGCTAACTACTATAGATGTGCAAACTTTTTGGCATCAAGGAAGGGCGCCCAACTCCTACAACGGTAGGTCGATATTCCACCTTATTATGCGTAGCCGCTTGACTCTCACTTTTCCAAGATTAATCCCCCAGGCGCCGGCTCGTCTGATGCAAAAAAGCACCACACTCTGTGTAATTACGCGACGGGCAGAGTGAAATCGTGCTTCGGTGGAGAGTGAGAGCTTGTGATACTGCTCAAGCGATAGTCCCCAGATTTGCGACAGGCCTGGCCAAACGAAAACAGAGGGTGAGTGGAGGGAACGTTTTCCTTTCTTCCACACATTCATTATGCGCCCTTAGTTTTTCACAGCAAATCATTTCACCATCTACCTGGGGGACTCCCTAAAGTGGAAGATAGTTTTATGCTTGTTTCCGATTCGTTATTTGGTGAATTGAGGTTTTGCCACAGCACGGGCTAGCAGGCAATAGTTCTAACAGTTAAAGACCCCATTTCGAGGCACCCGGGAGTATTGTAACTATAGGAGTGACTGCCCCTCGCTACTATCCCTACTTACTAGTAGGCTGCGTTCACACCGGCTCTTAAATGCTACGCCTAGCAGAAAAATAAAAGGTTTCCTCCGCTGGCTCCACCGTTGAACAGTTGTGTAGGCAGCAACCCTAACCCCTGATTCCAAGTTGGCGAGATTCATGAATCGGATAGGTTTACCTATTCCTAGCCTCGACCGGAGGGAGGCTCGCATCCATCTGTTGAAGAAACTCCACAAGCTAGTTCGCCCGTCAAACAAAGAGGATTTATGTGCCAGCATAGCCGCGTTCATCACCGCATTCATACCCCGGGACCAGATTATGAAAATTATGCTGTTGACCAAACCTCGTTGTATAATACCATGTCAGTCAGTACCTTTGTGCAGCCTTGTATTGTCAATGGTTGGGCAGTGTCTGCTGTGCTTAACTGCAGTAGATTGTGCAGCTAAGCTAAGTTATCATACTTAAAGGTCAGTATTTTGAGGGAAATTCTAAGGGAAGCTTTCTTCATTAAATCCCAAGGTCAGGCAATACTCGCTACCAGAGTATATCATATGGCTACCAGTGGCCCATTTTCTACGATACCCGGGTAGCCTTATTAGGCCTTGATATCTAACAGTTACGGACTCCCACCGGAATCATTCAGGCACATACTTGTGAGGGCAGTGCTGTAGAACACCGCACACCATGCCTACAGACAACACAGACTATATAGAAGATAGCATGTATTTACCGTACCATCCACCCCAAGCAACCTCCCAACCCCAAGTGCCCCAGCGCAGACTAATACAACACCACACTCCAGATTACGCCATCGCAGGCGTAGAGACATTCATGCGTAGTGCATCGCACACTATATATCTTTCCAGAGTTAGGAAAACTGGTTACCCAGCAGGAACCCGGGGAACCAATACCACATTATTTAGCCGCGATATCAAAGTACCGGTATCTCCGCTGCAAATCGCCAACCCACTACTGTATCCGGAGAGAGCAACCCGGATACCATCGGTTGTGCCGGATTCAACCGCTAACGTTGTGGAACTGGCATCCAGTTCCCTGAGTGCAGATAAAGCTCTCTCCCTCGGGCGAATCTAGAGCTACCCACAATACTGCACTAGTACAGTACAATAGTCCATGCCCATGTATGATACTCCGGCACTCGCACTAAGCTAGAACGCGACTAGAATTTCTTCTCGGACATTTAGAGTGCGAGGTCCTATCATATCTAGTGGAGTACTATTGTAACTTACCAGTACTGTACCTCGTTTACCAGTATTTCGGCCCAGGCACCGATCCTTCCCGACTGGGCAGGCAGCAATTCACTGGCGGGATCACCGGCACTGTACCGAACAGAAACTAAATAACCCAAGAATACAGGGGCTTTTTAACCGCCACTGTTACACAGTACCAAACACGGGGTTTAGAGAAAACCCAAGACAAATTACTAAATACCGCCCCGACCAATAGGGGGTCTCAGACCGCCGATTCACCACGGTTCAAAGAGGTGGTTTGTAGTTCACGAACCATGAACTGGAAAAATGAACCGCGGTACTAGTACCGGCTCTGGAGGTGGTACTCAGGATGGTTTGATGGTTTGGCGGTTGGTGGTACACTGTTGACTTGCACAAAAGAAGGAATATTCATGAGCTATCAAGCGCTACTATGCTAGTTTCCTTAAAGCTAGCTAGTAAAGATTTAGTTCTTGATCATCAAATAGACAAAACGGGTACTAAACCTTTAATCTGTACCGGGGAGGTTTCACACCATACTACACTGAACCACCTAGAACAGCAGTACGCATCCCGGACCTGAACCACCGGTCTGAGACCCCCTAATAGCGTACAGCCGTACCGTACTGGTATTCCTCAACCATTAAATTCGGATTTCGGATTACCAACTGGAGCACATATCTTCCTGGAGAGAGTGCGTACCAGGCGGAGAGAAAGGACGCGGTGCAGATCACTCTCTAGGCGAAGAAAGTGGGCCGTCTGATGGTCGTTGGTATTGTACCGTACTGAGAGCTTCTACTCGTGACACCACTGCGGTGATGTTAAGGAGGTGTTTCGCTCCTACATCCGCAGCCTTCGCCGAGTCTCGGATCCAAAAAAATTGTCTCATCACGATCCAGCATAGTTTAAACAGGAGATTGTTAGCTCGTGAACTGCCGACTAGAAAAATGAGCTGCGGTGATACGAGTACTTGTAGTAGCGGTCCCAGGGGCGGTTGATAAGTTGGTTTGGTGTGCTCGTAGCTGGTGGTTCAAAGTTAGCCTAGCCGTCAGAGCATCAAGCTCGATAAAACAGGAAGGGTTGCAATTGCCAGCGGGGAAAAAATTACAAGTTAACGGCATTTCCCCTTAGGAACTCCAACCAATAACCCCACCTTTCCCTTCGCAGCATTAGTCTCTTGCCTATGGGCTTTATCGAACTGGCGGGGGAATTAGATCGTGAACTAGGAGGGTTCACCACGTGCTGCGACAAACCCCTGAGAACGGTAGCACGTATCCCAGATCTGAACCGGCAGGTGTTGATATCGTGGTACAGGCTTGGGCTCGCTTCGTACTTTCCATATAGGCATAAGACTACCACCATGTTGTACTGTCCTGATCGAAATAGGAAGCCAATAATTCTGTTTATTACCGCCGCCCGCTCCCGCTACCCCTATACGGTACTCGCCTACGGTTTTGGGTGAGAGAATTTTGTGAGGAATACCGTAGCTAGCCTTCAAGCAGAGTGAGCTTAGTCGGCACCTGTGGGGTACTCGAGTGCAGTGCTAACCATGCCGCATAATGTCTCCAAATTCAAGTCGCTTTGCTTCTGGTGTGCCACCACGAAAAGAAACGCTTTCAGTATTATCTCGAGTTATCCCATAGTCTGTCGGGTTGCTGCGCCCAAGAAAACCTGTTAAGAAAATACCGAATCTGGCCAAGAGAATAACGGGATCTGGGAAGTTTCCTTCCCTAACTGGAAATAATTTACCAAGGGTTTCAAACTGAGACTTGTGCAACCAGTTTTCTTGGGTGCAGTGACAGACTAAGGGATACGGTTTTTCGCCAAGACCGGGCGTTACTTAAAGTTGGACGGTGCCCGGAGTCTGAAATGGGTCCCTTCAATGCCCCAGTCAACATAATAACCAAGGGGCGGGTTCTAGGTGTCCAGTGCTTCGCCCCCAAGCGCATGGCGTGATGTTTGATCACCATCCGAACCCTTGCAAATAGTGATTAGAAGACACTCAGCCGCATTGTTGTAGACACCTAAAACCCACACCTCGGCTACTATGTCAACTGGGGGTATTGAAGGGACCCATTTCAGACTCCGGGCACCGTCCAACTTTAAGTAACGCCCGGTCTTGGCGAAAAACCGTATAACTCGAGATAATACGGTATCGGGTTTTTGGTTAGCTATCATGCCCCCAGTAGACTATTAACCTTATTAATGGTAGGGATACAAATAATACCTGTAGAATGCCAACATTGCAGTGCTAGTGCTACAAAAAAAAAAAAGAAGTCTATGGCACCCACTTCCTGCGTGCGCCGTACAGTATTGACTTGTACTCGTACTTTTGCAATGGCACAGAATTCCCATATCGGTAGGTTGGGCAATGCTACCCATTACGTCCCGTGGTCGGCAGCTGATAAAGTTCCTCTTGGGTGCTTTGGATCTATCAATTGTTCTTACTTTCAATAGCCCCCATCAGCAGCTTCCATAAGCTCGTATCGAGCGGGTGTAGTGTGATGTTTTAAGGGCAATAAATTACCCCTCCCTCTCTTCTCGAGAAGTTCCAGAAACCGGGACTCGATCAGCCCTTGCCCTGGATTCACCTGCCTCTGGCAATTTCCGAAAGGCCCGAAGCTCTTCAACACTCGTAATTTTTCTACAGCATGGTACCAGCTTGCTCTCATACCTTGATTGGTGCTGATACAGTACTCGTACCGGTATTCGGCTTAGCTATAAAGGGTATCATTATGTACCGGTAGTCACACATCGGAGCTGGTAAGAAATGGGATTACTGGTACCCCCGGCACTATTTCGTGCCGCTCGCCCTCGGCTGAAATAGCACCTTGCACATCTTTTAGTAGGCCATCGACAGGTCTACCAAGTGTGGTTTGATCGATTCACGATGCAATAGGTAGAGACTTTGAATGACACGGAGTCATAATTACCGTGATAGGTTTTCTTGCAGCGCATGATAATACATCTGTTATAGGCAGGCGAGGCGCTCAGGCATATTGGGGCCCGAGAACTTTGTGGAGGCAGTCGTGCTGATTGGTGTCGGGTATAAAGGGTTTAATGAAGATCGCCCCGCTAACCTTGAAGTGGTGAGGGGCTATTCTTAAGCTCTTTAACTCGCACTGGGAAGCACCGTGCCAGTATAATACCATTCAAGTAGGAATTGGATGGCCAGTACAGTATCGGTATGATATCCATTAATGGATCATTTGTTTGTGAGAACAAAGGGCTGGGTGTTTGTCGAGAATAAGGATTCTAACCGACAGGCTTCGTCTCTTATTGGGCCGGGACTTGGTGAATCAGCGGACTTGTCTATTTTGGGCGAAAGTTTCTGGGTATCGTAGTCGCGCGGTCTCCTAGCCAACCAACAACAATTTCCAGCGGCTGAACACTGAAAGATGTAAAACACGCCGCCATTGCTCTCGGCTCTAATTGGTTCGATTTTCCGGCTTGGGGCCTGTATCCTGGGTCCAAAGTGGCGGACCCTGGTTCGCGAGAAAAAAATTCCCCCGATTGAGTGTGAGGGCGGGGGAAAGGACGGGGGGGGGGGAAGTGACTTGTTCGTGATTCCTTTGTCCCAGATCAGTTCCCCAGCGTAGGCAGCCAGCATACAGTCAGACGCAGGAGAAGCCGTACCCAGACTGCGCAGGTCAGTGTGAATATTTCCCCAGAGATTTGCGGAACGATCTTGGCTACATACCGGTGCTCAAGCAATCGCTGCCTTGTTCTTGTATCACTCCCATTCGCACTCCCTGCTCCAATTTATGACCCGCTTGGCTAAAACCCAATAAACACAAAGAATCCTGCTTTCGAGGAACCCAATAATCGGTGTTGTGCTGACTGTCCTCTTGGGGTTCGCTTATCCCTGTTAGAACATGGGTAGCTCAAGGGTTTAGACTATTGTTTGCCTGTGCCATTAGGGGGCGTGGTTTGGGAGGGGGAGGGATGGGGGGTCCTGCGCCTAAGGACAATATGGCAGTCTTTTTGGAGCTGCTGGTTCCCTTTGACTGTATTCTCCCTTCCTGGGCTGCGGGGAAGGAAATAAGTAGTTGGCACTGACAAAATATGAATACTGCGCTCGAGTACCCTACTCGAGTATGTGGTATCCTCTCACCGAATAGAAGCAAGAAAACTTGCGGCATTCTGCAACATCTTTTTCCAACTCTCCTCGTCCTGACCAACGAATGTCCCTTGAGCCAGTATCACTCAGGCCGAATAGGATCTGTGATGACGCCCACTTGAGTCAAACCGAGCCCGCAAAGCGTGAAGAACTGCTCACCCGCAGAGGGTTTTGGCCAATCTAAACCACAAAGCGGGACAGATCAGGTCTCGGCCAGACTTGATTGAGAAATTTCCTTCGTCCTCTCCCGGTTCGCAACCACTCGTCGCCCAGGGGGCGACTAAGTCTAATCACGGGGGTGCGGGCGAGGCACAGAGAAAAAGGCAATGGGAAGAGAAGAAGAAAAAAATTCACAAAAGCAAGTCCCAAACATCCCATGCACCATAACATCGTAATATAACCAACCAGCTCCCTAATTGTGTCTCGTTGATCTAGTCCGTTGACTGGCTTGCCTTCCAAACTTTGCGTGCTGCTGGCCGTGCAGCTTTCGTTCGCCAACTCGTCGTCAATCGGCCGCTCTTCCCCCTCTTCCTCATCCACCCCCATAGACTCCCTTTTTATTGCTTTAAGCAACTTTTTGCTCCCTGATACTTTCCCACCCGCCCATCCCAGCTGGTGCTTATGTACTAGCGTTTTCCCATCCTCATTTTGGTGAAATGAACCATCGTTGTCGCCTTGACTCGGCTCCGGAATTATAACCGAATTTCGGTTGATTTTTCTTTCTGAACTTCTATCATACTTACTGGCTTCCTGTCTGCTGGGTTTGCGGTTGCCTGCCTCTGTTTTACTTCTCGAAGGTGTTTGCTTAGCGAATTCGAATTGAGCCGGGTGCCTGCATACCCGACTTTCAGCTTCGGAACAACCCTGTTGTCGAGAGGGGACCTTGGGAACGAATAGTAGCACTGCCAAACTGGTAGCTGCGCAACTTGGAGGGATTTGTTAAAGCCTAAAATGTTTGTATAATTAATTGCTCGGAGTGCTTTGGGATGCCAGATTCTTTTTAATATCTGCTTGTCACCTTTTTCTTAATCCAGAGTGGGAGTGAATGCTATCAGATCAGATCACTAATGGGTTTCTCTAGTGTGCCTAACTTGCCAGAATAGTGATTACACATACCGGGGTTTTGGGGCATGCTCAATAACCCAAAGACCGAATCACCCTCGAAATCGCACTAAAAAAAACTGGGGGAAACATGACGAACTCATTCTCCAATGCAAAGGGCAGTCGAGAAAATAGAGATCTGGAGAGGGGGAGAGCTTATGTCTCATTTCGGATGTTTGTTTCTCCCATCCTTTTTGTCAGAATTTAATGGTTTTCTGTTTTATTTTTACAGCGTTCTTTTTGTGGAGGGCTTGTAAACTTTTCTTGATATGAGCCTTTTTTTCTCCTCAGATTGTGGACGGAATGACTAACGTTTTTCAGAGTTCTCCCCACGGATAACATACCCCAAACAGTGCATCTTATTGGCTCATGGGATAATTTCCGCACTGCTCTGCCAATGGATCAAGATTTACGTGTTGGTCGTGGAGTTTGGAAAGGAATGGTCATTGAAAAAGGCGGTCTTGAAATGGGGCATAAATACACTTACTACGTTAGTTTCTCTTTGACTGAGCATGTGTCCTCGAACCGGTGCAGGGCGTCATTGACATATCAGTCAGTTTCTTCTTGACTCCAAAACTTTCATACCGGACCCAGCATCCACATCAGACCTGACCGTAGTTGATCCAGTCAATGGGCGGTTGGCTTCAACGTTATACGTCCCATTGGAACTTCCGCCATCGCCAGAGAAACCACCAAGTCCACCACCACATCTTTTTCTCTCAGCTCAAACTCCTACACCACCAACAGCTCCGATAGATGAGAAGGCCAAAACAATTTCTCCGGCTAGCGTTATTGGATCTTCCGTGTTTGCCGGTAGTAGTGACGAGGGTGGGCTGTTCGAAGAGCCACGCAAGGTTCCAGAGCACCCATCTATTCAGAGTCCCGTTGAAATTGAGGCGCCAAGCAAAGACCCCGAAAGTCTGGGAGGAAAAGCGGGAGGACGGAACGGTCGTAGGATATCAATTTTTCAATTTGGTACCGCTAAGGATCTTCCAGTCTCGACGGAAGGGATTGTAATCAAGAAGCGCAAGTGGACACTAGCTAAGAAAGCGTCTGGCATATTCCGCGGGCGAAGCAAGGTTAGGACTGAAGATGTTGATAACGTCTCCAAAGTGGTTGATCAACCGGGGGGGGCAACGGCTGTAGCGGGAGCCGAAGGGGTCGCGGTAGAGGTTCTGCCAAAAAAACAGGTACCTCCACCAGCATCGATAAAAAGCTCCAATAAGATCTCGGATATTGTTGGATATCTTAGAGAGACATCTTCAGAAATGTCGATCAACGGATCAGGAGGTCTGCAGCCACACCCTGCACAGGCTTACTATCATTCTCCAGTGACTTCAAACCGCTCGAGTGCTCCCGGCCATCGACAAATTCAACGGAATCAACAACCACAGCCTGAGCCACCTCCGCAACTGTCTCCGATACCGCCACAGGCAGCACTCTTATTCGAAGTGACCAATATTGCTTCGAGTGCAAAGGAAAATCCGCACTCGCCTTCCCTTTATCACTCGGTCACGTCAGCTTGTTCTTCCCGTGTTCCTTCGACTTGTTCTTGCTCTCTAAATATTTCCTCCCTATTTTCTCCCGATGAGAGCTGCGCCAGTGATGATGAAGTCGACGGAGAAGATGGCGATTCTTTTGAGATTGAAACCCCAATCGATGGCCTTGGGATCTCTGCCCCGCAATATAACACACCTAAACAATGCCGTTCCCAGGAGAAAGAGCAGCAAGCCTTAGTCTCTCCAAAATACTATAATTTCGATGAAATTTCGGTCGACGCGCCAGGCGGAAACCGAGATATTGGACGATACGCTGGGGATGTGATCATGAACGAGGCCAATAACGGGAATTATGGTTTTGCGGTAGGCGGGATGAAATCTTTAGAGTGCTTGAAAGAAGAGGTTGCTGGAGACCTTGCCTGGAGATCTGAACTTGCCAACGAGTTAGGCTATCTTGGCGGCATTGTTGTCTAACGTTTCGACCGGTCTGGGGACCCAGCATTATTTTTGCCAACTCTTCGCATACCTTTTTCTTTACGTTCCTTGTGGTATACCTTTTGCATTTCCCCTTCCTTTTCGTTTTAGGTATATATCCTTTCCTTTGCAATGAGCCCATAGCATTAATCATCTGCATCCATCCCATTTTTTTTCTTTTTGGGAGCTTATTTCTTTCTGGGGTGGCGTATTATCGTTCTTTTTTTTCTTTCCGGCGCAGCGCATGTATGTTAGCATTCTTTTCTCATAGGGGGAGTAGTTGGGGAGCTCAAAAGGCATATACAAGGGTTTCTGGTTGTTTCGGTTCGGTGGGGTATCGTGGCTTACATATAAACTTTCTTTGATTCTTTTCTCCCTTCCGAAGATATCCCTTTGGTCAGGCATATACCTCTTAGTCGTTTATTTTTCCAGGCTTTCGTTCATGAGCGTTTGGTTGATTACATTGCTGGTTGGTTTATTCTTAGGAAAGGCACACTCTCCTTTGTTCTGAGGGCTTTTTTCTTCCGTATTTTTCAAGGGATGTTGGGTATTCTGCTTCCCTTGTCAGTCTACCAAAGCTTGGCCTCCTATATCTCGTTCCCACTAGGGTAGTGGGAGCTGCAATAGTAATTCTGGTGGACATCGGGGAATGCAGGGCGTTCATGCGTCATAGTCGATTATACGCTGAACTTGGAGTTTGGTAGGTGCTATGTAGGCAAAGAAATTGCCTTGGCAGAAGTGAGGCCTAGCTCTTTCGCCCCAGATGTTTTAGTTATCTGGGAATGAGTTTGCCGGTTTCCAGACGCCATTTGTGGGGGTTGTGCGTTGTAGTGGAGACACATTTGCCCGGGGCCCAGCGCGATGAAATTCTACCACGCACAACATACCGTTGGGGCATTCCTGTGTGTTCTGGCCCTGGGCAAACAATTGATACCCGCACTATAGCATCCCACCCTCAACCCAGACATCGTCCATCTGTCGGCCAAATGTTACTCCTTGGCACTCCTCTCTCCCTCCAGTATAAAAGCGTCGATTCCCCCCGCACTCGTCTCTTTTTTTTCAATCAACTTAGAGCAGAGCTTTCTGCTCACCAATGGTCAGCTCTCGTAGTTGCTCATCATCTCCATTGCACACAGGAGGCTGGATGCTACAATACTACGCCAGCTGCTTCCTACCCAGTTGGGCTCTTTAATTTTTGATTTACTCTGAAGGTCCATTTCGCCTTTATTTTCATTGTCTTCCTGGCCCTTGTGCGAGGGGATGAGGGAGATTCAAAGACTGAGTTACTCTAATCTGGGTTGTCTACGAGAAGACTATGCGATCTTAAACTGTCCTCCTTGGCTGAGGTGAGAATGCAGGCTTTGGTCTGAAAGTTGCTATAGCTCCTAGGGCTTTTGTATGGCCTTCCTGAGCTTATTTTTTTGTCTGCTACTATACTCTGTGATTATGCTAATACTACTTTTAAAGATTGGACTATATACCCCTCAATCACCCTCAGCAGCTCTCCTAGAATGGAATAGCTATGTGCAACTCAGGTATGCCATAGAAGCGACCTGTTGAATTGCGGAACTGGACCTTATCGCGGTGTTCCATCTTCTCTTACTCTTGCACCATTCAATGATTTCACCTGTATAGCACCGAATCACTTTCGACGGCTCTTCCGATCCGCCGAGACCACCCTCTCCCACCACCACAGTACCTTACCAATCAAAACATCTAATCTTAAGCTCCACCTGCATTCTTTCACCAATCAGCATCTGCTTTTCCACAAACCCTCTTCACAACATCTCACTCGGCCCCAATCCCTCCTGTTCAAGATTTTAAAAGAAAACCCGCCCAAGTTCCGGCCTCTATCCAACCTGCACCGCACCTGCCCTCCTTCTACTTAACACAACCTCACCCCAAAGAATCAATTACAGTGAAAAAAAAAAAAAGGGGCCTAACCAAAAAACGATGTCATCCTCCCAAGAAATTGCGGTGATCGCCGGAACCGCTGTTGGAGTAGTATCACTCCTTGCACTCATGCTCACGGTGCTCATATGCGGTTGCTGTAACAGGAAAACCTGCAACAGTGAGGGTATGCATAAATACCATCACTCCTTTCCTCTCCCGGCTTTTTTTCCCAACCAGGGTTGATTGAGCCAGTCAAACTAACGTCCGGGTATGTATGTATGTTAGAAGGACCGCAACCTGACGTTGAGCTCGGAAATACCCAGAATACTAGGGGTCCCTGCATCTGGTTTGCCCGGGACAGTGTTTCCGAGCTTAGACGTGGGCAAAACCTACACCTACCCGCGATGCCGGCAAGCGAGCCGTTCAGCGAAGCGTCTTCTATTCAGGAAAAATTGTCTATCCACATGCCGGTGGCTATAAGTGATGGGCATGATGCCGCTGCAGTTGAATCCTTCTCTACCAGAACTTGTTCTACAGGTGGTGATGGGTCTTCTATGGATGAGGGTATGGCTCCTGCGGAAGAGCAAGGCGATGGGGGCCAAGGGGTGGCTGTGGCGAAGGGAGGGCTGAATGGTCAGGTTTTTCCGGTGGAAATTTCTTGCCGAGCGATGAGGGAGGGGTTGGGTCGGGACTGAGGATGGTTTGGGGATGTGCTCCGAGTACTGTACTGCATACATTGGATGGGAATCGAGTTTCTTGTGTTCATGGATTTAAAGCTCGCGGGCCGGCTCTCCAGACGAAAGTTCTTGCTTTACATTCGAAACTAGTTTCTTGGGTTGCGTTTGCTATTGTGATTGCTTGGGTGGATCGGATTCGCAGGAGGAGTTGATTTTTTTTTTTTTTTTTGAGAGGGGAAAACGCGTGGGGCAGGTGTACAGTACTGTACAGTACTAGCTTTCAAATGATCCTAGTGGGGTTTTGGCACAGTTGCTAGACAAAAGTGCTCGTCATGTACTATCTTAGATTTGTAATTACGCTCTATGATAGTTGAGTTAGCTAAAATGACTAGATTGCTGTCATCTGCCCGTTCAGATTCCAAACATTATGAAACTTCAGAACTTTACTTGCTATAGTGCTTAAGTTGGCCGAAAGGGTTTGCCGAATTTATGCTTCGATCATTTGAAAGATAGGCTACGTTATGAGAAATGTAGCGAGGCACAGCGGCCCCGCACCCCTCAGTGCTGCGTGAGTGACACTGTGCTTGGTGGTGATTGCGACAAATGTTAAAAGGAATGGTCGCCAACTTTCCAGAACTCGGTACGAGAGCCCTTTCCCGCCTGTATCGACCCCAGGAAGAGCTATGCTGCGATTCTTTAACTTAGGTGATACATAACCCAGGGGTTTCGACTGATTCATTGATAAGGCTTGACGTGTTTATCCTGTATATACGGATTCCGCAGGCGCTTTAGGGTGTCTGCATCGCAGCGCAAGATTTGTGGCGTGCATTACCGGCACTCTGCTCGCACAGGAAGGAAGATAGCACTAAACCAGGTGTGGCATTCCCACTCTTGAGGTGGTGGCGCGGGTAGGGCGCCCTGAGGGGGATTGATAAGACAGGCCTAACGTATCGGTGAGGTTCCACAAATGACCCCGCTTTCTTCAACCCAAAATCCCAACTCGACTGCCTCTCTCCCCATCATCTACAATACCCTAACCTGCGAAAAAGAGAAAATGCCGGAATCTTTCAGTCATAATACCCACTCTTTTAACACGATTAGCGTGTCAAATCATTTTACGGTTGCCGATGACCGATCTAATATCCTAGCCTGGCTATCCCCACTAGATCCCAAGCCACGGCATCAAGACATCCAAGACCGCAGGGTCGAAAATATAGGGGAATGGCTCTTACAAACCGATGAATTTAGAAGCTGGAGTGCCAGTGGTGGGGAAGGTGAATCCGGTGACGCAGTTTTGTTTTGCTATGGGGGCCCCGGAGTCGGCAAAACATATATTAGGTAACAGCGACGAACCTCCCGGAATAGAAGAAAAGGACGAGTACTGACAAGCAGTGATGTTAGCTCATTGGTGATAGATAGCCTGTGTGATCAGGCCGGAGGACAAAATGTCGCCGTTGCGTGCTTCTATTTTGACTTTGCGGCTCGACAAGAGCAATCACCAACGAGTATTCTGGGTGCCCTGCTCAAACAACTTGTGGTCGGGTTGGGAGAGGTGCCGGAGGAAATGACCCGAGCCTATGAGGAGCAGAAAAATTTCATTGGTGGACGGAGACCGCGACATACCGATATTGTGAAGATGCTGCAGGCTGCCTCTTCCAAAAAGCGCACTTTCATATGCATCGACGCTCTGGACGAGTGTGTGCCAGAACATCGAGTAAAGCTTCTTGGTTCGCTAAACCAAGTTCTCCAAAATTCTCCAGCCACTAGAATATTTGTGACTGGAAGACCGCATATCCGACCCGAGATCGGAAGGCGTCTTTCTGGAAGAGTGACGAGTCTACCCATAAGTACCAAGACAGATGATATTATTAGATATCTTCACTCCAGATTGGAGGAGGACACAACCCCGGATGCAATGGATAGTAGCCTGGAGGCGGATATCCTGAGGAAAATTCCTGAAGACGTTTCCGAAATGTACGATATGTAGAAGCAACGACACTATGGAAGCACCTTAAGTATGCGCTGACAGATACATATCTAGATTCTTGCTAGTCTCGCTGAATATCGATGCCGTCCTGCAAGAAACCACAATCCATCGCAGGCGACAAAAGCTCAGCGCAATGGCCAATGGTTTAGGGTTGGAGGATGCATATGGCGCAACACTGGGTAGGATAAGAGGGCTAGGGGGAGAGAAAACGAGGCTTGGCATGGCTGCTTTGATGTGGATATCTCACTCGGAGCGGCCCTTGAAGGCCGATGAGCTGCGCCACGCCCTAGCAGTCGAAATAGGGTCACATAATCTCAATACCGACAATGTTCCTTCAATAGGTACATTGCTAGCCTGTTGCCATGGACTTGTTGTAGTGGAAAAGGAGGCTTCCACAGTCCGGTTGATCCACTTTACGCTTCAAGAATACCTTCGGGCTCACCCCGACCTTTTTAGCGCACCTCACTCGGAAATGGCAGAAACCTGCCTAAGTTATCTGAATTCTCACCAAGTCAAAGCCTTTTCGACCAGCCCCGCCCCCGTCCTCCAAGACACACCATTCCTCGAATATTCTTCCCTATATTGGGGAGTTCACGCAAGAAGGGACCTTTCAGATTGTGCGAAACAGCTTGCACTAAAGCTACTTGACGACTACAACAGCCACACATCCGCTAAAATCCTCTTGAAAGCACAAAATATGTGGGATGTTGATGTAGATAAGATTTCCGGATTCAGTGGACTACATTGCGCATCCTTCCTCGGGATTATTGAGATTGTAGCTAGTTTGGTAGAGATGGAAGGTTGTAATATCAACCAAATGGACTCTACAGGTAGGACACCACTCCATTGGGCTTCTCAGAAAGGGCACGAAGAAGTGGTACAAGTACTGCTCGCGCGGGGCGGCGTCAGCCCAGACAAACCAGATAACAGCGGCCTGACACCACTCTCGCGGGCTGCCAGCGGTGGGCACGAGGGGGTGGTGAAGATGCTACTCGGACGAGACGACGTTGACCCCGACAGACTAGATAACAGCGGCCTGACACCACTCTCGCGGGCTGTCTGCAGTGGGCATGAGGGAGTGATAAAAATACTACTGGGGCGGGACGACGTCAACCCCGACAGACCAGATAACTACGTCCGGACACCACTCTGGTGGGCTGTCTACAGTGGGAACGAGGGAGTGGTGAAAATACTACTCGGACGAGACGACGTCAACCCCAACAAACCAAATAACGACGGCTGGACACCACTCTTGTGGGCTACCAGCGATGGGCATGAGGGAGTGGTGAAAATGCTACTCGGACGAGACGACGTTGACCCCAACAAACCAGATA
>Ga0307509_10005002_pt1 | contig 18704 bp, 25 predicted proteins | sample 10_EM_MG_FD_202245 | JGI IMG/M metagenome (GOLD analysis project Ga0307509, IMG submission 202245) | Populus trichocarpa ectomycorrhiza microbial communities from riparian zone in the Pacific Northwest, United States - 10_EM | ecosystem: Host-associated > Plants > Roots > Unclassified | place...
TCGTCCACAGCGTCCAACTCCTTGACAGGTGAGCTGGAAACCGGGAGCCCCTCAGTCTCCCTCACATCCGATCTCCCGTTCGGTGTAAACTGAGGGTCGATGAACGGAAACTCGGCATGGGCCTCCGCCACATTGTAAGGTGTGGTGGAGAGTTTCGTCTTCTTCATTCGTTCTCTGACTGCTTTTTTGAGGTGCCACCAACAGAGCTGAATTTTCGGGTTCCAAACCTCCATCACAGCGCTGATCTCCGCCATATCCTTATCAACATGGACAAAGGTCGGGAATTTGTGTTGTCTGTTTCCCTCTGTAAGTCATGCAGGTGATAGAATACACATTGGGAGAAGCTTACAGGTAGCACCCAGGCCAACCTCAACGAGACTGGTCCCAATCTTTGCGGCGATCATCCTCATCCCCCACACAAGTTGATCGACGCCCTTCTCCCCATCAACCTCAAACACGTCCACTTCCTCGCTGAACTCTTTGAGTAACTGCCAGGCTGAGTCCATCTGGTCCTTAGGGTTTCGCTTCCAAGAGGATTGGGCGAATTTCGTCCAAACGGTGGTGATTTGTTTTTTGGTCACATGAGGGTATTGCGACTGAATCTTCCCAGTAATATCGTTAGGTAACGCCCAGTCGATGTTGTCACGAATGATATCGACGGCTTCGGGAGGAATGGAGACGTCGAAGTATGGCGTGTGATTTTGGGAGTGGGACAGGGTGATGCGGAGGGTCTGGGCCTCCCCGTCGCTTGTGCAGGTGATGAGAAGCTCGCTTCGGCACTCGAAGCGCTTCAGGCCGAGGGTTTCGCGGCGTTGAACCCCGTCCTTCGTGCTCGGCTGGGCCTTCTTTCGACGAGCCAGATCTTGGCAACACCAGAAACGTCCAGTGATTCCATTCTTCACAGGTGCGTAGTCATGAATCCTAACTGTAATGTCAGTGCATGGAGTTATGTCCGTTTAATCGCGTTACCTGAACCGATAGGCAGACACGCGCCAAATTTCGGATGCAGTCAATTGGACGCGTTCTTTTGTTCCCATGGATGGGTCCAATGAGATTCTAGTTCGCCCATGGAAGTTCACTTTGCCAGAGGGGACCTGAAACGCGAGCTTAACTTCGGATATGAGGTCATCGAAGGAGGCAAATTCCATCTCGGCTAACTTTGGTGAGTTAGATATTGTGTCCCGCCTGGCACGCGCCTTCAAGTATTGACACATACCTTGGCGATACCAGCTTTTTTCACCGTCTCTTGGGTACCCGGTGCCATGTTCTCAAGCTCCTCAAACTTGCGCTTCCGTCGCGCCTGGGCAGCCCCAGCCCGCTGCTTCTCGAGGCAGGGGTCACAGCGAATTTTGTAGTGACCCTCGGGTAATTTTTCTTTGCATTGTCGGCAGGTGTTGGGACCGTTTGTCGCCTTGAGTATGGTCTGCATAGTACGTGGTCGTGCGTTTGACTGTGTTTGCTCTCAGACATATCCAAACGGGTCTCCCGCTGTTTGCTCGACTGTTGTATTTAGGTATATTAAAATCCCAGCAGAGTGCTCAACGAAAAATAAAATAAAAGATTAAGTTCACCGATGCATCAGTCCACGAAGTCTTCTCCCCCTCCTACAAGGCAGTCGGATTGCCTTCCGAACGAGGATGAGTGATCGTGGAGAAGACCTACCGTAAAAGGGAGGCATCGTCCGTGAGAGAGCTGGGTGCGCTAGCTGCAATAGCTATAAAGAACGCCCGGAGCTCACGCCCTGTAGAACCGGAACCTGGTACCAGCACGAGACAGCCGAGGCGAAGGGGATTCAAACTCACGCAGTCCAGGATATCGATACACAACTCTACTTCCATTGGATCCAGATCCGATCCTCCAGGACAAGATCCTGGCCAGGATCTGAGTGGTGGTGCCTTGCGTCCTGGCCACGAGGAACTCGCGCTCCAAGCGGCACCGTGGGTTGAAAGTGCGCGCTCCGATGGTGGCGTACGATGGAGAAATTTATCCGGTCTCGAGCAGTGGTGTGTAGTAAGCGCTGAGCTTTAGACACACCCGCTCGTTCCCCACCCACCCAAAGTGCTCAGTACTAATCCTCAACGCCTGTTGACGGTCCGCCTTTGTCTTGGTTGTCCACCCACATGAGCCTTTGATGACACCAGCAAGAACACCAAGGTGAGCAACCGAGTTCGCGCAACAACTTGAGGCAGTGTGTCGCGACAGGACCTTCACCTCGAGGAATAAGCGAGTCTGAGGGGGGTAAACACGCTGTTCGAGAGAGAGACTACCACCAGGCACGGACTTAGGACGGGGTAGATTACAGACACGGCGGATTGAACGAGTTGGTGACGAGAACAGGAAAGAATCATTTTTTACGTTCCTCCGCCCAACACCGCGTGCAAGGAACAGGACCTTGGCGCTCGTCCGTGCGATACCGACAACGACGACGACGACGTCAGCGACGGCGACAAAGATCCTACGACCTTTAACGAGCGCCACGACCAACGCCCTCTGCGAGGCTTTTTACCACAACCGCGATTGGACTGACGGTTGGCGATGGCGTTTAATCAGGTATCTTCAACGTCCTTGACTCCCTCACGACCCGCTCCCCCCGCCCCCCAACGAGCAGGCCCCGGTGCAACCTACAACCCTGCATTCTCGATACCATCCTCCTCTGGTTCCTCTTACTCTGGTATCGGCGGTTCCCCAAATCGAAACTCAGAAAACATCATGAACACTCATGTCGTCCGGAGTGGGACAGTCAGCATCAAGGAGGACGGTTTTGCGACAAGTTGGCTATGGCGGCCAAAGTGGCTGGTACTCAAGGAGCAGACGTTGTCGATACACAAGAGCGAGGTGAGTCTACTCTATCGCCCAAGACTTCTCCCATATCACAATCCACCTGGTGACGGCTCAACCGCATTTTCACCCTCTATAGACCGGCTCCGCGTCCGGAACCATCAACCTTCGTGACATTACCAACATAGAGCGGATTGACCTCAAGCCCTATTGTCTCCTTCTCGAGACGAAGGACAAACGGTTCCACTTGTCCCTCAAGAACGACGAGGAATTATACGGCTGGCAAGATGACATCTACTCACGTAGCCCTCTAATGGGCGTCAGTAATCCCACCAACTTTGTTCACCAAGTACATGTAGGCTTCGACCCCGTCACCGGTGCCTTCACGGTATATCTCGTTTTTTTCTTCCCCAGACGCATTGACCAAGTCGCACGTGTGCACTTGTTCCGTAGGGCATGCCCGAGACATGGCAAAAACTCTTGACAAAGTCCGCAATCACCCGGGAGGACTACGCTAAGGATCCACAAGCAGTCCTTGATGTCCTAGAATTCTACACCGATCACCAGAAACGCGAGATGGAGGAGCTCGGCCTTTACCCCAACTCCCGCCCGGGCACTTCTGGCAGCGGCCTTTCCGGCACAACGCTGTCACCCTCAACCTTGTCACCCTACTCACAGACTTCCAGCGCTCCAAGATTCAACGCTGGGACGGGTTTCGGTGGAATCGGCCATACCTCGGACCCGCGACCCCAGATAAGAAGGCAGGATTCCGCGCCGGGAGTAATGAACAGTGACCAGGATCAGAGAGGAGGTACGCAAACCACCTTACCTCAGAACCTTGCCTTAGCCAGAGCAGCCGAACTCGTCAACGGAACGCACATCCAACATGCCACCATCTCTGGAAACACTTCCAATGTCGACCCCCCCTGCCTCAGCTGCCCCCTACAATTTCCCCCACAACAAGCGGGACAGCCAACCTCCAATCCAATAGACCCGCGCCGTCGCGGCCCCTTCTCACAGCAAACCGCCCAGCCCCTCCCGCCCCCGGGCAGAAGACACTTCAAGATTATACGCCATCCTCCGCGGACCTTCGCGCCAGAACTAAGGCTCAAGGACCCTCTATTGACCACTCACCGAAGCCTCCTGGACTGGGCACCGAACCTCCTCCCGTCCGCAAGGAGTCCTTGAGCGAGAAAGACCGCGAGCGCGAACTGCGAGAGAGGGGGAGAGAAAGGGAGAGAGAGAGAGATTTGGAACGCGAGCGGAGAGAGAAGGAGAAGCGACCCCAGATCACTCCATCCAAGTCATCTCCTGCTACCACAAATCCCGCAACCTTTCCTGTCCTTGGACTCGCCGGTTCCGGTACCGGCCCTCCTCCCGTCAAACCCCTGCAACCCGTCAAGAAAACTACCACACCTGCTGTCACCGTCACCCAGCCTGAAGAAGATGGAGGGATTGAAGCTGCAGCGGCTGCCCTCGAGAAGCAGAGCGAGAAACCAAAGGAGAAGGAGAAGAGGATCAGCACCATGACAGAGGCACAAATCATGGAGAAGTTGAGGTCTGTGGTGAGTCAGGACGATCCAAAATTGCTCTATAGCAAGATCCGAAAGGTTGGACAAGGGTACGTCTTCCTTCGTTGGGGGTCCCCAACCTGTCGTTTACTTGAAATCCCAGTGCTTCCGGGCACGTTTATGTTGCCAAGACACTCGCCACGGGGAAGAAGGTCGCTATCAAGGAGATGGACCTCTCGAACCAGCCACGCAAGGAACTCATCGTCAACGAGATCTTGGTTATGAAGGAGTCACAGCACCCCAACATTGTGAACGTCCTCGATTCGTATTTGGTCAAGGGCAACGAACTTTGGGTTGTAATGGAATATATGGAAGGTGGCGCCTTGACCGACATAATTGAAAACAACACCTTGGAAGAAGACCAAATCTCGAGCATTTCCATGGAGGTCTGTCTGTTCCGCCTGACGCCGACTCCGTGGTCTGACGGGACATTCCCTAGACGTGCAAGGGACTTGGTCACCTACATAGTCAATCCATCATTCATCGAGATATCAAATCGGACAATGTGTTACTGGACGCTCAAGGTCGCGTCAAGATCAGTAAGCATTCCATTGACCCTAATTCTTCCTCCAACTCGGGTTGACCCTCGATCTCTGCAGCGGATTTCGGTTTCTGCGCGAAGCTCACAGATCAAAAGTCCAAGCGAGCAACCATGGTCGGCACTCCATACTGGATGGCTCCCGAAGTGGTCAAACAGAAAGAGTACGGTGCAAAGGTTGATATTTGGTCCTTGGGAATCATGGCCATCGAGATGATCGAGAACGAACCACCGTACCTTGACGAAGAACCCCTCAAGGCGCTGTACCTGATTGCCACCAACGGTACCCCGACATTGAAGAAGCCTGAAGCCCTGAGCCGTGAACTAAAGAGCTTCCTGAGTGTCTGTCTTTGCGTGGATGTCAAGAGCAGGGCGACCGCGGCGGAACTCCTACAGGTTCGTGTCTACATATTCTTCCAGTATCATGGGCGCTAACCCTGCCGTTGGCGGCTTCAGCACGAGTTCTTGAAGAAGGCGTGCTCTCCTGCCGGCCTTGCACCGTTGTTGCGGTTCAAGACAAAGCAACCGTAGTATTCGCAGCTACCGCACTCCCTTTGTGATGATTCATTGTGACATTCATCGCGTATTTATGTCTACGGGTGCCATATCCTCTTCCTCCCTATTTTTCTGTGTTGTTTTCACGCCGTATTACCCGACCAATACACTCAGTAACACCCCATCACGGACCCTCCACCCGAATAACCCCGAGAGTCACCCCGCAGCCTTGAGTCCCGAGGAATACCCTCCCCACAGGTCAACTTGAAGGGGGTGGGTGGGCGTCAGCACGGTTGCAGTCCGCAAGGCTCTACCAGCAAGTACGATCCTCAGCGAATCTGTCTGGATTCGAGAGGGATGTCGGTAGATTCCAACGAGGCGTGACCTTACAAACCGCATACGCAGTCAGCCCGACGCCCCCATGGCGTCACTAGCACTGTGATGCAACTTGAAGTTCAACTCCCGTCATAGGCTGCGCTCTGGTTCTGATACTGACTAGCTTAGTCCAGGCCCCTCGCTAACTTGCCGGGAAATGAACGTTTATTATCCGAGATCTCCGGGTAGTGCTTACTGGCATTGTGCCCGGGACCTGCGGCCCCGGGCACGCGCAACGTGCAAGAGCTTTGATACCTGTGAGAACCTGAGCGCGTGCGTGGGCCTTCCGCACGGAATCAAATTTGGCAGCGGGTTGCCGTCGTCACTCGGGGTTCCACTTAAGCCTGCCCCTAGGGGACGTGGGCCAATCATGAGTAAGATCGACACTACCGTCCTTTTTATATGTAGATTCGTTCGCACCCGGGAGATCTGGACATTAAAGTTGCTTGAGCTCGATTCTACCGACGAGAAATGACAGGAGTCTACCCTTCAAAACGAACATGAAGTACTTCGGGCGATCCACCAAGGAACGAACGAGACTCATCCGGCGACAGTGCCGCAACTTACCACTCGCTCACTGAACCTCACATACGCGGGAACATGTATCAGTGGTTCGCGGTAATACGGAATAGTTCAACGCACTTTTTGCAGATTCGAAGGTTCCTGGGGGTAATCCTGGGAGGAGGGGGTGTCGGGACGGGGCTTACGGTTACCTCAAACCAGACTCCTAACCCGTTGAAAAAATCGTGGAGGTGGCAATTGAGGGTCATCAAGTTCTGAAGTCTATAGACGTTGCCGTTTTCACCTGCCAGTTCATTATAAATTTCCTCATATCCGAGTCCGCGAATTATCGTCTAGGTGTTCCAGGTGTACCACTTCTGGGCGAAAGGTACTAAGCCAGCAGGGGATTGTTGAAAGTATAATGACACCTTCCTTTATCCCAACACACGCGGTCCCTGAGAATATGTGGGCGTACCCCGTTTTTACCATCTACGCCCCCCCGTGATACCCCGGCTCAAAGTTCGCTAGGTTCACTCCACGAGTGGCGGTCGATCGCACCACTCGCGATACACCTAAAGCTATCGCGGACCAGTGCCTAGGAACTCGTCAGCAAGGAGGCAAGAGTGTGTGACTCGGAACTCACTCTTCCTGGCCTCTGACTGATTCGCAGGGTACTTCTCGACGGCACCCTCAATGTCGGTGAGAGTGATGTTGCGTCACCGTCGCGAATGATAGGAACCAGGGGAGTGAGACCTTTGGCTTTACGAATTAGGCGGCGTCCGGAGTTAGTCGGTGAGAGATGCCACGGGAGCGAGGGAACTTACAGGGGCGGGGGAGAAACTGATCATGAAATCCTCCCTGGTTGATCACCAGATCATGACCGTCTCGTAGGTTGGTCAAGACCGTGTTCCGCGCAACATCGATGTGGTCAACGGCCAACAAATGACCGAGAATATGAATGTTGACTAGTTGCTTCTCCAAAGCTTTCCCTTCAGTTGCGGTTCGAGGGTTGCCCTAGCTGGCGCGTCAGACGTTCTACCTCACGGCAAACCTCACAAGCGGGGAGAACCGTAGGGCCCGGGTGAGTCCACCATCGCTGAGCCGTTCACCTGTCGGAAGGATCTTTTTCAAAGCTTACGACCGTGGCGGACGTGTTTCCTGGTCCCAGCTGAACGAATCACTCGGGCCAGTCGTAAGGTCTTTCACCTCCCCAGAGAGACGGGGAGAGTGATTGCCCAGGGTCCGACGCCCCCCCTCTTCCCACCTGCCCGACAGATGTTGGTCGGGCCGATACACGTCGACGGGAGAACCGTGGAGGATTCTCAAAATGAGGAGTGGACACATGGTAAATGACACCCCACTAACATAAAAATACATAACGACCGACCGGGATGTCACTCCAACAGGTAGGATCAGGTGAATTAAATGTCTAACACTGGGGTGAGACTGAAGTCAAAAGCAGCCCGTGACCAAGATCCTGTATAGCACGGTTGCGTCTTCGAACCGGGAGTTGCGAAGTGTGAAATGGATCATCTCGATGGTGTCGATCCCGTCCGGAGCTGCCGGATCCAGAATGGACAGCTTGATCAACGAGTAATAAAACCGGCACAGCTGTGAACGTGAGAGGGTTCAGTGATGCTGGAGGTCGGAAGAGAGAGGTTTTATACGTTTTGCACGCCCTTGGCAAATATGTCTTCGCTGACCGATCCCTCACGTTCTTCTACTTCGGCCCTGTCCAACCAGGAGATACACTCGTGCAGAAAGTAGCCGAGGGTTTCCGATTTTACTGTATCCCCCACTGTCGTAGGGACCCCATTGGTCCCTAGTGTCATCGGGGTTTTGTCGCGTAGAAGGCTTCCAACGACATCAAAAGAGTTCAAGGTAGGCGGGAGGTGAATGAGAGCGTCGAAACACATCGATCGCGCGCGCAAAGAGGGAGAGTTGGAGGAGGTTAGCAGGGTGGTCAATAGGGGCGCGCCGATCGAGGGATTCTTCGTTATTATCGGGAGTATATCTTCGGACGTCACCACGGGTGGGTTTGCCAGCCTGGACAACAGGGGCTTGAGGACCTAAGAAAAGGAGGTCCAGTCAGTCAACCGCCTGGTGTCAGCGCATGCCACGACAATTGACAACGTGCCCTTTGTTCAGAGAGTGACAACACTCGCTCACGGGCAGCGAGTAGTAGCGACGTGCCACGAGACAGCTCCACCAATTCGCGATCCTCATCAGGCGGGACCTTTGGGCGTGATGTAAGTTCTGTGGGCGAAAAACCCAAGCCGTTCGCGAGGTTGGTGGTGGGCCCGTCTTCGGTCGTGGAATCTTCACCAGCTCTGCGTTGAACACGTAAACAACGGATTGATCGGCCAGGAGGAGACCATACAGGTTGAATTGCCAGCTGCGGGTGTTGGCATCTTTCACCAATACCACTGCGCGTAATTCTGGGGGTATAGGATGCTTCAAGATGTGTTGAGGAGAGAACGGTCCGATCTGGGGCCCACGGCCATTCAGTGGTTTGGTTGGGTGAGGGGGGTGTTCCGGTCACTCACGTCGTTTCCATCACCTTTGAGGATCTTCCAAAGTACGTAGACGAATTGGTCGTTCCCTGCGAAACCGCCACCTTTCTCCATCTCGAGTGCCTTGTTGGTTTCTCGTACGAAAATGGCGTGTAGGACGGTGGCGAATGGGTTGATGGATATAGGGTGGGGGGCGTACATAGAGTATAGGATATAGCATGAAAGGATCCTATCGGCCGTCTGGAACACCACTGAGAGGGAGAGCGGGGGAGGAGCAGCGCAAACAACGACGTACCTCATTCCCTTCGTCGAGTGATGGCAAGATGGCATCGAGGGCGAGTTGAAACCTGGAGATGTGTGGGAACAGCTGTGCGAACGCCTGTGCGGCCTTTAAACACGGTAGGTTGTGAGCTTGGGAGAGTAGCTGGGCGACGGAAGCTCTGATAGACTGCGTTGAAGGTTGTTGAGACGAACGAGCCGGGAGCTGTGGCATTTGGTTGGTGCTGTGATAACCGACGGTTCGCATCATCGTGGGCGAGTGACAGGCTCTGGAAGGGGTTGGATGGTTTCCCGTCGATGTCTCTGTGGTGAGGGGGCAGTCTGACCCTAGGGGTTGCCAATGTGTTCAAGACCAAGTAGCTGTGTGCGATCGAAGGCGATTATTGCCGTCACTGTCGAGCGCCTACATACATCTAATTGCACATCCATCCATATGGTACATACACACGGACGGAACTCGAAATGCGCGAGGACACTCCCAAGTCCCCGGGTCACGAATGAAGCAAGTTGAGAAATCTGAACGACAAAACCGCACACATCACCGCCCCAACATATACCAAGGCGCGTATGTAATATGGATATTCCAAGAACGGGTATGGGACTGTGTCTGTAATTAGCAGCAGCAAACCAGACACGAGAAGAGACGGCGTACATCTTCCGTTGTGGATTGCGCAATACTCGACCCAGCCCACGTACCAGAGTCCGAAAAGAACGGAGGCCAATGGTGCGACACGGGCAACTTGGTACCTGGTGTACTTCCTCTCAAAGAGGAAAAAGTCAAGCACAAGCGCGATCCCCGGTGCGGCGTGTAGAGAGAGGTCGACTCCAAGTGGTATTCTCATCAAAGCGAGGGGCACGGACGAGGATGTCGGTTCCGTCGTAGATGATTTGTCCATGAGGATGAGATGAGGGAAAAGGGCGATCATAGTCCAGTAAATGGCCGAAATAACCACCTCTAACTCTCGCAACTCGTCAGTGCCTGCGATAGCCGACGGAAGGGTAGGACTTATACAGGCATCGATATCATCAACAGCCCTCGTTTGACGCCTATGAGAGGTCCGGCTTCGGTAACGCAAATCAGCCACCCGAGAGGAAACGCGCCAGGAATTGACTCACCGATTCTCGACGGAAAAATATCAACCACGAGCGAAACGACCATGGTGACCCATGCGACCCCAAGCCTTGAAATCGTTGAATTTTACGGGGGCAGCTTGGATTGATTGATTTCGACCCTCACCCTTGAATCGTCAGAAACTGAAAGTGCTGGCCCTTTTGGGCACGGATCCATTCGCCGGCTAGGGTTTCGCCGAGTGCCGAAAAGCCCCAGTACATGATATACGCTGCAGTTGCGTGTAGAACGAGAGCTACTGGTCGTAGTGGCGGCATGGTGGGAAGTTGAAAGGCGGCGTGGACCGCAGTACTTACTAGGCGTCCACACATTCCCGGCCGCCTAAACTCTGAGCCGAGAACAAGCCGGAGATGGATCAGGGTCCGAGGGGGCACGACCGAAATGTCCGATGGAGCGAGCCTGCTGCGTAAGTACTTAGCTGGTTGTAACTTGTTTACATAAAGTTGAGGCTCAAGAGGAGGGGTCCAGTGGCATCGTGATCAGTTTGATCCTTCTCTCCCCGGTACGTATCACCCCAGCCTCGGTGTCTAAACGTTGCCATCTGAATAATCTACCTCCCCTTCCTTCATCCTTCACTTCCATCACCGCTCAGAGGCCCGGACGCCCCTCACCGTCTCTCGCCATGTCTTCCATCGATCCGACGTCCACGACGGGCCGTTCCTTGATGCCCAACCCGACCAGCTTTCCTGGGGGAGGAGGAGGAGGAGGAGGAGGCGGCGGCGGCGGCGGCGGTGGTGGTGGAGGAGGAGGTAAGCACGAGGATCCCCCTCCTTCCCCGTCTGTTGTAACTCTAACTCCATCCTTTAGGCAACCAGACGTCAAATCTCTATCTATACACGTTCCTCGGTTAGTCCATCCAGGCATATCCCCTCTCATAAATCTCGCTGATTGCCCACTTCCAGCCACCTTACTGCTCTTGCTCGCCATCTCGGTGGTCATCGTGGGACGTTCCGTTATCATTAGGCGACGAGCTCGCCGGATGATCGAAGAAGCGATACGGAACGGAACGTGGCTTCCGCAAGCGGGGAGACCGGTTGTCAAGTTGGGGGACAAACCCAAACTATTTGACGTCTACACCACTGTGCATGATATTCCAGGGAGATCTCCGTCAGATGACGGATCGCTTGCATGGGGTGGTCTCAAGGTACGTCCACCTTCCTCGGCTCCTTCTCACCAATGAATATTCACCGACTATCTTTATCAACCAGCCGCTCTCCGTAACGTTGAAAAAACCTGCGTCCGCATCTCCCCCGGTGCCACAGTCGCCTGTGTCAACAGAACCGCCACCCTCCCTCCTCCTTCGTTTAGCTCCCCAACTCCGTCCACCGCCTCGGGTTGCTACCCCGCCTTCCTCTGCTCACCCACTTGAGACTCTACAACCACCACGTGACACAGCTCTCACCATCTCTGTTATGATCGCTATGCCCACCCCTCCCACAACTAAATCTCACAGTTCCTCTGAGGACACATTTCCATCCGTCCAGGTTGGGGTAGCCCGCCTCCCGATACCACAGGGGTGGATTATGGATGCGAAATCCAGTTGATGTCCAGTCGTTTCATTGTATCGTTACCAGTGCCGTTTTATGTACGCCACATACAAGTACTCCAGCATATATAATACCGTTGTAACAGTAGCTTCACGAATGGGATCTGACCTCCGATGATTGAGGTGGCACGCATTTGTGCGACCACCGATAGATTGCAATGCCCTGCTCCCTGGATCAACAAGGTCGCTCGTTACACCAAACCGTGACATCTGTTGAGGCCCGAGAAGGTGCTAGCGTGGACCCGGATACGCCCGTGTTTGATCTTCACAGAGCGATTGTAAGCAATCGGGTTGGAGATGTACCACCAATGAGTCTGCGGAGCGCCCTCGGGAGAGAGGGACCAGCGTTGATCATACGACACCTCGTACAGTATATTCGCCCCAAATCCTTCACGCTTCTTCGACCTGTGATGGAGTCCCGGGAGACCCTGATTGACGCCTCCAACCGACAGCACGGGATACACACACTTGGTTCAATCATGGGGAATGGATGCAGGAAAAAGGTACAGACTCCGTTCAGAGACCCCGGAACTGCCCAGAGCCCCTCAAAGCCCCGGGGTCCAAATCCCCACCGAGCGATAAGTGCAGCGGTCGATTACGAGGTCCGCATCGGACCGAATGTCTAAAACTGTCTCAGAGCTGCTGTGTGTAACCCCGTGAGAAAGGGTGCGGCAATCGAGCAGAATTGGTTCTCACCCTCAATCACTATCTTCAATGTACTCCGCCCTCTTGTTTGCCTTCCGTCGCCCCCCTTTCGTGAGGGGCGCTTCGATCTTCGGACCAGAAGTTTGGAGCCTCTGGGCCTTGTCCCACAACCCCGATTCGTGTTCCATCTCAATATCCATATCCAACTCGTCGAGTTCCTCTTCCTCCAAGAGCTCGTCATCGACCTCTTCGTCGCTCGTGTTGTCGGTCATCTCCGAGTCGTCTCTCAGCTCTGGAATCCAAACAAATGGGGCGTAGATGTCTCTGTGCGGGGGTAGGAGCGCAACGTCAAGCCAACTTTCGGCGGGCTCCCCTTCTTTTTTTTCTGCCTCAAAATTGATATCCATATCGGCGACAATGCCCTCGAAGAACCCCGCTTTATTGAGCTCTCTGGAATTTGCCATGGAAACAGATCGCTCGATGTGCTCTCGGGCGAGAGCCTAACGCGAAAAATCAGCGAACGAATTCCATGCGGATAGACTCGGTTGTCAGGTTGGCCACCCACAGGTTTTCCAGGCAGTTTCCAGACCTTCGTCTCCGATTTCAAAGCCCATTCTTGCTCTCGAAGCGTGATTGCCCTAAAAATCAAGCTCTTGACGAACCAGACCACGTGAGCGTTGAGTATTTGGATGGTCTCGATTGATATTCTTGAACCGTGGCCGGAGGTGTCCCCGGACAACTTGTCCCACAGACTGGTTTGGTCAGGGACGGGGAGGAAGAGGTTGGAGGATAGAGAACCTACTCTAGCATTTTTGCAATCCCCTCTGGATTCACAACATCGAGACCCAATCCCCTCAAGCCGTCGGCGTCAAGGTCGAGGTCCCGGAGGTCATCAATCGCCATTCGCTTAGCGCGAGGGTACCTCTTCTGAGCGATACCCGACCCACCGGCCCCGGATACCGATATCCCACTCTCCACATCGCGAACTACCGAGGTTGGGAGTTCGAGGTCAGGCGGTGTTTCATCCTCAGGAGGTGGAGGTCGTTTGGCCTTCTTCCGACCAGGTTTAAGACGTTCGAGACTGTCGTCGATGGTCGTAACCCCAGACTCCGAAGCGCGTTTTCGACGCATGTATAACCGTTTCTGATAACGTCGGCGAGAGGTCGGGGACAACTCCGTCAGGAGTGTTGTCGAGTCTTGGTTAAGAGAAGAAGGTTCTCCATTACTGTTTGACCACCGTCGGGTGGGGTTCGGGGGATTCCGCATCTTGGCGACTGCGTGGAAGGGAACAGAGATATTGCTGATCAGTTGGACAGCAGGATTGGCACCCATGGTATTGGACGTACCTTTTGTGACGGACGACGGAAGGGTTTGTGGGGATTCTGGTACTGACACAGGCTCAGGAGAATCTTGGGGTGCCGGGGTGTAGAGGGCGGAAGGTTGTTTAATCTGGCTCGAACCGGGAGAACCTGTGTCCTCACGTAGGATGGCACCGATTGCGGCGAGCTCCAAAGAGCCAAGGGAACCACAGAAATCCTGCCGTTTGTCGCGAAGATTGGCGTTGGCGATCTCTTGTTTAAGCTGGACCCTCCGCTGGCTTGGTCCCACGTCGTGGGGTGCGGTCTTGTAATGTTTCCTTAGCGACTTGAGCTCGGCGCGTCTCCGTTCGGCGACAAGTTCGCGTTGCCAATCTTGCTCTCGCGCGATCACCTCACAAGCCGCTTCCTCCTCCATTGCGACCCATTCCGGAGAGACCTCCATTGCGATTGAGAGGTTTTGCCGCCACTGAGGATACGGAACGGCAGTTTCCTGCCGGGAGGCCGCGAGATGTAAAACGGAGAGGTAGTTACACACATCCGGTACCGATTTCGTCTTTATCTCGTGCGATATCAGGTCTGGCCGGAAGCGGGAATAGATGGATAGAGCGTGGAAGAATGTATCTTTTTCCCTGGGAGTCCAGATGGCGTTGGGCGGGAGGAAAGAGGGCGAGAGGGGAGTTCCGTCGTTTCCGGCGAGATGATCCTGAGTGTTATTGATGTTGTCCAAGAGACCATTGAAATATTTCGGATCTAGGGGCTTGGTGGCCAAATCCGCAGAGTCGTCCCCTGGCATGCGAAGGGGACCACCAACGGGGTGATGGAACCTTGCGGTGATTTCCCTCTCAATCGACCGGTGATAGTGAGTAGCCGAGGGGTCGGGTGCACACTTCGACGCGGAAAGTGTGATACTGTTCACTTCGGAGTTAGCCCCACATGGGTTAGAGTACGTTATACGACGTGCCAGGGGATATTCGCTAGACCTCAGCCCTCAGCTCAGCGTGCACCACGTATCCGGGGCGGCGAAGGTTGAGCTTCGAATTCAAGCCCCGAACAGTTTGTGTATGTTTGGCTGGGGCATTTTGATCCCGGCCCGGGATATCCCGATCAAGGAACGGTCACACAGCAGAGGCTCAGAGCGGAGCGAAAAAGGCTTTTTTTCTCTGCCCAAGATTGTGCTGCACGAATGGAATCGATTTCTAGTAGGGGCACAACATTTATATCCCGAATCTGACCGTGTAGCCTTTCCCAACCGTGGAGAACCTCAGTGGTGCTTCGATAACTCTGCAATGGTCGTCCTGCTCTGGGCAGTCCCATACCGACACTGGCCGGTGGCCCCTGATCCATCAATCCATCGATAGTGGCCGCAATTTCCTGCAAGATCAGCGCGTTAATCATGACGCATCCCGCTCGGTTAGCATACCCGACCATTTCAGGCCCCACATGGCTCTAGAACGCGTGGTGGGGGCAAAAGTCAAGGTTGGAAGGGATTTACCCACAAAGAGAGGGAGCGCTTCGGCGTCGCCAATCCCACATACATCGGAAATCAGCCATGTTCCTTGTGTGATGGATCATGAAACACACCCTGCAAACGCGCAGCAATTCATTCATTATGCCAAATGAGCCTCTGTTGATCAGCGTTGTAGTTCTCCTATTCTGATTTCTTGGTCCCGCACAACAGAGAAGCAAGGTCAAATCCTAGCAGTAAGATCAACGAGCGAAGGGCACCGTAGTGAAGTGACGTACCTCCGAGCACCATGTAGGGGGTCGGATAATTGTATTTGACTACGGCACAACCCTACACCTGCCACGGGATGACAGGAAATTGAGTCAAGACTCGTCCGCCATGTGGGATTCAAGGGCAAAAGATCTTCGCCTAAATGAACGGCGTTGATCGTGTTCCCCGTCAAGGGGGTAGGTGCCGTATGATAAATCTGCACTCGAGTAACTCAGTACCAGGTGTGCAAGCGCTATGTGAAGGGGGGCCTTTCGTGAACCTGGTCTCGTCAGCGGTGTTTCGAACGCCAGCCTTCTCCCGGTGCCCAGAGAGGTATACTCGTGAGAAGGCGTGGGGCGGGTGGTGCGCCTAGCCATTAGAGGCGAGCACTTATTGATTAGGCGAAAGGCGAGCACCCAGATCCCTGGTATGATCCAGCGCGCGACGAAGGCCGGAAAGTCCCGCGTCCTAAGGACTCGGGAGAAGCAAGCATCCGCACCTCAGCATTCCCGGATGTTTGCCTCGGGTGTTTGTCAACACGCCATAGGGACGGTAACGGTCCACCAGGTAGGCGTGGCGCTTCGAGATTCAAAGGGCCCTTGGGTTTGTGTGAATGGCGACCAGCACATTCAATGCGTGGATGCACCTGTTGTCAAGTGGTCATCCGGGCTATGTGGTGGAACAGCGACTGAGCGTGATACATTTACGAGAACCGCGGTTATGATCGAAGCCTCGCTGGCCTGACTCTTGCGGTTCAACGAGGCCGGCGGTTGACCCGACCGGACACAGGTCGCGAGGCTGACAATGCGTCAGCTCTGCCGGCTGAACCGCCGTCCTTTCGTCAAGATGCGATCGTAAGAGGGGACAACACAGGCCCAGGGTGAGCGCTGCCACGTCGTCCGATGAGAAGGGCCGATCGTTGGATACCGAGTTCATTCTGCGAAGCTTGATATCGATGCCAGCCCGTTCCAAAAGAAGACTGATGGCATTCCTCGATCAGAACAATTTTGGCAACAGGCGGGCATCCGGAGACAAGCGAATGGTCTGTGATCCTGTCCGCTTGACGCGCTTAACCGTGAACCACACTGATCTGCTAACTCAAAAATCCCTGCAACTCCTCCGCTGATGGTGATTGAGATTGGCGCACGGGGAATTTGAGACTCATCCGAGACGGCTCATCCCATGGCGTTCGCGTCTGCTTCCGAAGCGGGAACCCCCAACCTCGCTTGGGTTTCGCCGAGTATCTGTCCTCACGTGTATGAAAGCTCCTTCGCAATTGTTTAGTGTGTTCCTTACTCTAAACTGATGATGATTCGGGAAGCAAGGGTGAAAGTAGGTTTGTCCACCGATGCTCATCACATGCGTCGCCTCTCCTGACAGACAATTTTCGTTGGGACAGTAAACGCGTCCCCTGTGATTGCTCGTTCGGCCGGAGGGACCTCGGCGGGCGTCCGCACGGGGTCGTCCCTCCCGTTTATGAGCCCCCCCTCTCCCCCTCCCCCACTCTCATACTCGGTCACACAACCGATACAATCGGATGCGCCACCCCGGAGAAACAGATATAAACGATACTTCAGTCGTGACTGGATGTTTCAACATTTATCAGATGATCCTTGATGTGAGAGAAGCATAGAGTATGGAGACGTGTACTCCATTTCACAGCCCTTTAGATTCGAATCGGGCTTCGTCGACACTCCTTTTTTTTTCCTTTGGAAGCCCCTTCCGGACGACGCGTCAATCTGTTGATGGGACACTTTTTGGCTTTTCATTGTGGATGTATAAAATGCGCAAGCTGCTCGGGCTACCACATCTCGTCCCGCCATGATGAATTTACCCGCCCCCTTTCCGTCCCCAGTCCCCTCTCCACCAACGCCCACATCGACTTCATCCAGCCGCTATGTCACGCATGACCTTCTGCGTATGTTCTATCGTCCACAATTCGGGATAACGACCTAATCTTCTACAGATATCCGGGATGCCCAAGATGCATTGATGTTGTTCGAGGCCGTCCGCCTGAATGTGCTGCCTCTGATTACAAGACGTTTAAACGGCAACGAGAGGGCCCAACTCAAATCCGGTAATATTTTTGTTTGGGAAGAGTCTGAGAGTAAGGGTGGATTGTCTCGGTGGACAGATGGCCGCCGTTGGTATGACGTTCAAATGTCGTTACTGAGTGGCTCCTGAACACTCCTTTCCTAGGTCTCAAAGTCGCATGCGAGGGGATTTCTTGTGGTACGAGGAACAAATCGAAATGAGTCAAGACGAGCGGGATGCGAAGGCAGCCAGGAGGTGCGCAACCCGCAGACTTCGCTATTCAGACTATTGACACGGGAATGTACAGGGCTAGGAAAGCGCTCGACCCTACAATCCCTTCCGCCGTCCGGCGACAGGATCGTCCCGCCAAAACAGGGGGTTTCATCAAACAGACCTACAGCACCCTCGTTCGACACATATCAGGGTGTCGCAAGTGGCACATTGTTGCGTACTTTTCCGTACGTAAACCCACCCACCGAATCCTCAGAACCGAAATGAAAGTGGCGTTTAGGGTGACGATTATATGCGCCTACCCATTATCACTCATTACGAGTACCTTCGGAGACTTCGCGTCCCAGACGGCATTTTCCTACCTGGAAAGGCTAGCACAAGGAAACTGGAAGCTTCCGAACCCATAGTTGTCGACGAGACCACTCCATCTTGGTCCGCGAATACCGACGACGATCATGTCCGGCGTCGGACCAACTCTAACAATAGCCAAGGCACAGAGCGTTCTTCAACATCCTCCTCACCACGTTCCTCCGTTTCTTCGGAGTTCGCGAGCCTACCCGTGCCACCGACTCATCCAAGCCGTGAACATATGTACTCATTGCCAGCTCTGGCACTTGTGGCGCCACGAAGCCCACCTGGTCCATCCACGACAACCCTATGGAATGCGAACGACTCGGTTGGAACAAACGGTTCCTATCATCCCCGCTCCTCTGAGGACCGCAGGGCTCTCGAGAGCTTCAGAATCACGCTGTAAACAATACTAGGGTGATCATTGAATTCTTTCGCATTGTTGTGCCCCCTGTTTTCCAATGGACGCTCCACGGGTTTTCTCCTTCTTGTCGTCCAGTTAGGTCATCGTTTTGTAAAGTATAGCGGGTGATGGAATCCTTGCAAATTCGTTTTTTTTGATACACTAGCACCAACCGTAAATTTCTTACCACACCAATACCTCTCACCGGACTCAGTTAGCGCTTTATTTTGGTAGAGCACCAGCATGTAATAATGGGTGTAACGTCGTGGGTACAAAAAAAAACCC
>Ga0307509_10005003_pt1 | contig 18702 bp, 22 predicted proteins | sample 10_EM_MG_FD_202245 | JGI IMG/M metagenome (GOLD analysis project Ga0307509, IMG submission 202245) | Populus trichocarpa ectomycorrhiza microbial communities from riparian zone in the Pacific Northwest, United States - 10_EM | ecosystem: Host-associated > Plants > Roots > Unclassified | place...
TCGGCAGCATGAAAGCGGCGAGCTCGTCCAGATGATCGTCGGCCCCGATCTCCATCTCCTCGAGCTTCCGAATTTCTTCGAAACCTTCCATGGCGTCGATGACGGCCGCGATCTCTCCGATGAGGGCCGACGCAAGGCCCCGTCTCGAGCGGCTACGTCCAAACAGAAGCATGGTGTCCTCCCGCCTGATCTCTTGACGACCTGAGCGCGCGCGGGAGCGAACTCACGAGGATGTTAACAGCAAGCCGCGATGGTTTCCATGAGCATGGCGTCCAGGGCGGCGTTCGATTCGAGGCGGTGCCACGCCCGAAACGGTAAGCCATCCTTACATATGGAAACGTCAAACCGATTTCCGGGAACCTGCCGGGCCCTGTCGCATCTAACTTCTGAGCGCTACCATTTGGCTGCCATATGAATGTCGAAAGCTGACCCATGCGCCAGGCACAAACTCCGCAGGTTGCCCCCGTCCGAACCGCCGAGGCCGAGCTGGTCCGGCGCGCTCGCGCACGCGACGAACCTGCCATTCGCGAGATCTTGCAGGCGAACAATCGCAGGCTTTACCGGCTCGCACGCGGCATCCTGCGCAATGACGGCGAAGCCGAGGATGTGGTCCAGGAAACCTATGTCCAGGCGTTCACGCATCTCGATGATTTCCGCGGCGATTCGAGTCTGGCGACGTGGCTGTCGCGGATCGCCATGAACTTGTCTGTGGGCCGGCTGCGCCGACAGCGGCCCGGGGTCGAATTGACAACTCTGCCGCCGGGCGTGCTCGAGGCCCAGATCATCCATTTTCCCCTATTGGCCACCTCAGAAGATCCGGAAAAGTCCATGGCCCAACGCGAAATCCGGCATGTGGTCGAACATGCGATCGACGAACTGCCCGAGGCGTTTCGCATCGTCTTCATGGCCCGCGCGATCGAGGGGATGACTATCGAGGAAACCGCCGAAACTCTCGGGCTCAAGCCGGAGACGGTGAAGACCCGGCTGCACCGTGCTCGTGCGATGCTGCGCAACAATGTCGAGGCAAAAATCGGCCCGGTGCTGATGGATGCCTTTCCATTCGCCGGCAAGCGATGCGCACGCCTCACCGACGCCGTGCTGCAACGGTTGGGCCTGGCGTAAGATTCTTGGGAACTTCTGCGGCCCGCCGTCATCCAATCCCTGTGCAACCATCAATGCGCCGGCAATTCGCCAGGCGCCACAGGAGAGTCAAATGATGTTCGTTCGATTGAGCGTGGCCATCGCCGCCGTGAGCCTGCTAGGCGTTCCCGCGCTGGCGCAAGCCGCAAAGCCAACCGATCCGCAGATCGCGCATATCGCCTATACCGCGGGCGTGATCGATATAGCGGCGGCGAAGCAGGCGCTGGCGAAGAGCAGCAACAAGGACGTCAAGGCGTTCGCGGAAGACATGGTGCGCGACCATGAAGCCGTGAACAAGCAGGCGCTGGACCTGGTGAAGAAGCTCAACGTCACGCCCGAGGACAACGACACCAGCCGTACCTTGACGAAGAATGCCGCGGACAAGCGCGCCGAACTCGACAAGCTGAAGGGCGCCGCGTTCGACAAGGCCTATGCCGCCAATGAAGTCGCCTATCACAAGGCGGTCGACAGCGCGCTCGAGACCACGCTCATTCCGAACGCGACCAATGCGGAACTGAAGAGCCTGCTGCAGACCGGCCTGAAGATCTTCCAGGGCCACGAGCAACACGCCGAGCACGTCACGGCCGGCCTGAAATAGGGAGTTGCGCATGACGCCGAGATGGAGTCTTTCGATCGTGGCGGCGTGGATGCTTGCGATGTCCATCCCGGCTCATGCGGCAACCATCCAGATCACGATGGAAAATCTGGTGATCTTGCCGGCGGAAACGCCGGCGAAAGTCGGCGACACCATCGAATGGATCAACAAAGACGTCCTTGTCCATACAGCGACGGCACGGAACGGTGACTGGGACATCTCGTTGCCGCCGAAGAAGAGCGGCAGCCTGATTTTGAAAAAGGCCGGCACGGTCGACTATTATTGCCGCTTTCATCCCAACATGAAGGCGACCCTGGCGGTTGAGCCATAAGTATTCGTCGGCGCCGCTGGCGAAGACCAAGATTTGGGACGGCTACGGTGGCGCCCGCGTCATTGATCAAGATGGCGATCGCGAAGCTGATTGAGACATACCAAGGGCTAATGGCAATCGGCTCGAACGTCGCACTCTGGATTGAAGCCAGCTCGTGCGGCAGACTCCCATCCCTCCACCGCGAGCGCAGCGAAGCGCGGGGAGGGTGGCACATCGGGCGCGCAGCGAACGATGTGACGGGTGGGGGTGTTTCCGCGAATTCATATGAGGATTTTGCTCGCGGAGACACCTCCACCCGGCGGTTCGCGCCACCCTCCCCACGCCGCGCAGCTACGCTGCGCTTTGGGGGAGGGAGAAGAAAGCGCAGCGCTGCGGTCACTTTCGCGCTCACCGCCATCAAGTGATTTGCCCGTCGGGCGGCGTCCGCCAATTCCTGTCCAGCCCTCGCGCGAAAAATATTTTGCTTCTGTTTTTCAGAAATGTATGGTAGCTGTCTCGATATCCCGCCTCGATGAGAGGGGCGTTACGGCCGATCGTCACGAAACGTGAGGCGGGATGCGGTGGACGCGACGATGTCGTGTGCGCATGAGGTCGCAGGGCGAAGAGATTCGTGAGCGGTCGAGAGAGGCGCGCAAGACGAGCGGCGTTGTTGCGGACGGCGAAGGCGTGTGGTCCTGGCACCCGTTGTTGGTGTCAAGTCGTGCGGAGGCACACTCAGCCCAACCGGGATATGAGATGCCATGCAATCCGTGTGGCGACGGTGGCAAAAGGAATTCGTCGCCGGGGAGAGCGCGCTATAGACTGTTAAAACCATTGCGTGGGGAATGCCGGATGTTTTCCGGTGCCTCCGCTGTGAATACTCGTGCGCATACTTTACTACCCCAGCGCGCACGAGGCTGCGGGTGCATTGGGCACCCGGCATTCCCCGCGCCCTCTTCTTTCGAGGGACACGACGACGGCATCACCTCGAGGCGATCGGCGCCTGCGGGACGATGGAGGCTGTCGTTCTGGTGGGCGTCCTGCTTCTCTCAGGCTGCATGCCTCTTATGTAAGGCAAAACCTGAGATTTTGTTTTATTTGCCTCGTATATTAGGCGTTTACGCTTTGCTAACGCCTCTTATATAAGGCATAATAGCTATTGGTGCAAAAAATGCATCAAATATGAGGCGGTATGATAAATCTCATCGATCTTGGCGAGAAAATCAGGGAAGCGAGGCGCGCCCAAAAGCTGTCGCAGGGCGAACTCGTTCAACGATCGAAGGTCAGCAGGGCCCGATTGGATGCTCTCGAAAACGGACGGATTGCAGACATCGGTTTCAAGAAGCTGATGCGCGTCATGAACGCACTCGGCCTGGATTTTCGCTTAACCCAACTGAACGACAGTCGCCCCACCTTGGAGGACCTGATCGAGGAGGACGAAAATGCTCCGCGTTTGGGTCGACGGTAAAGCCGTCGGCACTCTCGATCGCTTCAAGACGCGGGGATCCACCTTCGTCTACGACCCGACGACCGACCCAAGCCTTGCTGTTTCCGTGACGATGCCAAAACGAACAGCATCCTGGGATACGCCTAACGGCCTGGCTCCCATATTCGAGATGAATCTGCCGGAAGGCGTCCTTCGGGAACGCTTGATGCGTCGATTTGCCAAGGCGCTCGGAAGCTTCGACGATTTCGATTTGCTCAGTCTTGTCGGTAAGACGCAAGTTGGTCGCATACGCTACTCGGAATTTGCAGAGACGCTGTCAGAAGATGTGCCGTTCCAATCCATCGCAGAGATTCTCAAGGCGAAAGGAACGAGTGAGTTCTTCGACTACCTCATTGAGAAGTTTGCAATTCATTCCGGCCTGTCGGGTGTGCAGCCCAAAATCATGATACGGGCGGAGGAGGAAAGTGGTTTTCGCCTCTCGCCGAGTTTCAAGAGTGCCACGCATATCGTGAAATTCTGGGACTCGGCCGAATACCCCGAACTCGCGGCAAACGAATTTTTCTGTCTGAAAATCGCGAAGCAGCTCAAGTTTTCGGTTCCAGAATTCAACCTGTCCGAAGCGGGGCATGCTCTTGTCGTCAAACGCTTCGATCTTGGAGCCGATGGCAAGTATCTCGGCTTTGAAGATTTTTGTGTGCTCAATGGTCTCTCCACGGCGAACAAATACGATGGAGGGTGCGAGACCAGACTCTTCAAGCGCACAAGGGAATTCATTCGCGCGGCCGAGTGTCCACAAGCTCTCACGGACATGTTCAGATTGTTCGTGTTGAATTGCGCGATCCGAAATGGCGATGCTCACCTCAAGAACTTCGGAATCATCTATTCGGATATGCAGGGAGCTGCACAACTCGCGCCGATATATGACCTGATGACGACCACCGCCTACATACAGACTGACGTCATGGCGCTCACTCTGGAGGGCTCAAAAAAATGGCCGGACCGCCGAACGCTCATCAGGCTCGGTCAAACTCGGGCGGACCTGGGGGCCACACTCATCTCTCGGATTTTCGAGGAGACGGCAGATGCGATCTCCGACATGTCCCCCGAGATAGAGAGGTATTTCAAGGAGAAATCAAAGCATCCCAATGTTGGCGAACTGATACGTTCGGCGTGGAGATCGGGTGTACGAGAGAGTCTCGGGCTGGGCGGCTCGACATGACGGTTGCAATGACATATCGACAGGATTTCACACCCTGTCAGGCATAACTCGCACCGCTCCTGCCCAATCAACGAACGAACTCAGAACGCCGTATAGCCGCCGTCGATCACGAAGCAGTCGGCGGTGTGATAGGACGACGCCTTGCTCATGAGATAAACGGCGATGCCGCCAAAATCCGAAGGCTCGCCGAAGCGCCGCATTGGGATACGCGGCATCACGTTGGCGACGAATTTCTCGTTACCCATGATGCCGGCCGTCATGTCGCTCTTGATCCATCCGGGCAGGATCGCGTTCGCGGTGACGCCGTGGCGGGCGAGTTCGACTGCGAGCGCGCGGCACAGCGCGTTGATCGCGGCCTTGGTCGCGGCGTAATGCTCGTTGCGCGCGGTGCCGAACAGCGAGGCGAGGCTCGAGGTCGCAACCAGCCGGCCGAAGGCGTCACCGGCCTCTGATCGTTCGGTCATGTGACGCGCGGCGGCCTGGAACACGTGGAATACGCCGTCGAGATTGGTCGCAAACATCGAGCGCCATTCCTCCTCAGTGCGGTCGATGAAGGCGCGCCGGCCGCCACCGCCGATACCGGCGTTGGCAAAGCAGCCGTCGACGCGACCGAAATGATTGAGCGTCGCCTTCATCGCGTCCCTCACCGATGTGGGGCTGCTGACGTCGCAAACATGGCTATCGACCTTGCCGGGGCCGGCCGCCATGCTCGCCGCCGCGAGCCTGTTCTTCTCGGCGTTGCGGCCCCAGATCGAGACGTTGCAGCCGGCGGACGACAGCGCCTGGGCGATGCCGAGGCCGATGCCGCCATTGCCGCCGGTAATGACGGCGACGCGGTCGGTGAGGTCGAAGAGGGTCATGTGCATTTTCCTTGGGCGTTTCCCTTGGGCGTTTCCATCTTGCGTTGAGACGCTACCAGCGCGTTCGGTGGCGGTCAGGTGGTTGCTTTACAAACATGGACAAGGCGGTGCAGAAAATCAAATATGCGTCGAGAAGCAAGCCCATTGTACCGCGAGACGAAATAAGCGGGACCACAACGCAAGAGGAAGCCATGCAGTTCAAGCACGTCACGCTGGATTTCGACGGATCGGTCGCCGTCCTGAAGCTCGACCATCAGGAAGTCATGAATGCGGTGTCGATCGATATGCTTGGCGGCCTCGGCGAGGCGCTCGACGCGATCGACGAGAACAGGTCCGAGGTTCGTTGTCTGGTGATAACAGGCGCGGGACGGGCCTTCTGCACCGGCGCCAACCTGCAGGGCCGCAACAATCAGAAGCCGGGCAGGAGCAATGCCGGCGCGGCGCTGGAGACCGCCTTCCATCCGTTCCTGCGTCGGCTGCGCAATCTGCATTGCCCTGTTGTCACGGCCGTCAATGGCCCGGCCGCGGGCGCCGGGATGAGTTTCGCGTTGATGGGCGACATGATCCTGTGCGCGCGCTCGGCTTACTTCCTGCAGGCGTTCCGTCGCATCGGCCTGGTGCCGGATTGCGGCTCGACCTGGCTGCTGCCGCGGCTGGTCGGCAAGGCGCGCGCGGTCGAACTGTCGCTGATGGGCGAGCGGCTGCCGGCCGAAAAGGCGCTGGAATGGGGCCTCGTCAATCGTGTCCATGACGATGCCGTTCTGATGGCGGAGGCCATGAAGCTCGCGCATGAATTGGCCAACGGGCCGACGATCGCGCTGTCGCTGATCCGCAAGCTCTATTGGGAGAGCCCGGAAAACTCCCTCGAAGACCAGCTCAATCTCGAATTTCAATGCCAGCGTGTTGCGGGCGCTGCGGAGGATTTCAAGGAAGGCGTCACCGCGTTCCTCGAAAAGCGACCGGCGAAGTTCAAGGGCCAATGATCGAGGCGGAACTCATACGCTGCGTCGCGTCGTGGTGTCCGGGCGCGACTGGCGTCACCGTACCAGCCAAACTCTCCGGCGGCGCGAGCCAGGAAACCTGGACCTTCGACGTCAAGCATCCCGACGGCAACATCGGCGCCATCCTGCGCCGCGCGCCCAAGGGATATGGCGCGGCGCCGTCGCGCGCGGCGGGCCTCGACAACGAGGCGATCCTGATGCGGCTCGCTTTCGAGGCCGGCGTCCCGTCGCCGCGCGTGCTGCATGTGCTGCGGCCGGCGGACGATCTCGGCACCGGCTTCATCATGCAGCGGGTGGAGGGCGAGACCATCGCGCGCAAGATCTTGCGCGATGAGCAGTTCGCCGAGGCGCGACCATTGCTGGCGCGCCAGCTCGGCACAATCGCGGCCGGCATCCACGGCCTGCCGCGCGACAAATTGCCGGTCCTGCGCGAGATGAACTCGACCAAGGAAATTGCCGAGATCGAACGTGAGTACAGGAGCTTCGGCTGGCCACGTCCGGTGTTCGAACTGGCGCTGCGCTGGTTGCGTGATCATGATCCGGGTCCGTCCGAGCAGGTGACGCTGGTGCATGGCGATTTCCGCCACGGCAATTTCATCATCGGTCCGGACGGCGTGCGCGCGGTGCTCGACTGGGAACTGGCGCATACCGGTGATCCCATGGAGGATCTGGGCTGGGTCTGCGTCAACTCCTGGCGCTTCGGCGAGATCGACAAGCCGGTCGGCGGTTTTGGCTCACGCGAGGATCTTTTTTCCGGCTACGAGGCTGCGGGGCGCAAGGTCGATCCCGCCCGCGTGATGTTCTGGGAAGTGATGGGCACGCTGCGCTGGGGCGTGATGTGCTGCGGCATGATGCAGCGGTTTCGCTTGGGCCCGGATCATTCGATGGAGCGCGCGATGATCGGCCGTCGCGCGTCGGAGACGGAAATCGATTTGTTGCGGATGATTGCCCCGCGGAGACGATAACATGCAGGACGAACCGAAACCCGGCGAATTGACCAAGGCCGTTGCGGATTTCCTGCGCAACGACATTGCGCCGCTGATCAGCGGGCACGACGCCTTCAAATTGCGGGTTGCGGTCAACGCGCTCGATCTGGTGACGCGGCAACTGACGCTGGAGCAGGGGGGCGATGCCGCGGAAAACGCGCGGCTGGCAGCGCTGCTGGGGCGAGAGGACGCGCTGCTCGAGCTGAACCGCGTCCTTTCCGAGCGCATTGCCTCCGGCGAGGTCGATCTGCAGACGCCGGGGCTTGCCGAGCATCTCTGGCAGACCACCATGGACAAGCTCGCGGTCGATCAGCCGAACTACGGGTCGTATAAGCGGGAGTTGGGAAGCAAAGGCAATTAGGCCGCAACCGTCGTCATTCCGGGATGCGCCTCTTGGCGCAGGCCCGGAATCCATACTCACGATTGTGGTTATGGATTCTCTGATGTGCAATTGCATATCAAAGCTCGCGACTTCGTCGCGCCCCGGAATGACGAAGAGGGTGTAGGCCGCGTTCGCAACAACGGCGACGATCTACTTCCCCTGCCATTTCGGCGGCCGCTTTTCCGCAAAGGCCTTCGGGCCCTCGACATAGTCCCGCGAGGCCACCATCGCCTTGACGGCGGGATAGTCGCGCTGTTCGGCGAGCGCCTGTTCCAGCGACACGCCAAGCCCCTTCTGGATGGTCTGCTTGGAGGCGCGGATCGACATCGGCGAGTTCTTGCAGATCGTCTCGGCCCAGCGCTCGGCCGCGGCCAGCGCCTCGCCCTGCGGCACCACCTCGTTGACGAAACCGAGCTCCAAACCTTCGCGTGCGCCGACGTGGCGCGCGGTCAGGATCATGCCCATGGCGCGCTTCAGGCCGATCTGGCGCGGCAGCCGCTGCAGGCCGCCGGCGAGCGCGGCCAAGCCCACGCGCGGCTCGGGCAGCGCGAAGGTGGCGTTTTCAGAGGCGATGATGAGGTCGCAGGCGAGTGCGATCTCGAAGCCGCCGCCCATGGCGACGCCGTTGACCGCCGCGATGATCGGCTTGTCGCAGTCGAACCGCGTGGTGAGACCGGCGAAGCCGCCGCTGTCCCAGCCGCGTTTGCCGCCCGCCGCCTGCCATTTCAGGTCGTTGCCGGCGCAGAACGCCTTGTCGCCGCTGCCGGTGACGATCGCGACCCACTGCTCGGGGTCATCAGCGAAATCGTCGAACACCTTGTTGAGCTCGAAATGCGCATCGGTGTGGAGCGCGTTGTAGACCTCGGGCCGCGACAGCGTCACGATGGTGATCGGGCCCTTGCGCGTGACTTTGGAAAATTTCAGGTCCATGTTCGTTCCCGCGATGTTTTTCTGTGGCGTGGAATACCGGCGAATATTAGCTGGCTTGTCGCGCCCGGCGCCATCCAATTCCGCAAGTGAGGAACGCGTTGCCTGCCTTGCCTTGTCGCCTTGCTTGACTTGAGGCTGCGCGTCTCACCTTATTCGGCAACAACGACAAGAACGAGCTTCGGGAGAGACCGCCTTGGATTTCGCATTGCCTGCCGACCTCACAGCCTATCTCGACGAACTCGACCGCTTCATCATCAGCGAGATCAAGCCGCTGGAGGAGGCGGACGACAACATCCGCTTCTTCGATCATCGCCGCGAATGGGCGCGCACCGATTTCGACAACGGCGGCCTGCCGCGCCATGAGTGGGAGGTGCTGCTGCGCAAGGCCAAGAACCTTGCGGACGCGGCCGGTCATTTGCGCTTCGCGATCCCGAAGCGCTATGGCGGCAAGGACGGCTCCAATCTCTGGATGGCCGTGATCCGCGAGCACTTTGCGGCCAAGGGCCTCGGCCTGCACAACGATCTGCAGAACGAGCATTCCATCGTCGGCAATCTGCCGCTTGTCACCATGCTCGACCGCTATGGCCGCGATGACCAGAAGGCAATGATCGAGGGCTCCATATCAGGCAAATACCGCATCACGTTTGGCCTCACGGAGCCGCATCACGGCTCGGACGCGACCCACATGGAAACCAGGGCGGTTCCGGCGACGCGCGACAATGTCAAGGGCTGGATCATCAACGGCGAGAAGATGTGGACCACGGGCATGCATGTCGCCACCCACTGCGCGCTGTTTGCCCGCACCTCCGGCAATGACGGTGACGCGCGCGGCATCAGTTGCTTCCTGGTGCCCGCAAAGAGCGAGGGCGTCAGGATCGAGGAATACATGTGGACTTTCAACATGCCGACCGACCATCCGCGCGTCAGTTTCACCGACGTGTTCGTATCAGAGGATGCGCTGTTCGGCGAGGTCGGGCGCGGGCTGTCGCTGGCGCAATGCTTCGTGCACGAGAACCGCATTCGGCAGGCCGCAAGCTCACTCGGCGCTGCGGTCTATTGCATCAACGAGAGCGTGACATACGCGCGCGAGCGAAAACCCTTCGGCAGGGCGCTGGCGGAGAACCAGGCGATCCAGTGGCCCTTGGTGGAGCTGGCGACGCAGGCCGAGATGCTGCGGCTTCTGATCCGCAAGACCGCATGGGAAATGGACCAGCTCACCCAGGCCCAGGTCGAGCACACGCTCTCGGACAAGGTCTCGATGTGCAATTACTGGGCGAACCGGCTGTGCTGCGAGGCCGCCGACCGCGCCATGCAGGTGCATGGCGGCATGGGCTACTCACGGCACAAGCCGTTCGAGCACATCTATCGCCATCACCGCCGCTACCGCATCACCGAAGGCAGCGAGGAAATCCAGATGCGCAAGGTGGCGGGATTTTTGTTCGGGTATATGGGCGCGGGGAAGCATTGAGGGGGCGCCGTCATTCCGGGGCGATGTGAAGCAGTTTGGAAGCGGTCATTCCGGGATGGTGCGTTAGCACCAGACCCGGAATCTCGAGATTCCGGGTTCGATGCTTCGCATCGCCCCGGAATGAGGTTGCTGACTTCGGTGCCAAAGCTCTTCGCATTGACCAATACCTCAATTCACCTGCCGGTCCTTGCCCGCCCAATAGGGATCGCGCAAATTCCGCCGCAGGATCTTGCCCGAGGGGTTGCGCGGCAGCGCGTCCATGAAGTCGACCGTCTTCGGCGTCTTGAAACCGGCGATGCGGGTGCGGGTGAAGTTGATGATGTCGGTGGCGCTCGCCGTCTTGCCCGGCTTCATGACGACGATGGCCTTGACGGCTTCGCCCCATTGCTCGTCGGGGACGCCGATGACGGCGGCTTCGGCGACGTCGGGATGGTCGCAGAGTGCGCTCTCGACTTCGGCCGGATAGATGTTCTCGCCGCCGGAGATGATCATGTCCTTGATGCGGTGGTGGATGTAGAGATAGCCGTCCTCATCCATGTAGCCGGCATCGCCCGTGCGCAACCAGCCGTCTTTGCCGAGTGTCCTTGCGGTCGCTTCCGGCAGATTCCAGTAGCCGACCATGTTGGAGCCGGAGCGGGTGGCGATCTCGCCGACCTGGCGCGGCGGCAACCGATTGTCGTCGGGATCGAGGATCGCGAGTTCGATGCCGGGTAGGGCCTTGCCGGCCGAGCGCATGCGCTCCAGTCCTTCGACATGGTCTTCGGGCGGCAGGGCGACGATGGTGCCGGTAGTCTCTGTCATGCCATACATCTGCACGAAGCCGCATTTGAAGACGTCGATGCATTCCTTCAGCAGCGCCGCTGGGATCGGCGATGCGCCATTGAGCATGTATTTCAGGCGGGAGAAATCGACCTGGCGCGCGCGCGGCTGCCGCACCACGAATTGCATCGCGGCCGGCACCATGAACAGCTTGGTGACCCGTATTGTTCGAAGAAGTCGAGGATCCTGGTCGGATCGAATTCCCGCGCGATCACACCCTTGGCGCCGTGATAGAGGTTCATCACGCCCGAGCCCGAGCCGCCGATATGGAAGATCGGCATGGCGATCAGCGAGACATCGGAGGTCGCCCATTTGTTCCAGTCCGGTTTCTCGGCGTCGTTGCCGGTCTGGACCAAATTGAGGAAATTGGCGTGCGACAGCATCGTGCCCTTTGGTTTTCCTGTCGTGTCGGAGGTATAGAGCTGGATCGCGATGTCCTTCGGCGTGATCTCGACCTTGGGATCGTCGGCGCTCTGTGCATCGCGCCAGGCGGCACAGTCCGGCCATTCCGGCGCGCCGCCTTCGTCGTCATGATGGTGCGGACGCTGGGGATCTGCTCCCTGATCGTTTTGACCAACGTGATGAGCTCCGGACCCACGAACAGCACCGGCGCCTTGCAGTCCTCGACGATGAAGGCGACCTCGGGGCCGGCGAGCCGCCAGTTCACGGGCGCCATCACCACATTCGCCTTGATGGCGCCGAGCAGCAGCTTGAAATAGGCGTCGCTGTTCTTGCCGAGATACGCGATGCGCGCGCCTTGCTTGACGCCAAGCGCCTTCAGCGCGTTGGCGACGCGGTTGGTCTTGCGATCGAACTCGGTAAAGCTGGTCTGGCGTCCCTCGAACTCGTAGGCCACGGCGTCGCCAAGAGCCCTTGCCTGTGCGCGGACCATAGCGGCAAGGTTGGTGACCTCAGCTGAGACGGACAATGTATCCCCCGTATGATCTTCTTTGTTGCGCGGAGTTTGGCGTCATCCGGCAATAAAGACAATACGGGGTAGAGGGAGTGGATCGCTTCCGCGGCGTCGTGCCGGCGGTGCCGGCAGAACGCCGGACCCCATACGCCGTGGCGCAAGAGAGGGCGTTGGGGAAGTTGGCTCCAGGACATTTGGCGCCGGAATGGTGGGTCGCCGCCTTCGCCGGGACGCCGCAATCAACGATGGCTTCATCCGCCGTCACTCGGGGATGACGTATTGCGTTGCGGTATCTGACCACAGTCATTCTACGGCCATAAACGAGAAGCAAAGTTGGCATTCATATGTCGAGCGTATGTTGGTGTTTGGTCTTTGCCGCGACGAGGCGTCGATCAAGAAGAGCGCCCAAGTCGCAGCGGAGGTGGCGATGGAGGATAGCTATGACCGTTGATTCCCATCACGGCGTTGATCTCGCGGCTTCGTTGGACGGCGAGGTTGGTGCGGGCGCGATGACCGAACGGCCGGCTGCGGTGGTGGTTCAGATGAAACAGGTCTCCCCGCCGGTATCCCCCAGCCAGCGCCTTATGCACGAGCAGCACGAGCTCGTGCATCAGATCGATCGCGTGTTCTTTGGGCCGTTCTTCAGGGAGAAGTACGGCAGGGGAGGAGACAAGGCGCTGGAGAACGATCGTATCCGCTACTACGGCCTGATTCAGCCTGCGAATGACGGGGGCGACTTGGCCGGTCGCCGCTATGTGCACGAGTTTGACACCATGACTGGATGCACACGTGGTTGGCATGAGACCGTGGATCGGGCGGGCAACGTTCGGCGAGTTCGTCCTGAGCGGAATGGTGGGGCTACGAAGCACTATCAATTTGACGGCAACGGTCGATACAGGGGGAGTTGGTAGATGCGTCTCCATCTTCAAACCGTTCGGCGGGTGTTCGAGGATGTCTTGAGCGGCTCGATGTCGCGAGAGCGGGCGGACCGTTGGGCCTACGCGGTGGTGCAGGAGGAGGAAGCAGGTGTCGTGACGTACTCGCCGCCCCATGAAAGAGAGCGCATCTGGGCAGGTGTGATGTATCTCTACGGCGTGGACACGATGAAGGCTCCGGGCGACTACCTTCACTCCGATGGCGACATCAGGGCGGCGATGAACGCTAAGCTCGGCGAGGTTGCCGGTGGTGAGGCGGCCATGCCTATGCTGGCCACGACCGGTGGCCACCGCAACGCCAAGGATAGCGGGATGATCCGGCCCCACGAACAGCACCAGCGCCTTGCAGTCCTCGACCTAAACCTGCTTGGATGATCGCTCGTCAGGCTGATGTCCCCGCGAGGCGGTGGGCCTCAGCCCCGCGAGGCGCGATCCTTCTCGTTCTGCGCCTTGATCGCGTCACGGGCCTTGGCCCAGTCGTCGTCCTTCCAGTCGCGGAGCTGATAGAAATTGCCACCCATCGCCAAAGCCTGGCCGCCATCCATCGCGATGGTCTCGCCGTTGATCCAGTCGCAGCCGCCGGAGATCAGGAATACCGCCGTGTTCTGCAACTCCTCCATGGTGCCGACGCGGCCCATCGGGTTGACCGCCTTGGTCCGCGCGCCGGCTTCGTCGCCGGGCTTGATGCGCTTGCTCATGCCTTCGGTCGGGATTTCGCCCGGCGCGATGGTGTTGAGCCGGATGCCGTAATGACCCCATTCGGCCGCCAGCGACATGGTCATCGCATGGATTGCGGATTTGCTCATCGCCGACGGCACCACATAGGGGCTGCCGTTGCGAACCCAGGTCGTGGTGATCGAGACCACGTTGCCCGGCTGCTTCGCTGCAATCCAGCGCCTGCCGACCGCGTGAGTCACATAGAAGGTGCCGTGCATCACGATGTTGGCGACGGCGTCAAAACCGCGCGTACTCAGCTCTTCCGTTCGCGAGATGAAATTACCAGCCGCGTTGTTGATGAGGTCGGTCAGCCCTCCCTCCATGAAGATGGTCTCGACCATCTCCTCGACTGCCAGCGGATTTCGGATGTCGACGCCATGGCTGGTCACCCGGCCGCCGTAAAGGTCCATCAGCTCGGTCGCGGTTTCGTCGCAGACGATCTTGCGGCGACCGCAGATATGCAGTTCGGCGCCCAACTCGAGAAAGCGCGCCGCCATGGATTTGCCAAGTCCCGTGCCGCCGCCGGTGACGAGGATGCGCCGGCCCGCCAGAAGATTGTCCTTGAACATCGAGTTTCCCGCCTGCATGGATCGCCTGTTAATTAGTTGATTGACTAAAACCCGACATCGCCGTTCTGTAAAGCGGCAAACCAGGAAGAATGGGAGATTCCACCGATGGACCAGCGCGTCTCGATATCGATCACGAAAGGCGTCGCCGACGTTCGCCTGGTGCGGGCGGACAAGATGAACGCCCTGGATGCTCGGATGTTCGAGGCGCTGGTTGCCGCAAGTGACCGGCTCGCCAAGGAAAAAGGCCTGCGCGCGGTCGTCCTGTCGGGGGAGGGACGGGCGTTCTGTGCCGGTCTCGACATGGGGCGTTTCGCGGCGATGAACGACAATGGCGGTCATGGAATTCCGGGTGACGAAAAACGCGATCTGTCGATCCGCACCCATGGGCAGGCCAATTTTGCGCAGCAGGCGGTGTGGGGCTGGCGACAGCTGCCGGTGCCGGTGATTGCTGCCATCCATGGCGTCGCGTTCGGCGGCGGCTTCCAGCTCGCGCTCGGTGCCGACATGCGCTTTCTGGCGCCCGATGCGCGGATGTCGATCATGGAAATCAAATGGGGCCTGGTGCCGGATATGGCGGGGACGCCGATCCTCGCCACATTGGTGCGCGACGATATCCTGCGCGAATTGACTTACACGGGGCGGATTTTTTCGGCCCAGGAGGCACTTGCTTACGGCCTCGCCACGCGGATCTGCGACGATCCGCGCGCCGCGGCCCTCGAAGTCGCCATCGAGATCTCAGGCAAGAGCCCGGACGCCATCCGTGCCGCCAAGCGCATGCTGAACAAGCTCTCCGTCGACCCCGGCCCGGCGTTGCTCGCCGAGTCCATCGAGCAGCAGAAGCTGCTGGGCAGTGACAATCAGCTTGAGGCTGTGCGGGCCAATATCGACAAGCGCGCGCCGCGGTTCGCGGACGTTTGATACCTCCTCGTCATTCCGGGGCGATGCGAAGCATCGAACTACGGTGCGCAATTGCGCACCTGAGAATCTCGAGATTCCGGGTTCGCTTCGCTGCGCTGCGCGCCCCGGAATGACGAAGAGATCCAAAGCCCGGCAAAAGATCGGAGAGCTCCAATGACAGAAACGCCCCAACTCTTCCGCGGCATCATCAGCGGCGAACGGCAACGCGGTCATGCCGACGTCGCGGATCGTGCCGCCCGGGTCGCCGGCGGACTGCAGCGGCTTGGCATCAAACAGGGCGACAGCGTCTGCATCCTGATGCGCAACGACATCGCGTTCGTCGAGGCAGCCTATGCGGCGATGCAACTCGGCGCCTATGGCGTTCCCGTGAACTGGCATTTCAAGCCGGAGGAGATCACCTACATCCTGCAGGATTCCGGCACCTCGGTGTTGATCGCGCACGCCGACCTGCTGCATCAGCTCCGCGACGCGATTCCTGCTGGCGTCAGCGTGTTCAGCGTGCCCACGCCGCCGGAAATCATGGCGAGCTACAAGATCGATCCGGACCATCTCGCCGCGCCCGACTTCGCGATCGATCTGGAAGCCTGGCTGGCGCAGCAAGCACCTTACGACGGGCCGGCACTGCCGCAGCCGCAGAACATGATCTACACCTCGGGCACGACCGGGCATCCCAAGGGGGTGCGGCGGAACGCGCCGACGCCGGAGCAGAGCGCTCATGCGGAAGCGATGCGGGCCATGATCTATGGGCTGAAGCCCGGCGCCCGCGCGTTACTGCCGGGACCGCTCTATCATTCGGCGCCAAATTCCTTCGGCCTGCGCGCCGGCCGGCTCGGCGGTGCGCTGGTGTTGATGCCGCGTTTCGAGCCCGAGGAATTCCTCGCACTGATCGAGACGCAGCGGATCGACACCATGTTCGTGGTGCCGACCATGTTCATCCGGTTGATGAAGTTGCCGGAGGACATCCGGCGAAAGTACGACATGTCCTCGCTGCGCCATGTCATCCATGCCGCCGCTCCCTGTCCGCCCGACGTCAAACGCGCGATGATCGCGTGGTGGGGGCCGGTAATCTACGAATTCTACGGCTCGACGGAATCCGGTGCGGTGACGTTTGCGACCTCGGAGGACGCCTTGAGAAAGCCGGGCACGGTGGGCCGGATCGCGCCCGGTGCGGAACTGCGCTTCATTGGCGAGGACGGCAGGGCTCTGCCGCAAGGCGAGATCGGTGAGATCTACTCACGGATCGCCGGTAACCCGGATTTCACCTATCACAACAAGCCCGGCAAGCGTGGCGAGATCGACCGCGACGGCTTCATCACCTCAGGTGATGTCGGCTATATCGATGCGGACGGCTACGTCTTCATCTGTGACCGCAAGCGCGACATGGTGATCTCCGGCGGGGTGAATATCTATCCTGCCGAAATCGAAGCCGTGTTGCATGCCGTTCCCGGCGTTCATGACTGCGCGGTGTTCGGGATTCCCGACAGCGAATTCGGCGAGGCGCTGATGGCCGTGGTCGAGCCGCAGACCGGCGTGAGGCTCGACGTCGCCGACATCCGCGCGCGCCTGAAGGCTTCGCTCTCCGACTACAAGGTCCCCAGGCATATCGACATCCGGACCCAGTTGCCGCGCGAGGATTCCGGAAAGATCTTCAAGCGCCGCCTGCGCGATCCCTATTGGGAGCGGGCCGGGCGGAGGATCTAGCTCCACGCGTTGCCGGGGGCGTTACCTCAGCCGCGTTCGGCAGGACCGCGTGGTTCGGTCAGGCCGCACGCCGCTGCAAGCCTGACAAGTTGCGCATCCGTTTGCATACCGGTCTTGGTCTTGACCAGGTAATGGTAGTTCTGCACCGTCTTGACGCTGAGGTTCAGGTTCGCCGCGATCTGCTCCTTGGTCGAGCCGGCCGCGATCTGCCGCAGGATTTCGATCTCGCGTTCGCCGAGATCGTCGAGCGTCGAGCGCGAGGGGGCGAGGCTCTCCACGGCCAGGATGTGGGCGATGTCGTCGCTCATGGCGCGTTCGCCGCGCGCGACCGCGCGGATCGCGCGGATCAGCATGGTCGGCTCGCTGCTCTTGGTCACATAACCGTTCGCTCCCGCCTTGAACGCGGCCTTCACCTGCGCCGGTTCGTTGTGCATGCTGAAGACGAGGATGCCCGCGGTGCGGCTGCGCGACCGGATGTTCCTGACCGCCTCGAGGCCGCTCGCGCCCGGCATTGAGATATCCATGACGACGATATCAGGCTCATGCGTCTTGAAAGCGCTGTAGGCGGTCGTGGCGCTGTCCGCTTCGGCGACGACACGAAAGTCGCCCTGATGCTCCAGGACGCGTCTGTAGCCCTGCCGGACAATCGGATGATCGTCGACCAGCAGGATCGAAATGTTTTGTGCTTGCGAGGCTGTCATAGCGGCAACCGCGTTACGCGGCGATCGGGATCGTTGCGGCCACGCTCAGGCCGCGCTTGGCGCGGGCGATCGACAACGAGCCGCCGAGGGCGGTCACGCGCTCGCGGATCCCGGTCAGGCCGAAGCCCGCGGACTGGGTGACCTTGGCGGCGTCGCCGCCGCCATCGTCCTCGACGCAGATCAGCAGCGCATTCTCGCTGCCGCTTCGTCGCTCGATCCGCAGCGAGATCTCGCGCGCCGCGCCGTGACGCAGCGAATTGGTCAAACACTCCTGAGCGACACGATAGGCGGCCGTTGCGACGGGACCGCGCAGATCCGCCAGGTCGCCGCGCATGTCGAGTTGGACCGTCGGCCGCGTCGTGTCCTGCGATTGCCAGCTGTCGACCAGATTGACCAGGCTGGCCTCAAGTCCGAGTTCCTCGGCCGGCGGATGGCGCAGCCGGGTCAGGGTATCCCGCACGCAGGCCATGATATGCAGCGTGGCCCGCGTGATCATCCGCGCATCGGTCGCGATCCCGCTTCTGTCCTGGTCCTGCGCACTGACCGATTCGATCGTGTTGGCGAAAGCCAGGATCGCGGTGAGGTTCTGTCCGAACTCATCGTGTAACTCTCGGGCCAGGGCGCGCCGCTCGTCGTCGCGGATGTCGAGCAGGCGGCGGGTCAAGACCGCCTGCTGCTCGGTGGACTGCGCCAGGCGTTCGCCGAGATCGGTCACGGCCTGTCCGATCATCGACAGTTCGAGCGATCGGAAGCGCGGCAAGGCCGCGCGGTAGTGGCCGCGGGCCATGCGTTGCAGGGCCGCGACGATCGACCGGGCCGGCGCCAGGGCATGGGCGATGGCCAGCGAGGCAAACAGGCCGATGGCGACCGCCATCAGCAGCGCGACGTCGATGATGTCCGAGATGTGTTCCCAGGCGAGCCATATTGCGGCTTCCGGGTCGGCGAACGCCGCCACCGTGCCCGCCGTCGACGCACGGATGCTGATCGGATGGGTCACCGCCTGGTGGTTCCCGAGCACCATCTGCACGGTTGCCGTGAACCAGGCCGGAGGCGATTTGCCGAGGCCCTTGCTCTGCCCGCAGAGCGGCTTC
>Ga0307509_10005004_pt1 | contig 18697 bp, 20 predicted proteins | sample 10_EM_MG_FD_202245 | JGI IMG/M metagenome (GOLD analysis project Ga0307509, IMG submission 202245) | Populus trichocarpa ectomycorrhiza microbial communities from riparian zone in the Pacific Northwest, United States - 10_EM | ecosystem: Host-associated > Plants > Roots > Unclassified | place...
GTCGGGCCTCAAGCCGCAGCGCCCAGCCGGCCGTCAGGCAGCAGCGTTCAGTCGGGCCTCAAGCCGCAGCGCCAAGCCGGCCGTCAGGCAGCAGCGTTCAGTCGGGCCTCAAGCCGCAGCGCCAAGCCGGCCGTCAGGCGGCAGCGTTCAGTCGGGCCTCAAGCCGCAGCGCCAAGCCGGTGGTCAAGCGGCAGCGCCAGGTCGGGGGTCCAGGGGCAACGCCCCGGCAACCCCCACCAAGCGCAACAACCAGTCACCGTGGGGGTCTGGGGGCTCGGCCCCCAGGCAGACATGCGAAATGACCCCCGTCGGCGCTGTTTGCCGACAGGGGTCACCCAGAATGTAGCCCCGAAGGGATTCGAACCCTCGCTACCGCCTTGAGAGGGCGGCGTCCTAGGCCGCTAGACGACGGGGCCAGGACTTTCAACTGCTTCCGCTCTGCTTCAGCGGCGGGCCGAACTCTATCAGAAGTCCAGCACCACCATCCTCCGCGGATTGGTAGCGCTGGGGTACCAGGACTCGAACCTAGACTAACTGAACCAGAATCAGTCGGGCTGCCAATTACCCCATACCCCATCGGCGCGGCTTGCCGTTCCGCTCGCCGTGCCGAAGGAGAACTTTACCTGACCGCCCGGGGCCCACCAAATCGGGTTACGGGTCTTGGAACAGATTTCGGTGGGCGCGGACCCACCGGAGGAACGTTGTCGCAGGTCGGGCGGTCAATTCTGCCACCGTGGGGACGGCCGCCTGCGGGTGTTCGCGCAGCGCCTCCTGCCCATCCACGTACCAGGCGGCGTGGTCGCCCATGTCCTGGGCCAGCTCTTCGATGGCCTCGTCGCGCGGCAACTCGACGTAATGAAGCTCACGCCCGAGGGCCTGCCCGATCAGCTCGACCTTCTGCCTGCGGCTGAGGGCCTCGGGACCGGTCAGTTCGTAGGAGCGCCCGGCGTGCGAATCGGAGAGCAGCACCCGGGCGGCGACGGCGGCCACGTCTTCCTGGGCGATCGGGGCGTTGACCGCGTCGCCGCAGGTGTCGCGTACCTCATCGCCGGTTTTGATCTGTCGTGCCCACAGGGTGGCGTTGGACATGAACTCGCCCGGTTCCAGGTGGGTGAAGGGCACGCCGCAGGCCTCGACCGCGTCCTCGATGGCCTGCCAGATGCCCCCTTTCGGGCCGGCCAGGTCGACGATCCGGCCGATGCCGGCTTCGGCGGCCAACCGGCACGCCTCGGCCGCCGTCGGCAGGTGCGGTGCGAGATAGAGCACATCCACGTTCGCGTACGCCGCGGGCAGCGTCGCCGGTCGCCCCAGGAAGCCGCGCACGACCTCGACCCCGGCCGGCAGCGCGGCCCGGGCCGGGTCGACGGTCAGCGCCCGCACGTCGTCGGCGCCCAGCGCCAGCAACTCGTCGACCACCATCCGGCCGATGTTGCCGGTGGCGCCGGTCACCAGGATCCTCACTCCAGCGAGACCACCGGGTTGCGCAGTTCGCCGATGCCCTGGATGGTGATCGAGCAGGTGTCGCCGGCGGTGAGCTCGCTGACCCCGGCCGGCGTCCCGGTCAGGATGATGTCGCCGGGCAGCAGGGTCATGACGTGCGACACGTACGAGACCAGGGTCGGTATGTCGAAGACCAGGTCCTTGGTGCGGCCGATCTGGCGTACCTCCATGGCCTCGGGGTTGCGGCCGACCTCGCAGCGGATCTCGAGGTCGCTCACGTCGAGATCGGTGACGATCCACGGGCCGATCGGGCAGAACGAGTCGAAGCCCTTGGCCCGGGTCCACTGCGGGTCCTTGCGCTGCAGGTCGCGGGCGGTGACGTCGTTGCCGATCGTGTAGCCGAAGATCGCTTTCTCGGCGCCGGCCCGGTCGACCCGGCGGGCGCCGGTCGCGCCGATCACGACGGCCAGCTCGGCCTCCTCCTCGACCCGCTGGGACGCCGGGGGCAGCCGGATCGCGTCGTTCGGCCCGATCACCGAGGTGGAGGGCTTGATGAAGATCAGCGGCTCCTTGGGCACCTCGTTGCCGAACTCCGCGGCGTGGTCGGCGTAGTTGCGGCCGATGCCGATCACCTTGCTGGAGAAGATCGGCGCGAGCAGGCGTACGTCGGCGAGCGCCCACCGCTGGCCGGTGAACTGCACCTTTTCGAAGGGCAGCGAGCTGATCTCGGCGACGGTCAGGCTGGTCGAGCCGTCACCCTCGACGACGCCGAAGGAGACACCGCCAGCATGAACAAAACGGGCGAAACGCACGGAAGAATCCCATCTTCTAGAACCTCTCCCGAAATCTACGCCGGTCGCGACGCGCCGTTGGACTCCGCGCCGAGCCGCGGGAACGGATCGAGGGAGAACACCACCTCGACCGGTACTTCGAAGTACGCGCAGATCCGCAGCGCCAGGTGAAGGCTGGGGCTGAACTCGCCGCGCTCCAGGTAGCCCACCGTCTGGTAGTGCACCCCGAGGGCGTCGGCGAGCTGCCGCCGCGAGATGCCGCGCTCGGCACGCAGCATCGCGATCCGGTTGTACGTGATCTCGTTGGTTGTCGCCACTTTCAACGCCCCATCGTCGCCATCGCCCGCTCACGTCGCGCGGCCACGGCCGAACCGGACTCCCGGCGGGCCATCCGCCGCAGGATCACCGGCGCCAGCGCCATCCCGAGCACGACCCAGATCGCGAGCACGCCGAACGTCTCCCCGTGCCGCCAGGAGTGGGTGAGCTCGACGGCGGCCAGCGAATCGGGCAGGAACACCGATCGCATGCCCAACCCTAGCCAGTACATCGGGAAGACCTGCGCGACGCCCTGCAGCCAGCCCGGCATCGCGGTGATCGGGTAGAAGATGCCGGAGATCGCGACCAGCCCGAAGATCGGCAGCACGGCCAGGCCCATGTTCCGCGCGTTCTCGAAGAGCGAGCCGATCACCGCGCCGATCGGCATGGTGGCCAGGAACGCGAGCGGGATCAGCCAGGCCAGCGTCAGCCAGCCGCCCACGCCCACGTGCAGGCCCTCGACCAGGAACAGCCCCGGGATGAGCTGCAGCAGCAGGCTCAGAATGGTCATGCCGCCGACCACCACCGCCTTGCCGATCACGTAGCTGGTCATCCCGTTCGGCGTGGCCTTGGCCCGCAGCAGCGTGCCGTCCTCCCGCTCGACCACCAGCTGTTGCGACACGGTGAGCAGGCCGCCGAGGGCCAGGCCCATGCCGAGCACGCCCGGCAAGGTGCTCGCGCCGAGCGAGAAGGTGGTGCCCGGCACGTGGGCGTTCCGCATGAAAAAGACCGTTCCCAGCAGGAGAACCGCCGGGAAGAGGTACGCAAACAGGTCGGTCGGCGTGGTCAGCGTCTGCTTGAGCTCGATCCCGCCGCGGGCCACCCCGATCCGCAACGTCCCGATCATTGCGCGCCGCCCTCGGACTTCAGAACCAGCTTCATGTACGTGTCCTCCAGGCTGTTGCGGCGCACCTCGAGGTCGCCGATGTCCTCGCCGTACTGCAGGAAGAGCTGCCGGACGAACGAGGTCGCCTCGACCGCCGAGTGCACGAACCGCTGCCCGTCGCGGGTCCAGCGGATCTCGGTCTCGCCGGCCACCTGCCGGGACAGCGCGTCGGCCGAACCGTTCGCGATGACCCGGCCATGGGCCAGGATCACGATGCGGTCGGCGAGCTTTTCCGCCTCGTCGAGGTCGTGCGTGGTCAGCAGGATCGTGGTGTCGTCCACATCGGTAAGCCGGTGCACCAGGTCGTGGAACTCGCGGCGGGCCGCCGGGTCGAAGCCGACCGTCGGCTCGTCGAGGAACAACAGCTCGGGCCGGCCGACGATGCCGATCGCCACGTCGAGGCGGCGGCGCTGACCGCCGGAGAGCCGCATCACCCGCTGGCCGGCCTGCGCGGTGAGGCCGACGACGTCGAGCAGGTCGTCGACCGGCCACGGCCGGCGGATCGTGCCGGTGGAGTAGGGCGCGTAGTACGTACCCAAGTGTTTGAGCAGCTCGCGCACCCGCCACTTGCCGTGGTCGCGCCAGGACTGCAGCACCACGCCGATGCGGGCGCGCCAGCGCTCGCCGGCGCCGGCCGGGTCGACGCCGAGCACGGTCACCTCGCCGGCCGACCGCAGCCGGAAACCCTCGAGGATCTCGATGGTGGTGGTCTTGCCCGCGCCGTTCGGCCCGAGCAGCGCCAGCACCTCGCCGCGCCGGGCGGTGAAGCCGACGCCGTCGAGCACGTCCGTCGCGCCATAACGCATCCGCAGGTCACGGACGTCGATGACCCGCTCGTCGGCCGGCACGTCGGTGCCGGCGTCGAGCGCCCCCGTCATAGTCATTCCTGCCATGTCCAGCACAGTATCAAACTTGTAGTAGATGTACTACATTCGTGAGCATGGCTTCTGTCGATTTTGTTACCACCGGTCAAGGGCCCGGCCTCGTCGTGCTACCCGGCATGACCCGCCGCGCCCGTCACTACCAGGCGTTGGCCGAGGCGTTGGCCGACGCCTTCACGGTGCACGTGGTCGAACGACGCGGGCGCGGCCGGAGTCCCGCGCAGGGCGACGACTACGGGCTCGAGGTGGAGGTCTCCGACGCGCTCGAGGTGCTCGAGGAGACCAAGTCCCGGCAGGTCTTCGGGCACAGCTACGGCGGGCTGGTCGCGCTGCACGCCGCGCTGCGCACCGAGTTCGACCGGGTGATCGTGTACGAGCCGGGGGTCAGCGTGCACGGCTCGCTCCCCTGGGAGTGGCTCCCCCGGTACGAGGAGTTGCTCGCCGCCGGCCACGACGCGCGGGCGATGGTCCACTTCCTGCACTCGTGCGACTTCATGCCCGGCGGCCCGGTGGCGACCGCGGCCGTCTGGGGGATGCAGCGCTTCAACGCCGAGGGCCGGGCGACGCGCGAGCTGCTGCCGACGGTCGTCCGCGAGTCCCGGGTGGTGCGCGAGCTGGACTCCGACGGCAGCCGGTATGCCGCGGTCACGGCCCCGACGCTCCTGCTCGGCGGGGGACGCTCCCCGGCGTACACCCAGGAGGCTTTGATCTTGTTGGCGGACACGATCCCGGGCGCTCACCTCGTGGTAACGCCCGGATTGGACCATAATGCCCCGGACTTGAGCGGCCCGGCGGCGGTGGCGGAGCTCATTCGCGCGTGACGGTGATCGTGTTGATCGCCTCGGCTGGATACGCTGACGGCATGGGGATCAAGCAGGTGAGGCCGCTTACCACGACGCTGCCCTCCATCGCCTGGATTCCCCTCGCCCGCGCCCACGCCGAACGCGCCGACGAGATGACCGCGGGCCATCGCGAGCGCCGCGCCAGCGGTGAGAAACACGCCATCGAGGACTTCCTCTACGACTACTACGGCACCCGCCCGTCCCAGCTGCGCCGCTGGCATCCCGGCATCGGGGCGGGCCTGTCGCCGGCCCCCGCCGGCGTGGCCGAACATGCCGCGTGGAAGTTCTATGTCACCTATCCGGACGGCGTCGTCACGCTCGATCTGGACGCATTCATGCACGCCCGCGGCGAAAGCGTCCGCTACATCCACGGCCTGCTGACGGCGACGTCGTCCCGCCCGGTTTTCTCCGGCTGTTTCGGGCTCCACGAATGGGCGATGGTGTATCGCTCGCCCGAGCACCGGCATCCGCTGCCCCTTCGCCTGGGCCAGGCCGAGACGGATCGTGTCGTCGAAGAACACCCCGTCCGGTGTACGCACTATGACGCGTTCCGTTTCTTCACTCCCGAGGCCGTCGGATTGAATCGCTTGCAGCCCACCCGAGCCACCCAGGTCGATCTCGATCAGCCCGGCTGCCTGCACGCGGCAATGGACGTTCATAAATGGGCGCAGAAGCTGGGGCCGGCGGTGCCGGGCGCGCTGGCGTTGGATTGCTTCGCCTTGGCGACGGATATCCGGCTGCTCGACATGCAGGCGAGTCCCTACGACTTGAGTTCCTACGGCTACGAGCCGGTGAAGATCGAAACGCCGGAGGGCAAGGCGGAGTACGTCGCCCGGCAGCGCGAATTCGCCCGGCGGGCGGCGGCTTTGCGGGCCCGGTTGATTCGGGTTTGCGAGGAACTGCTGGGGCCGGAGGGTGCGGCCCGCAATCGCGAGGCCGTCGCGCCTTTCAACCGCCGCTGACCGTCGCCGGGCCGCCCACCCCGGCGGCCGGCCTGCTCGGCGGCCGGGCCGGCGTGCTCGGCCGCGGGGCCGGCCTGCTCGGCCGCCGGGCCGGCCAATCCTCCTGGCGGTCGTCGCCGGGGCGGTGCGCGCGGATCCAGGCCTCGACGTCCTCGGCGAGCCACAGCTTGCCCAGCACGAGGTCGGCAACCGGCGCCGGGAAGTGGCTGTAGTGGGTGATCTCGTAGACGCGCTGGCGGCTGATGCCACCCAGGCGCATCCGGATCTCGTGCGGACCGACGAGATGTAGAGCCATACCAGTGACTATAGGCACAAGCCTAGAGCAGGGCAACCGAAACCGGGGTCACTCGCCCGGGTCGGAGCGGCGGTTGCGCTTCGTCTGGCCGCGGCGTTTCTTATCGGCTATGCGGCGCTCGACCGAGCCTTTCGTCGGCCGGGTCGCACGCCGGACCCGCGGCGGCGGCGCGATCGCCGAGGCGACCAGGCCGGCAAGGCGATCCGCGGCGGCCTCCCGGTTGCGGAGCTGGGAGCGATGCTCGGACGCGGTCACGGTCAGCACCCCGTGCACCAGCCGCGCCCCGAGCCGGCCCAGCGCCCGCTCCTTCAGCGTCGGCGGCAGCAGCGGCGAGCCGGCCACGTCCCAGGACAGCTCGACCCGCGAGTCGGTGGTGTTCACACCCTGGCCGCCGGGGCCGCCGGAGCGCGAGAAGCGCCAGGCCAGCTCGGCCGCCGGAATCGTCAGGCGGTCGTTGACCCGGACATCCTCAAGCACGCGCCCAGCATCGCATCGCTCGCCACTCGGCCGCCAGGCGATATCGATCATGCGGAGGTCATGCACGCTAGGCCTTGATTTCGTCTAAGATTGACGAGGATCGGGACGAGATTGCAGGGAGTCCGCATGCTTCTTCGATTCGAGGCCGCCAACCACCGATCGATCATGGAACCGATCGAGCTCTCGATGATCGCGGTCGACGACGATCGCGAGGCCACCCGGGGATTCGAGCGACTGGCCGAGCGGGTGCTCACCGTCGCCGCGATCTACGGCGCGAACGCGTCCGGCAAGTCGAATGTTCTCGAGGCGCTCGCTTGGCTCTCCGCCGCGGTCGACCGGTCGCTGCGGCAGTGGACCGACTTCGTGCCCCGGCAGCCGTTCCGCTTCGGCGACGGCCCGTCGACCGCGTCGATCTTCGAGATCGAGATGATGGTCGGCGACGTGCGGTACACGTACGAGGTCGAGCTGGACGACTCGTCGATCGTCTCCGAAACGCTGTACAGCTATCCCGAACGGCGCCGACGGGTCCTCTTCGAGCGGGACGAGATGAGCCTCGCCTTCCGGCGCGGGCTCAGCGGGCTGTCCGGCACGCGGGAGTTGCTGACGCCGACCACCCTCGCCCTCTCCGCCGCGCTGCGCTTCGACGAGCCGGAGGTGGGCGCCTTCGGCCGCGCGCTCGCCGGCATCACCTCGCTCAATCTGGGCGACCGGCGCAGCCTGGCGTCCACGCGATTCGTCTTCGAGGACACCGAGGACGGTCTCCGCGAGGACTTCGACGCGCGCGGCCTGGCGCTGGGCATGCTGAGGCTCGCCGATCTCGGGATCGACGACGTCGAGGTCGAGCGATACGACGCGGGGGCGTCCGGCGGGTATCGGCTACGACTGGCGCATCGGGCCGGGGCAGAGCGCCTGGCTTTCGAGCTCGGTGACGAGTCGGCCGGCACCCGCACCTGGTTCGGTCTGATCGGGCCGGTGCTGAGCGCGCTGCGTAGCGGGCAGGTGCTGCTGGTCGACGAGATCGACGCGAGCCTGCACCCGAAACTGTCGGCGCATCTGCTCACGCTGTTCCAGGATCCGCAGTCCAATCCACGCGGCGCGCAGCTGGTCTTCACGACCCACGACACGAGCCTGCTCGGCCTGCTCAACCGCGACGAGGTGTGGCTCACGGAAAAGGGGGAGGACGGCTCCACCGGGCTCACCGCCCTGGCCGAGTACGGCGGCGAACGGGTCCGTCGCTCGGCCAACCTGGAGCGCGCTTACCTGCAGGGGCGGTTCGGCGCGGTCCCGCAAATCGACACGACCGACTTCCGTCAGCTGCTGGGGCTGGCCGCGGGCGGCCGATGATGACCGGCCGCTCACGCTCGGGGCCGAAGCCGCTGACCCGTCGGGTCGCCGTGCTCCGGCCCCGCAAGACCCTGCTCGTCTTCTGCGAGGGCAGGCGCACCGAGCCGGAGTACCTGCAGGCGCTCCGGCGACTTCCGGCCGTCCGCGAGGTGGCGGCCGTCGAGATCCGCCTCGATCGCGACTGCGGCGGCTGCAAGCCGCTCTACATGCCGAAGCGTCGGACCGCGGCGGCGCGGGCCGCGGAGCTCGATCGGCGCCACGTGAAGAACGGTGTGCTGATGCCTGAGGACAACCCGTCGAGCGGGATGCATCGGCTGATCGCGTCGGTTGAGGTGGTGGGGTGATCGTCAGGGGTGGCTGTGGGGTCGAAGCGCGGCCGGACAGGGCAGTATGGGTGGGTGACGTCCCCAAGTGCGCCGGTTGTCACGACCGGCTATCCGTGGCCTATTGAAACCACGCGACTGGCGAACGGCCTCCGGGTCGTGGTCAGTGAGGACCGGAGTTCGCCGGTCGTCTGCGTCAACCTCTGGTACGACGTGGGCTCGCGGCACGAGCCGGCCGGCCAGACCGGGTTCGCGCATCTCTTCGAGCACCTCATGTTCGAGGGCTCGGTGCATGTCAAGAAGACCGAGCACATGCGGCTGGTGCAGGGCAACGGCGGCTCGCTGAACGCGACCACCAACCCGGACCGGACCAACTACTTCGAGACGATGCCGTCCGAGCACCTCGAGTTGGCGCTGTGGCTCGAGGCCGACCGGATGGGCGGGCTGGTCCCGGCGCTCACCCAGGAGACGCTGGACAACCAGCGCGAGGTGGTGAAGAACGAGCGCCGCCAGCGGTACGAGAACGTGCCGTACGGGGATGCCTGGCTGCGCCTGCTCGAGCTGCTCTACCCCGAGGGCCACCCGTACCACCACGCCACGATCGGGTCGATGGAGGACCTGAACGCGGCGAGCCTGGACACCTTCAAGGCCTTCCACCAGCAGTACTACGCGCCGAACAACTGCGTGCTCACCGTCGTGGGCGATGCCGAACCGCAGGAGGTGTACGCCCTGGCGGAAAAGTACTTCGGGGCGCTCGCGCCGGTGCCGGACATCCCGCCGGCGCCGCGCGGGCACATCGCCGGTCCGGCCACGACGCCGGTGCGGGAGACGGTGACGGCGGCGGTGCCCGCGGCGCGGCTCTACGTGTCGCACCGGACGCATCCGTTCGGCACCAAGGGGTACGACGCGATCACCGTGCTCGCCACCGTGCTGGGCAACGGCCGGGGCAGCCGCCTCTACCAGCGGCTCGCCGACGGCAAGCGGATCGCCCAGCCGGACTACATCGGCTCGTACGGGGTGGACCTCGCGCACGCCCCGGCGCCGATCATCATCACGGCCACCGCGAAGGACGGCGTGGCCGTCGCCGACCTCGAGGCGGGGCTGGCCGAGGTGGTGGACAGCCTGGTGACCGAGCCGGTGACCGAGGAGGAGCTGGGCCGGGCCAAGGCGATGCTGACCACGGCCTGGTGGCGCTCGCTGTCCACGGTCGGCGGCCGGGCCGACACGCTCGGCCGGTACGCGACGCAGTTCGGTGACCCGGCGACGGTGGCGTACCGCCTCCCGCAGTGGCTGGCGATCACCGCCGACGAGGTGACCGAGGCGGCCGCGTACGCGCTCAAGCCGGAGTCCCGGGTCACCCTGACCTACCTGCCGGAAGAGACCGAGAGCAAGGAGGAGCGGGCATGACGCTCGTCGCCAACCGCCCGGCGGCCGGCCCGGCCCGGCCGTACGCGTTCCCGGAGATCCGCCGGGTCAGCGTGGCCGGCGGCACCGTGATCGCCGCGCACCTGCCCGGCCAGCTGCTGGCCAGCTCGATGCTGATGCTGGACGCCGGCGCCGCGCACGAGAGCGCGGGCCGGGAGGGCACCGCCACGGTGCTCGCCAAGTCCCTGGAGGAGGGCACCAGGACCCGCGACTCGGCCGCCTACGCGCTCGCGCTCGAGGGCCTCGGCGCCGAGCTGTCCGCGGCGGTCGACTGGGACTCGTTCCGGGTCGGCGTCTCGGCGCCGGTCCCGCTGCTGCTCAGCGCCGTGCGCCTGGCCGCCGAGGCGGCCCGCACCCCGCGTCTCGACCCGGAGGATGTCACCCGGGTGCGCGACGACGAGGTGACCGCGCTGCGGATGGACTGGGCGCAGCCCGGCCCGCGCGCCGACGCGGCCCTGCGCGCCGACCTGTTCGAGGCGGCCGACCGCTACGGCCGCCCGCTGCACGGCGACCCGGCCTCGGTGGCCGCGGTGACCGTGGACGACGTGGTCGCGTACCACGGCGCCTGGCTCACCACGCCGGGCGTGCTGCTGGTGGCCGGCGACCTCGACACGCTGGATCTGGCCGCGCTGGGTGAGGCCGCGTTCGCCGGCACGACCGGCGCCGGCGTCGCCGGCGGGGGGCCGCTCGGTTGGGTGAAACGGGAGCGGCGCCGGGTGCTCCTGGTCGACCGGCCCGGCAGCGTGCAGTCGACGCTGCGGATCGGCCACCGGGCGCCGGAGCGGGCCACGCCCGACTACGTGCCGATGACGCTGGCCGCGACCGTGCTGGGTGGCGCGTTCACGTCCCGGCTCAACCACCTGATCCGCGAGGTGCGCGGCTACACGTACGGAATCCGGGGAAGTTATGCGATGACCCGGCGGTTCGGCCGGTTCGAGGTCGCCGCGGGGGTGCAGACGGCGGTGACCGTGCCGGCCATCACCGACACGATCGGCGAGATCGCCCGCACCCAGCTGGACGGGGTGACCGAGGACGAGCTGGCGGTGGCGCGCTCGTGGCGGGCCGGCCAGCTGTCGGTGGAGATGCAGACGCCGGGCGCGATCGTCGGGGCGCTGAGCACGCTGGTGCTGCACGACCTGCCGGACGACTACTACCCGACGCTGCGCCGGGAGTACTTGGCGGCGACCGTCGAGCAGGTGTCGCGGGCGGCCGCCGACCACCTGCACCCGAAGGGGTTGACCCTGGTGGTGGAGGGCCACGCCGCGGTGATCCGGGACGAGCTCGCCGCCGCCGGCATCGGCGAACTGGTCGACGCCGAGATCTGAACAAAACGGGCCGGCGGCGGCTGACGTCGCGGCCATGACGATCACCAGCACGGCCTTGTGGAAATCTCCCGGGCCGTGCTGGTGCTCCCCCACGTCCCGCCGATCACGCTCGACCATGTCCTCGTCGACAAGCGGATCGCCAAGAGCGACCACCGGGCGGTGATCGCCGCCCTGACCGTGCCGATGTCGTGAACATGTTGTGCGGGCCTGGTGCGAGCGCCGGCTTGCCCGGCGGACGGACACTAGCGTCGCACTCATGACGATCATGGGGGCGACGCCGGAGACGCGACCGGCCAGGAACCGACGAAGGGTTGCCGTGACCGTGCTGATCTGGCTGCTGATCCTGCCCGGCCTGCTGTGGGCGCTCGTCCGGCTCGGTGGCGTCGACCGCGGGCCGCTCGTGCAGTTGTTCGCCTTCACCCCGTACGTGGCGGCCTGGTCGCTGCTGCCCGCGGCGCTCGCGCTCGGCACCCGGCGCTGGCCGGCCGCCGCGCTGGCGATCCTGGTGGTGGCGGCGTTCGCGGTGTTCGTGCTGCCGCGGGCCGTCCCCGGCGACCGCGGCCCGTCCGACGGCGTGCGGCTGCGGGTGATGACCAGCAACCTGCTGATCGGCGGGGCCGACGCGGACGAGATCGTCCGGCTGGTCCGCGACCACGACGTGGACGTGCTGGCCGTCCAGGAGTTCACCCCGGACGCCAAGGACGCGCTGGCCAAAGCCGGCCTCGGCGACCTGCTCCCGTACGCGTCGCTGGTCGACGAGCCGGGCTCACCCGGCTCCGGCCTCTACAGCCGTTTTCCGTTGCGCCAGGCGGGAAACAAGCGGAATCGGGGTGGCTTCGAGCAGGCGTACGGGATCATCGAGCCGCCCGGCGCGGGGGCGCTGGTCGTCGAGTCGGCGCATCCGATGGCCCCGTGGGCGCCGAAGGTCAACCGCGACTGGCGGCAGGACCTCGCCGCCGAGCCGCCGGCCGACCCGAGCGGCACTCCCCGGATCCTGCTCGGCGACTTCAACGCGACCCTCGACCACGCGCCGCTCCGGCAGTTGATCGCCACCGGGTACCGGGACGCGGGGGTGGCGACCGGCCGGGGCCTGGCGCCGACCTGGCCCTACCAGGGGCACCCGGGCATCCCCAAGGTCACCATCGACCACGTGCTGGTCGACCGGCGGATCGGCGTACGGGACATGAGCGTGCATCGCGTCCCGAACAGCGACCACCGGGCCATCGTCGCCGAGTTGATCGTGCCGAAGGCATGATGGCTGGTGTGACCACCCGCCTCGTCGCCACGAGCGACGCACCCGAGCTGGCCGCCCTGCTCGCCGCCAACCGCAAGTTCCTCGCACCCTACGAGCCGTTCCGGCCGGAGGAGTTCTACACCGCCGAGGGCCAGCGCACCCACCTGGAGGACGTGCTGCGGACGACCACGGCCGGCACTGCCCTCCCGCACGTGATCGTCGACGACGGCCGGATCGTCGGCCGGATCACGCTCACCGGCATCATCCGGGGGCCGTTCCTCTCCGCCGACCTCGGCTACTGGGTGGCCGAGCCGGCGAACGGACGCGGCGTGGCGTCCGCGGCGGTGGCCCGGATCCTGCGGATCGCCTTCGACGAGCTCGGGTTGCACCGGGTCGAGGCGGGCACGCTGGTGCACAACGCCGCGTCGCAGCGCGTCCTGCAGCGCAACGGGTTCCGCCGGTACGGGCTGGCGCCGCGCTATCTGCGGATCGACGGCGAGTGGCGCGACCACATCCTGTTCCAGCGGCTGGCCGACGACGAGTAAATCGGCTGCGCCGGCCCGATCCGCGGCCCTACCATCGGCGGCATGATGATGCGCTGGTCCACGACGCCGGGTAAGTCCCGGCGGCGCTGACCTAGTGCACACGGCCCCGGGCGAGATGCCCGGGGTAGGGGTCTCGCCCTGCGTTGACTGAGGAGACCCCGCCATGCACGTCGACCATCGCAAGCTCGGGCGCGAGCTCGACCTCTTCGACTCCGACCCGTTGATCGGCGCCGGCCTGCCGTTCTGGCTGCCGGCCGGCGCGGCGGCCCGCCACGAGGTGGAGTCGTATCTCTACGAGCTGGAGCGGCGCGCCGGCTACCAGCACGTCTACTCCCCCGCCCTGGGCAAGAAGCAGATGTACGAGTTGTCCGGGCACTGGCAGAACTTCGCCGACGACATGTTCCCGCCGATGGTGCTCGGCGGCGACGAGTTGGTGCTGCGGCCGAGCCTGTGCCCGCACCACGCGCTGATCTTCAAGTCCCGGCAGCGCTCCTATCGCGACCTGCCGCTGCGGATCGCCGAGCTGGGCCCGATGTACCGGGCCGAGCGCTCCGGCGTGCTCGGCGGCCTGTCCCGGGTGCGCTCGATCCAGCTCAACGACTCGCACCTCTTCTGCGCGCTCGACCAGGTCGGCGACGAGGTGGCCGCGCTGCTGCGGCGGATGCGCGCCGCACATCGGGCGCTCGGCATGAGCCCGTCGTCGTTCCGGCTCTCGCTGCGCGGGGACGGTGGTAAATACGCGGGCAACGACGAGATGTGGGCGAAAGCGTCGGCACTGCTGCGACACGCGCTCGATATTTCCGAAGTTTCCTACGAAGAGGCACCGGGCGAGGCCGCGTTCTACGGCCCGAAGATCGACATCCAGATCGAGGACGCGGCCGGCCGGGAGTGGAGCCTGTCCACCATCCAGATCGACTTCCACCAGCCGGCCCAGTTCGGTCTCGAGTATTCGGCGCCGGACGGGAGCCGGCAGCGGCCGGTGATGGTGCACTGCAGCCTGGCCGGGTCGATGGAGCGGCTCTTCGGGCATCTGATCGAGGTGCACGCGGGCGCGTTCCCGCTCTGGTACGCGCCGGTCCAGCTGGATGTGCTGCCGATCTCGGCGGAGCAGTCCTCGGCGGCGGTGCGGCTCCGGGACGAGGCGGTGGCGGCCGGGCTGCGGGCGGAGGTGCACCACGACGGGTCGATCGGGGGACGTATTCGCGCGGCGGCCGAGCGGAAAATCCCGTACGCGGGAATCGTCGGCAACCGCGAGGCGGCGGACAACCTGGTCGCTCTCCGCCTGCGCGACGGACGTCAGTTGCCGGCCCGGCCGGCGGCGGAAGCGATCGCGCTGATCGCCGCCGCCGCGGCCGAGTCTCAGGCCGGCGCCGAGGTGCGGGCCAGACCGTAGGTCAGGGCGTCGACCAGCGCGACCCAGCTGGCCTCGACGATGTTCTCGTGCACGCCCACCGTGGTCCACTCACGCTCGTGGTCGCCGGTCTCCAGCAGCACCCGGGTGACCGCGTTCGTGCCGTGGCTGCCCTCCAGGATGCGCACCTTGTAGTCGGTCAGCTCGACGGTCTTGAGCTGCGGGTAGTGCTGGGTCAGCGCCACCCGCAGCGCCTCGTCGAGCGCGTTGACCGGGCCGACGCCCTCGGCGGTGGCGATCACCCGCTCGCCGCGGACGCGCACCTTCACGGTCGCCTCGGAGACCACGGCGCCGTCCTCCCGGTGCTCGACCAGCACCCGGTACGACTCGAGGGCGAACGGCCGGGTGTACGCCTGGCCCGGCAGCTCGCCGCGCACCAGCAGCTCGAACGACGCGTCGGCGGCCTCGAACGACCAGCCGGCGGCCTCCAGGTCCTTGACCTTCTGGGTGATCGTGGACACTTCGTCCGGGTGGCCGGCCAGGTCCAGGCCGAGCTCCCTGCTCTTGAGCTCGATGCTGGCCCGGCCGGCCATCTCCGTCACCAGGATCCGCATGTCGTTGCCCACCACCGACGGGTCGACGTGGTTGTAGAGCAGCGGATCCACCTTGATCGCGCTCGCGTGCAACCCCGCCTTGTGGGCGAAAGCCGCGGCCCCGACGTAGGCCTGGTGGGTGTCGGGGGCGATGTTGGCGATCTCGGCGAGCGCGGTGGAGACCCGCGCCGCCTTCTCGAGGCAGCCGTCCGGTAGGACCGTCAACCCGAGCTTGAGCTGTACGTTGCTGACCGTGGCGAACAGGTCGGCGTTGCCGGGGCGCTCGCCGTAGCCGTTCGCGGTGCACTGGAAGTGCCGCACGCCCGCCTCGACCGCGGCGATCGTGTTCGCGACCGCGCAGGAGGTGTCGTTCTGGCAGTGGATGCCGAGGCGGTCGGCGCTCACCCCGGTCCGCTCGACGACCTCCTGGATCGCCTTGGTGACCATCGACGGGAGCATGCCGCCGTTGGTGTCGCACATGACGACCCGCTCGGCGCCGCCCTCGAAGGCCGCCCGCACCACGGAGGCGGTGTATGCGGGGTCGTAGCGGAAGCCGTCGAAGAAGTGCTCGCAGTCGAGGAAGACCCGGCGGCCGTTCTCGACGAAGTACGCCACGGTGTCCCGGACCATCGCGAGGTTCTCCTCGCCGGTGGTGCGCAGGGCCCGCTCGACGTGCCGGATGTCCGACTTGGCGACCAGGCAGACCACCGGGGTCCCGGCGTCCAGCAGGGCCTGCACCTGCTGGTCCTTGGCCACGTCGACGCCGGCCTTGCGGGTCGAGCCGAACGCGACGAGCAGCGCGTTCTTGAGGTCGAGCTCGGCCTTCGCCCGTTGGAAGAACTCGGTGTCCTTGGGCATGGCGCCCGGCCAGCCGCCCTCGATGAAGCCCACGCCGAACTCGTCCAGCAGCCGCGCGACCGCCAGTTTGTCGGCGACCGAGTAGCTGATCCCCTCCCGCTGCGCACCGTCTCGCAGCGTGGTGTCGAAGACCTGGTAGTCCATGGCGCGTTCCCTTCAGGAATTTTGGGGTGGCCCAACAAAAAGACCCCCCGCGGTCGCGGGAGGTCTGCGCATCGGCGAGAGGTCGGCCGACGCGCTAGGTGCCAATAATGAGCACGAGACGGGTCACGGCATGAAGCATGCCACTAACGGCCCTCGTGGGAAGCCTTGTTCCACCTATCGAGACTAGGTTCATGGGTGTGGTGACCGACTCCCCATCCAACCGCCCCGCCGCCGCCCTTGACCGGACTGAAGCCGTCTACCGCCGCAACCTCGGTTTCTCCGCTACCTACAACTTCCGCGACGTCGGCGGATACCTCGGCCGGGACGGCCGCACGGTGCGCTGGCGGCGACTGTTCCGGTCCGATGCGCTGCACCGCCTCGGCGACGCCGACGCCAGCGCGTTCGCCCAGCTCGGCGTGCGTACGGTGATCGACCTGCGCCGCCCGTTCGAGGTGGAGAAGTTCGGCCGGGTGCCCGAACGATACGGCCTCGACTACCACCACCTGGTGCTCAACCACATCGACTGGGAGACGATCGAGCAGCCGGCCGCGGCGCTGCAGGAGCGCTGGCTGGCCGACCGCTACCTGAACTTCGCCGAGGACGGCCGGTCGGCCCTGCGCACCTCGCTCCAGGTGATCGCCGACCCGTCCCGGGCCCCGGTGATCGTGCACTGCATGGCCGGCAAGGACCGCACCGGCACGGTGTGCGCGCTGGCCCTGGCCCTGCTGGGGGTGTCCGACGAGGACATCGCCGCCGACTACGCCCTGACCACCGCCGCGATGCGCCCGCTGACCGAGTACCTGCTGGAGAAGAACCCGGAGGCGGTCCACGGCAACGAGCACATGTTCGACTCCCCGCCCGGCGCCATGCTGATGTTCCTCGACGACCTGCGCGAGCTGCACGGCTCGATCGAGGGCTACGTCCGCGAGATCGGCCTCACCGACGACGAGATCGCGTCGATGAGGTCCCATCTGCTGGCGTGATCACAACACCCGGTGGACCCAGCCGAACGGGTCGGCGGCCCGGCCACGCTGGATGTCGACCAACTCCTTGCGCAGCCCCATGGTGACCTCGCCCGAGGCGCCGTCGGCGACGGTGAACTCGAAGTCGGGGGACTTGATCGTGCCGATCGGCGTGATCACGGCCGCGGTGCCGCAGGCGAACGCCTCCCGGATCCGCCCCGAGGCGGCGCCGTCGCGCCACTCGGCCATGCTGACCGGGCGCTCGACCACGTGCCGGCCGGCCCGCCGGGCGAGCTGGATCACCGAGTCGCGGGTGATGCCCGGCAGGATCGTCCCGCTCAGCGGCGGCGTCGCCAGACTGCCGTCGTCGAGGACGAAGAACACGTTCATGCCACCGAGCTCGTCGATGTGCTTACGCTCCACCGCGTCGAGGTAGACGACCTGGTCGCAGCCGTTCTCGATCGCCTCGGCCTGGGCGGCGAGACCCGCCGCGTAGTTGCCGCCGCACTTGGCCGCGCCGGTGCCGCCGGGGGCCGCGCGGGTGAAGTCGGGGCTGACCCACACCGACACCGGTTTCACACCGCCGGAGAAATACGCGCCGACCGGAGAGGCGATCACCAGGTAGAGGTACTCGAGGGAGGGCCGCACACCCAGGAAAACCTCACTGGCGTACGCGAAGGGCCGGAGGTAGAGGCTGCCCTCGTCGCTCTGCGGAATCCACTCCCGGTCGATCCGGATGATCTCGCGCAGCGACTGCAGGAAGGCCGCCGGCGAGAGGGCCGGCATCGCCATCCGCTGCGCCGACTGGGCGAAGCGCGCGGCATTGGCATCCGGCCGGAACATGGCGACGCCGCCGTCGGCCATCTTGTACGCCTTGAGCCCCTCGAAGATCTCCTGCGCGTAATGCAGCACCGCGGAGGCCGGGTCGATCGAGATCGGCGCGCGGGCCTCCACCCGGGCGTCGTACCAACCCTTACCCTCCGCATATCGCACCGTCACCATGTGATCGGTGAAGACCCGGCCGAACCCCGGATTGACCAGTTGCGCGTCACGCTCGGCGACGGCCACCGGCGCCGGGTTCGGACGGATCTCGAAATCGAGGTTGTCACCACCACTCATGGCGAATAGACCTGCCTATCTGGAAAAGAATGAGGGCACGCTTGGTCATGCAGTGCCCAAAAAGATACCCCGAACGGCCGTTAAGACAACGGGGGTGAAGTGACCCGGCAGTAGGGTCAGAGCGCGGCGGCCACCCGATCGCCGACCTCGGCGGTGCGCAGCGAGGCGCCCAGGGCGCGGGACGCGACCTCGGCGGCGACCGCCCCGGATACTCGGCGGGCCTCGTCGTGGTGGCCGAGGTGCTCGAGCAGCAGCGACGCGGAGAGGATGGCGGCGGCCGGGTCGGCGATGCCCTGGCCGGCGATGTCCGGCGCGGAGCCGTGCACCGGCTCGAAGGTCGACGGGTACTTGCGCTCCGGGTTGACCGAGCCGCTGGCCGCCATGCCGATGCCGCCGGTCACGGCCGCGGCGATGTCGGTGATGATGTCACCGAAGAGGTTGTCGGTCACGATCACGTCGTACCGCTGCGGGTTGCTGACCATGAACATGCTGGCCGCGTCGACGTGCTGGTATTCCGTGGTGACCTCGGGGAACTCGGCGGCGACGGCGGCGAACGTGCGCGCCCAGAGGCTGCCGGCCTTGGTA
>Ga0307509_10005006_pt1 | contig 18694 bp, 10 predicted proteins | sample 10_EM_MG_FD_202245 | JGI IMG/M metagenome (GOLD analysis project Ga0307509, IMG submission 202245) | Populus trichocarpa ectomycorrhiza microbial communities from riparian zone in the Pacific Northwest, United States - 10_EM | ecosystem: Host-associated > Plants > Roots > Unclassified | place...
ACTCAAAAGTATTGTTTATTAAAATATATAGTTTAAATAGTAATAAACAAGATATGAATAGGGTTTCCACTACTTAGGCCAGTAGTTGCAGCCTTCCCTAGTCAACATCACTAGAAAATAAAATTATTAAGAGTAGCTAGTGAAAGTTGATGCCCAATTTGAAGGAGGGCAAGTGGAGGCCACAGACCTCACTATGACTGCACGATCAGGATTTAGTTGTCACAAATTATGAGGCAAATTGGCTGTGATGTTATAGTTCTTCAGCAAAATCATCGATCTTAATGAGAACAAAGAGTGGGAGCATTGTGCAACACAAAGTATTCCTCTTGGCGCTGTGCTTGATTCCCACTTCCCACTCCAAAAGACATATATACAGTACCCCATATAGCTAGGAATTGAGAGATCGACGGCGAGGCCTTTGACAGAGGTGCTCACAGAGGATGGAAGTGGTGGCATTGATGGTTCATGTCTAGCTAGTAGTGCTCTTGCGAGCAGTTTTGCTAACCCTTTGTCTACTTTCAGCCATAGTCTTCTCTTGTGCAGATGGTGCATCAAAGAACAAATCATCTGAAGCTGATTCGGCCATTTATGGTGGAGGGTGTGCTGCTGGATGTGGTGCAGCCGCCTGTGGTGGATGACAGTTCTTACTTCTGTTTTCTCATACCGCAATTAAACCTAGAAAACCTTGCAGCTTTTGTACACTGTAGTGGTCAATTGATCGACTGGGCTATAGTTCAGAAATTCAAAGCAACAGTTGTTCGTTGTCTTGGCGATGTTACAGAGATATCCCACCAATCATGGAAAAGAATGTTGAAGTCCATTTATAGTAGCTTTAATCAATAATTGGTACTTTTGAATTTTTCTGCTCAGAGGTAAAAGTTATACCCAAAGAATTGGTATAGCGTTCCAAACACATATTGGGTAAATTTTGAATTTTTTTATTTAAAATTATTTTTTAAATTATTTATATATACTAATATTAAAAATAATTTTTAAAAATTAATAAAAAAAATATTTTAATATATTTTCAAACAAAAATTAATCACTACTCCACTTCCAAAACCTTAACCAACAAAATTATCAATGTAGTGTTAAATAAAAAAAAAAAAAGTTGTGTATTGATTTTGAATACAATTCATGAGAATGGAGGCTTATTTTTCATCCAAACTCGGCGGTAGCTTTATGTTAATTATATATTATATATATCCAAGTATAATCGAACTATAAACAATAATGTCAAGATGGCCGAGTTGGTCTAAGGCGCCAGTTTCAGGTACTGGTCCGAAAGGGCATGGGTTCGAATCCCATTCTTGACAATATATTTTTCCTATTTTTCCCCTTCACGTGAATTTCTTAGGCTAGTCGACTAAAGTTTAGAATTTCTCCTTCTTCTTCTTCTTCTTCTTTTCCCTTACGGAAAGATCAATTATTCTTACCACACAACCTTTTAATTACACCTACAAAAAATTGATATTTATAACATTTGGATCTATAACCACATCCCAATTCTAATCACTTCTTATTATTGTTTTATTAAAATTGGCAAACATTTTGTTCGTAAGAAAAAACGAAAGAAAAGTATAATAATAATAATAATAAATTCAACAACCTCGTCATCAATTCGCATCCTTCTAAGAGCTTGTTTGGCTCAGTGTTTGTGGCAGCGTTTTTCTTTAACAGTTGCAACATATCGTTTGGTTACAAAACGAGCCGCAATTTTCATGCATGGCCCCACCATTATCTGCGTTCAAAACTCAGTTTTGTTAAAGCAGAAACTGCATGCTTTTCGCAATGTTACGTTTCCTGTATATTGCAACTATATTTATAAACACAATATTTTACAAAGGCACCGAACAAGAAGAAGAAGAAGGTGGCTGGAACATAAACAGAGCATAGTGGAGAGCAGCTCCCTCAGCTCACCGCCAGCCACTTCTCTTCCCCTTCCCCTTCTCCTTCCCCTTCATTTTCTCCTTCGTCTTCTGCATTCTCCACTGTTCACGTGAAATGTGAACAGTGAAGAGCAGCTCACCACCGGCCTCCGCCGTTTTCACCGTTAGCCACTGCTCTTCCTCTTCTCTTCTCCTTCTCCTTCCCTTTCCCCTTCCCCTTCCCCTTCCCCTTCTCCTTCTATATGCTCCACTGTTCATGGCCAGACCGGGTCCGGCCCAAACCTAAATGTCCGGTGTCTAGGTCCAACCCAGTAAAATAAAAAAAATCCAAAAAAATTTCTCAGATATTGTGTTTTATTTGAAAAACTAATATTTATCATTATTCAATGACACTACATAATTATATTAAAAGGAGATCGCATAATGACGTAGCATTTACTGAATTTGATCGCAATCCCAATTTTATTTCTGATGATATTTTACCTGATATTGTTGCACGCTCAAGAAGCCATGAAAACTGTAGTTCTTGTCGGATGGATTTCGTACGTGATGGAATTGCAAATAATTTAATGGAACAATAAAAAATACTTTATATAAAGTATTGTTTATTTCATGATGTAATAGCAGTAGTTAAATGTACAACATTTCAATTAAAAACTATCAATATTAATATATTTCTTTTTTAGTTATTTTATAACCTTAATTTGAAAAGCATTCTTAACCAAACACATTAAACTATTTTTTGTTCAACCTCAATTTTAACCCCAATTTTAACCAAACATATATTTTTCCAAACCAATCTCAACTAAAAATACTTTTATAAAACAATTTTTTTCAAACCACAACCACGACAGCTACCATAATACCAAACACACGTAGTAATATTGATGCTTGGACATATTAGGGTGAATAAGAAATTGCTTGTGTTAAAAAAATTGTTTTAAAATAGAGTTATATCTTTTTAAAACAAATAACTCTATTTTAAAACAAAGAAATGTGTTTGTTAAATAAAAAAATAAAATGAATGTTAAATTAATTTTCAGAAATTTATATATAAATAGACAAATACAAATGTTTTTAATATTCACATCAATTCTTGGCTATTAAAACCTTTTTTATTTTACTCTTTCTCTTGTCAAATTAAGTAACTTGTAATTTTATTGATTTTTTATTTTGTCTTTATATTTTAAGAAATTATACTTTACAACTATATAAAAAAAAAAAGCAACAAAGTTTATATAATTTCCATTTTATTTCAATTAATGACAAAAAAATCTTTGCTTTGTTAAAAGAATAAAATTATCACTTCTCTTCTTTTTTCTTTTTTTTTTGCCAAACATGATTCGAGCCACCATTCTCTACCATACTCAAACCCAACAAAAATTTGAAACATCAACTGACAAATATATTTACTTATTCATCTTAAAAATCTGATAAAAAAACAACATAAATTTTCCCTAATTTCTTTTATAATGCTTTTGATTTATTAGTCTGCATCAACATCTTCAAAAGCCCAAGCATGTTCTTCATGAAGATCAACCTCTTCTTGAAAAAACGTTTCTCACATATTCAACGCTCTTGTTCTGAATCCTCTCAGCAATAGCTTGGTTAAGCACATCAAACAAATCTTTAAATCTCTAAATAGTTAGCCACGTGAATCATCTCCACTAAATAAATCTTCGTTAGTCTTTTCTCTGGCAAACTCTGTGTTGGGCTTTTTCTTCTCTGCTTCATCTGGGTTTGCTGTATACTTGGTTTGTTCATTGCATAACTCAATAACTTGGGACAATGGCTTGGCTGACACATTAGAGAAGGGCACAATGTCGGTTGATGATGGTTAGTCTTCAAAGAACGATTTCACCGTCGCAAATTCCATGTCTACAGATTCTTCTACTTCAAAGATCTGGTCGTCTGAAGGTTTTGAGAGTGATTTTCTTGGTAGGTTTGGTTGTTTCAATGAAAATTATGTGTTGTCATGGGATTTTTTAAGACCCAGAGAAAAAACCCAAATTCATTTTCATTGGTTACAGAACTCTAATTGAGAAGGGAAGTAATGAGAGAAGGGAGAGAAAAATGGGAAAAGATTGAAAAAAAAATTTGACATGGCATCTATATATTTATGTTGTATTATATATAAGAGTAAATCTATTTTTTTATATTATTTTAAATTTTAAATTTATTAAGAATGTAAAGTGTAATTTTTTAAAATATAAAAGCAACACGAAAAAAAATCAAATTATATGGACTGGATGTAATTTTTCTAAACTGTTTTGAGACTAAAGGATTGATCATTAGGGGCTATTTTATTACAAAATTATATTATGAATAAAATGACTCATAAAAAATAAGACAAGACACTATGTGATTTATAGAATAGAAGAAGATCATTCTATAAATACATGAAAATACAGGTTGGAATAGAACCATGTATAGCTAGTTCCACTAGAGTTTGAGTTTATAACTTTAAACAAAGTCATAGAAAAATTAAAGTAGATTTGCAACTTTTTAAAGGATATTCCAAGTTGGTCAAAACTTGTGTCATACACATGCACGCACACACATTGTGATAGGCAATTTGTTGGTAATGTCCGATGAAAATAGTGATAGAACATTTGTGTTGGATATTTTCGATGGAAATAACAATGAAATATGTTTCACAGGTAATTTCCAGTGGAGTTGTTGACAGAAGAAAAATAAAAAAATCAATAAATATTTAATTAATAATTATTATATTGATAGATTTGTCAAGGACCACTGGTCGATAAAAAAAAATGTGTGAATATCTTATTAGTATTTTAATTCATCAACACACATTAAATCCCCAATGATAAGCTAACCAACTACATGAATCCATCAACAATATCATCGGTAATTAAAATGTTAATGAATGTCAAGCATAAACATCGACAGAATATTTTGTTAATGTTTATCAATTTTTTAGTAGTGGGATTCGCTTATAAAAGACTTAATTATAAGAGAGCAAGTTGATAAATCATTGAGGGGGACGAAGCTCATATTTAAAGAATTACCATGTTGCCAACTCAACCAAGGTTACTAGAGATTATAAGACCTGGGTTTAAAGAAACAACCAAATCATATGTCAATTTAATTGTAACACTTTTACATATTCATTTGATAAATGATTCTTGTAGTTAAAACCAAAATAAGTGAACCTTTTAAAATTATTTTTATATCTTCAGAAACTCAAATGGAGTATTGCAGGATATTATTAATAAGAAATCACCTAAATGAGTCAAATAAGGCCACTTCTATGAGAATTTTAAAAAAAAAATTAAATTTTCTAGAACACTTATAGAATCCAAAATGTATTTGAGATCAAAATAGCCACAATCATAAGAATCAAAATTATAAAAAGAGAAATTGGATGATCTTTATTTTCTAGATACACATAAAAAGCTAAATAGTTTATTGAATCATCTTCCCTTTTAAGTCGAGTGAATTTGATAGTTTTTACTGAAGGATATTCAAAATCAAAGGTTACATCACCCAATACTAAGAAATTTTATTCTTGTTGTCTTTTCTTTTCCTATGTCTACTTTGTAATTTATTTTTAAAATGAAAAATAATTTATTTTTAAATGAAAGGAATATTAATTTAATTGTCAAAATTGTTTATATAATAGACAATTCAAAAAGATTTTTTTTAAAAAAATTGCTAGATACGATGCTGATCCCTCAGAAGACATACAAATCAGCCACAAGATGTCAATCAATAAGCAAAGCATTCGACAGAACCAGATTCTAAACAATATTAGCACTCAATAAGCAGAAAATAACCATCAAAGTTTGTGAGAAAGCAACTTAATTTGAAGTAGAGATCATCAGCAAGCTGGCCGAGGTAACATAAACAAAAATTTTAGGTTTTTCTCAGACTTTCTAGATTGCAAATCATTAGCCTTGCCCTTGTGTGACATCCTACTTCTTGATGGCCCAAAAGAGTGTTTGTGATGACTTGGCCGACAATCTGAATCATCTATGTCCGAAAATGATGAGTAGATTTTCTTCTCTGATCCACAATGACGACAACAGGTAAACCGCTTCCTTGCTTGCCCAGCAGCTTTACATCCAATCTTGCAAGGCAACATGATGCAACACCAAACAATAGAAAGTGGGCAAGAAACACAGAATAAACATGTACTGCAAGCAAACTCTATAGCTTCATGATGACATTTTGAATCTTTTCTCCCAGGAAAAAAGCAAGAAGAAGAAGTGGAAGTACAAGACCTTGCCTCCATTTCGTTTGCTTTTCGTATTTGCTTCTTCTTGAAGGAGATCAGAAATTAAGAAACCTAGCTTTCGATGATATTATACTGCTTTGTATCGGAAAATAGTACAACTCAATAAAGAGATACCTAAGCCATTGATCTTTTGTAAACCTTATCATCAACCTGCTTTCTTTGGTAGTTTACTTTCTTCTTTTTTCCTTCCTTTAGACCTTCATTTCTTTCTTTTCTTCTTTTTATCCTTTGTTGGAATATGCCTTGGAATACTTTTCACATGCTATATATGTTGGTTTAAAATGCTCTATAGCCAATCGGTTGGGTACATGTTACCACTAGATTTAATAATTTTACCAACAAAAATTTCTATCGGTATTTACACTAATAATCCATCTGTGATTATTTTATCGACGGGGTCACGGACAAAAAATATATGTCGGAAAAACGCTCATTGGTAATTTCTGGTATATCAGTAAGTCCATTGTTACTAAATCTCCTGATGGCTTTACAGACAGAACATGCGCGCCAAAAAAAAATTGTCCGCTTCCTTCCGTCGGTAATTTCCTCGGTACGATTTAACATATTACCGACAAGAGAACCATATGTAATTATGTCAGTGAGTTAATAGTTGCAGTGGCATTTGCAGTAATTCTTTTTCAACTCTCTGTAATATACCGACGGATTAATTTTGTCGGTGAGTTAACAGTAGCATTGATATTTGTTGTAATTCTTCTCCAACTCTCTAGAATATTCAAATATTTAAAAATAAGTTATCTTAATATTAATCAAATATTTATTACAAATTTAAACATTTATATGTTCATTCAAATACAATAAAACTAGAATAGAGGTGGCGCTGGAGGAGGAGGAGGAGACTAGTCGTTCCCGGGACCGTGGGCCACTAAGAGGGTGCACATATACCACCCCTTTGTAATCTCATCTTCATTACCACTAGGCAAAGTTCTACATAATTCACAGAGAGTGGTTCATATTTTTCATTAAGATGGGACGTATGTTCTTGTATTCCTTAACCTAACAAGGTCGCGAACTCCAAAGATTGAGTGCTCAAGATTGATTGCGAGCATCCAACGGTCGAAACATTACGGGTCGTCCGCAAGTTCTCGATCGTAGTGTTAGAAAGTTCGTACACTTGATTTCTATCGGGTCCATCGGACGATCCTGCCTCCAACCACAAATCCAAATTGATATCCAGGTGAGTCAAAGGATCGTCCGCGTATCTCTCCTTCAACCGGCTATTATATGTCTCCTGGAAATAAAAAATAAATTCATCAAATTCAAGTAAATAATAACTTAAGAAAAAAATGGTTGAAAACTAACATACCATAAAATATTGAGCTCGGCTATCCATGAACTGCTGCACTCCTTTTTGGCGATCATCACTCTGAATTTGCATTTCTACAAAAAGCTTCATTGGGTTTGGCTCACGTTCAAGAACCATAGCCATCAAGATAAAAAAATATTGTCAATTAAATATATTTTATAAACAACAACAAATTAAAAAAAATGGATGTAATTAAGAAAAATATTATTATTCGCTTCGCATGCAAAACAAACGAAACGGAGCCACTGGTGTGAGTGGTCACGGAACCGTGAATTTTCCAGCTCTAGTTCCTCGCATCGGACTGTGAATGTTGCGTGAAACATGTGGACATCATGTGATGAATGTATTCCGCCCATGTAGTCTCCGAGATGTATGGCGGTCTAAAATTCTTCCAAACTGTCACGTCATTTCAGCCTGGTAGATCACTTTCTTTCGCATATTTTTTGGATTTGTTTTGTGTCTCGTATAAAAAATCATGCAACCTATATGGTATAAACAAATTATCTATAAGTAAATGACAAATGAAATTTTAATATTTGGAAAAAAAAATTATCCTGATTTTGATGTTACCTGGTTGCAACATGATTCTCCCAAACCCTCCTCGTAGCATTATCATTAGCTCTATCACATTCAAATTTTCTCTTGCAGTCAAAATTTATAAAAAAAAATCAGTAATTTCAATAAAGTAAACAAATTAATATAATAAAAAAATAAGTTAATACTAACCTTAAACCTTGAAAACCATACATCGACATGCGGTTTCCATTCAGAATGTTTGGAAACTTGGCTCCATTGAAATAATGGAATTTTCATCAATGATTTAAATGCCGATGTGACTATTCGGGCATCCTCAATATTTGTAAACCTGAAATTGGATAAATTTAATGAAATATTATTTTTTTTTCCAAAAATTATTAAACATGTCATTGTGAAACTAAAACAAACTTACGTTGAAAGGTTATCCTTCCACTGCGCCTCATACTTGCAGGTGAATGGATCCAATTGTGAAAGGATCCCCCCCTCTACGTTGTGGCATCGCACTCAATGAGGTAGCGACGTGAGTCTATGCTTGTACCTAAAGTGTCTCTTCTAAGTCAGCACCTAATGACTCGTGGTTGTCATTATCGCTGCTAGCTAGAAGAACTATCAACGATCTTGTCCTCACGACGTGCAATTGATTTTTCCTTAGGCATCTACACAACTTTATGGAAAAAAAAATAAACAATTTCTATTAAAAAAAAATCGACAGCACCTCCCCTGAATAGGAAGTTGCATAATTTTTTTAATCTTGTAAATAGACAACATATATGTCACAAATCAGTAGATTTTATTCAATTTCTACCAATAATTTTGAATAATTCAATTTCATAGAAAATTCTCATTTTCTACGTGATAATATTTTTAATTCTAAATTTACAAGAATTTATTTTAAATGGAATACATACAATAAAATAATTAAAATTAATCCTACACATTTAATTAATATTAAAAACAAAAATAAACAAAGAAAATAACTAAAATTCAACAAAATAATGAAAAAATTATTTCAATAACAACTACAATTCAACACAATTATTTCTAAGTGGTAATACTTGTGATCCTAAATTCACCAAAAAACAATATTCTAAATGGAACACAATACAAAATAATAATTAAATTTAATCATATACATTTAATTGAAATTGAACAATAAATTTGAAAAAAGTAACTAAAATTCAATAAAATAATGAAAACTTATTTCAATAACAACTAAAATTCATCACAACTATTAATTCATAAAATTATTAAGAGCAAATAATTGAACAAAAACAAAGACAAAAAAAGAAAAAAATAATGGATAAGGAATGAAAATTTTTACCTTAATGGCGTGCTTAGTTTCGGAGTTGAACTGGGTGTGATACAAAAAAAAAACCAAAATAAATGAAAATACATTGTTAATATATCCAAAAAATAAGAAGAAAATACTTTAAAAAAAATTAACCCACAAATACATGTTGATTGTGTTGAGAGAAAGAAAGCTTGATTTCTAGCTTTGATGTTTGAGAGACAAAGGAGAAGAGAAGACAAGAGAGAATAAGAGAGAAGAACTAAGTTTTCAAGATGAGAGAAGAAGAGAGAACAAATTGAAGGTTTGTTGTGCCCGTATAGCTTTTATATTAGGTTTTACAGACGGAATTTCTAACGAACAATTAAATATTATTATTTTTAAAATTTTGTCGGTGATTTCATCTGTAAAGTCAAATTGAAATTTTCAATTCACACTAAATATTTCAAAAACCCCTTCAGTTTTTTTAATTCTCTCGGTAACAGAGAACACAGTCAACGGTCAGAAATGCATTAATTACCAGCATGTTAGAATTCTCATTCTATCGGTGATTTTGTTGAGAAATCTGTAAAACAACATGTACCTCAACCAGGAAGTGCATTAATTGTCAGCGTGTTTCGTCGGTGATTTTGTTGGAAAAATAAAATCATTAATTGGAATCAACGTCTTGGGAAGGGGAACGGTTCTCATCGCCTCTGGAATATACCGACAGACACAGCCCATCAGTATACCTGTGTGTAATGAACACTATGAACAGTGCCAGAGAGAAGGAGAACAGTTCTCATCGCCTCTGGAATATACCAACGGACATAACTTATCCGTATATCCGTGTGTAATGAACATTATGAACAGTGCCAGTGGGAAGGGGAACAGTTCCAAGAATGAACTAGAATGCATTAAGATGTCATCAATGAACACCGCAACAAACATGTCCAAATAAGCTTGAAATACCTTGTTCATCAAATCCATGAACATTGTTGAAGCATTAGTCAGTCCAAATAGCATCACTAAAAACTTGTAGTGCTCATAACAAGTTCTAAATACGGTTTTTTGGATGTCTTGCTCCTTTATCCTCAACTGGTAGTACCATGTCCTTAAGTCTATCTTCGAAAACACTTTTTCTCCTTTTAATTGATCAAACAAGTCATTTATCCTTCGTAATGGATACTTGTTTTTTACCGTCACCTTATTTAACTGTCTGTAATTGATACAAAGTCCAAGGGTGTTGTCCTTCTTCTTTACAATAGTATCAATGCTTCTTATGGTGAATTGCTCAAGCGTATAAACCCCTTACCAAATAATTCCTATAGTTGAATCTTCAATTCAGCTAACTCTATGGGAGTCATTCTATATGATGATTGAGCTATAGGAGTGGAATCGGGCAATAAATCGATGGAAACCTCAACTTCTCTTTCTAGAGGTAATCCATGTAGCTCCTCTGGAAACATCTCTAGAAATTCTTTTACTATCAAAACTATTATATAAGCAAGATAAGTTTCACACCTCTTGCCCATTAATTTCTTAGCAGTCATGGCCGAAATTATACAATCTAATATAACATTTCTCTCTCCCCTAAATATTTCTCTTCTGTCACACAGTATTCAAAGAGTAACCATCTTTGCAAAACAATCCATTTGGTCCATATACGGTTCAAAATCAATCCATACCCAATATTACATCAAAATCATGTGATTTCACTGGTATTAAATCTACTCTCATGTCAACCCCCTATATACTATCCCTTACCTTTTTATACACATAATCAATATTTATTGATTCTAAAGAAATACATGTTAAAAATCCCTTTTCTACCTTACTAGGAGCTCTCCCAAGTTTCTCTATTATTTCATTGGCTACAATTCACCGTGGCATCGGGGTCAATTAATGCATACACCATATGTGAATTTAATTATAGCATACCTGTCACTATGTTTGGGGTAGCTCTGACATCCCCATAATGCGAAATACCCTACCCTGTGTCCTATCTCCATGAGCCCTGGGTCACCTCCGGTAGCCATTAGCTCCAGACTAAGCTGGCCTGGTAGGTCTGTCCATGGTGACAAATTGCTACTGACTCTGTGTCATTCTCTCTTCACATGTCCTTTCTCTCCATAATAATGGCATCCACGACTCAGATAAAACACTCTCTCCACCTGTGCCCTTCATGTCTACACATAGCATCAAATTAGCGATCCAGAACAATTTTAAGGGTGTCTCTGCTCGTAGCAAGCACACTAGGGTATACATTAGTTTTCGGCTCCGAAGTTCGTCCACTAAAACTAACTTTCTAACTTAACTATCCCCAGTCAATCCCCCAACTGTACTCTGAAATGATCCGGCAGAAGATCCTCCCCGACTAAAATTCCCCTTCTTCTTAAACTTACTAAATTGACCTCCTTTACTCTTATTTCATCATGGGGAAGGGTTGCAATAAATTGTCTAAATTCAGCATTGGCGTCTAAGACAGCCTACCACAACAGAGATATTCTTATTCAAATTAAAATTAAGGTTACAAGAGAGAAGTAGATTTTGAAAGGACAGGACCAATCAACATAACTATCCTCTAATAACTTGTTTTGAGAGGATGCAAGATAACTGAACGTTTAAGAATATTTCGTGAGAAATATGGAACATCAGACGAGAATCATCAGTTTTTAACAGAAGTGGAATATAATTCCAAACCGTTTCAAGCAGCAAAGTCGCAAAATATAAATGTTGAAAGAGTTGGCATGCGACATCGTCTATCCATTCATCTAATAGGATATTGCATCATGGACAACAACAAAATTTATTAACTCTGTTCAAAAAGTAACAAAAATCATAGAACCGCTGGCAATAAATTAAAAAGACAACTAAAATAACATTGGTGAATTTTCTCAGTAACATGGCATTTTGTCGATTTGTGGAATCAATCAACAATTAACATGCGTGGGCATGTTTTCCCCTAAATTTGTGATGACCTGCAAGTAGCTCTTTGTAAAGTCCTATGCTCGTATGGATACCCAAGATTTGTTTTCCTAACCCCAAATTTCATTCTTGTGTAATCCTGGGGTTGGTATTGAATTCTCAAGCTGAAATGCTGTTAGATCCTTGCCCCGTGATCTTGGAATGCAACCTCACCATGAAAGCTGGATTGGCTCTAAGTCTGTTCTTGCAATATGAAACTCGAGCTTCTTCTGCCAATTTGGTAGCTTTCCCAGCTTCTTCGATGAGTGCAAAGAGAGTCCTAAGGCAATCTTTTCTGTTTTCCTCTCGGTGTTCAAACCTGTAAAAGGGAAATCATTTATATTTTTTGAGTCACAAGGAGTGCATCCGGTGCATAGTTAATGAAAAGAGGAAGCAAAATCAGAAGTGAGCCTGCATCCACAGCCTTGAAAACACCAAAAAACAACCACAGAATTAAATATAATTCTGGCTGTGTACATAATAATAACGGACCTCTCAGCGAGTGCACATATTTTCACAAAGTGGAAAGTTCTATTCTATAGGACAGGGGAGCTGGAAGATGGAAAGGAAGAAGACTTTTAACACAGGCATCTTAATACCTCAAGAGGAAAGGAAATTACATGAGAAAATCATAATCAGCTGATTATGGGACCGAAAAAAGCTTAAAAGTGTAAAGCCTCTCCTCTTTGATTCTCGTTCTCTCTTTGTTTTTTTTTCCCCCAAGATTGAAAGAAGATTCAAGAAAAATAAGTCAAAGCAATATGAAAACAAGCACTTGACAGAATACAAGGGACCCTATAAAATCTATATATTGAAAATCTAGCAATCAATAAAATATAGAAAATCAAAATATGTAATTGTTTGTTGGCTTTACCTCTCACTGGTGATTGTAAGTTCATCTCTTCCAGGATGGTACCTTTTTCCAACCAGTTCCCTCAACCGTCTAAATTGAGGTTTTGAAAGCCCAAGTTCTTTGACAGTAACAGACATTTTCACTTTTCGGTTTTTGGGATGCCATGCATCACCACCTGGAGCAAAGACTACCCGTGTTTGCCACCTAATAATTGGCCCCACACCTGGTGGGTCATCTAAGTGCTTTTTCTTGTCTGGAACAGTAGCCTCATCAAACTGTGGTGGGCCTTCAGCTTCCATTTTCTTGACATATTCCATGACCAACTCATCCTCAAATTTCTTGAACAGCTCGTAAGCTTCTTCAGCCTCAATCTCTCCTCTTTCGCACATATCCCCCAGTTCATTGAATTTCTTTTCCACCTTCTCTTTTATGTCATCTAATAAAAACAAGGAGAATTCAAAGATAGCAAACAGATGACAGGAAAATTTGAAATGAGTAATTACAATATCATGGATGTTTAGAAAAAAATGCTGTAAACACCCACAGACATCAACCACTGAGATTTGGAAAATGACACCATGACAATTACTAAATTATATAGCTCATATAGACATTGCAAATCTTAAAACTCCTAGCTTTCTTGATAGGCTTTTTTCCTAAAATATGATTGAAGTTGCAAATATTCACCACCATTTAAATTATAGCTAACATATGGTAATGGAAGTGGACTCTGGTAGTGGAGGAGATATATAGAGCTTGTTTGGCATTGCAAAAGTGGTTGCTTTTTAAAGTGTTTTTCGCTTGGAAATGCATCAAAATAATGTTTTTTTTTGTTTTTTTAAATTCATTTTTGACATCAGTAAATCAAAACGATCCAAACAAAAAAAAAATTAAGCAAAAACAAATTCAAATTTTGGGCAAACAGCGATTTGGCTGCATTGCCAAACACCCTCGTAGTAGATAGGATGGGTGGACCTCCATGAGTCTTCTGTGTTTGCATGGGTGGAGAGTCAAGTTGATTGATTTGCAAATAGGTGGGTCTTCCAATTAAGGGAGGTGTAAAAGAGGGATCTTTCTGAATAGAAGGAGACTTTGAGGAAATGGGAACTTGATTACACAATCCACCAACATCTGATCAGGGGGTTTTCTTAACCCATTTAGGGAAAACTTGCTTAGAAGAAGGAGGCTTGGATTTAATGGGCTTTTTCTGTGCTTATGCAAGAAATTGCTATCAGCACACCATACTCTTACTCTGAATCACAAGAGTAAGGTATTTTCCAGAAAATAGATATATTTGTAGCAAAATAGTCCATATCAAAACCACATCATATGAGAGTGAGAATTCAATCATGCTTATAAAGTTGATCATCAACATGCGCAATAAAACTTTCACTCATTTCATGTCATTGGCAAAATGGTCATGACACAAAGAAGAAAGGTCCATAAATTTAAAAACTTTCATTAGTTTCCACTGTTGCTATTAAATCATAAGTCCAGATAGCATCCTCTTATTTCATCTCATTGGCAACTGGTCACAACCCTAAGTACTGCTCCTATGCTCAGCAACAGTTGTAGCTGCTCATCTGAATGTACAGTTTATGGTGTAACTCTCATGACAATACCATCCCAGCACAGAATTATATGAGGCTAGAGAGATCATTCATGTCAAAATAAAATTCTGGCTTCTTACAAATTTTCTGCAGGTATACTACAAATGTTCCAAAATAACTCAAATATACTAGTTTCAGCAACCAAGCAGAAGAAACTCGACAGCAAAACCATTAATAAAAAAACCACCATAAGGTTATTGCAAATTCATAACATGTACATGGGAAATGTTCATTAACCCTGCTGAAAGGGTGTATCGCCTTTGTGTTAGTCCCTACATTCTTATATGACATTCAGAAAAAGTACTTGAATACATATTGTGAAATTCAAACACAGCAAAAGAAATGTTCCTGGAACAGAAGGCTAGCATGTCTCATCAACTACAGGCTTCAGAAATCACAGATATTTTATTTTATTTTATTTTTTAATTTTGAGTTATCAAAGAAATAAACGATACTTTGAATTCTAGGTCACTTCTCCATGCCTTCCATTTGATGAAAGTCTAAATAGACTTTTGAGCTACACTATGGGATGAGAAAAAACACTCAGTAGTCGCAGAATGAAGGAAGATAACTCTAACTCTAATTGCTGAAGTCTTGGATCAGCTTTGGGGGAAGATTACGGAAGTAGATGGGCAAGGGGTCTGAAAGTAGGCAAAGGTTAAAAGGCTAGAGGAGCAAAAGCAAGGAAACCCGTTAAAAGAAAGAGCTCTTAACAGCATCAACCTGTAACCTTCCAACGATAGAGGTTTTTTAAGAAAAAATGACAATCCAACAGCATCTAATCCTTTTTTTTCCCAAAATATGTAGTAGATCCTCATTAGTTCTATTGTTCTGATAATTTTGTCCAATAGCAAATTTAGCAAACTCTAAGGAGCTTTTTAGTTACTGAAAAAAAAAGACTCTCAATATCCGTAGTGCTAGCAAAGGAAAATCCCAATCCCAAAACAGTCCAAATAATATGATTCCATAAGTTTTCATCAGATATTTCTCAACTCGACTTACCTAAGACCTGCTCCAAATGACTAAGTTGAGCTGAGCAGAGCAAAACAGATCCGCCCAAATGCTATTCTCATTTTTCTTCTTCCAAAGAAAGGATAATTATAATAAAAAACTTATTCACAGATACAGATACATAACTTAACTAGTCCATAAGCAAACCACTGACTATTGCCAACAAATATGTCATCAGGTAATGTCCATGGCTATTGATTGTATCAATTAACTTATGATTGCACAAGCATGATTAACAAATAATAGCAGCATGGAACCATAAGCAGTTGCAAATTAATGCATAAAATACTTAAAAGATTGTAGGTATAACCGTTCTTAGTGATAATTTTGAAACACTAAGAATCTAATTTCAAAATTCTAATCAACTAAACAGAGAGAAATTATGATCGAATCTAGAAAGCATCATGCAACTGATGACAATTGAAAACCCAAAAAGAAAAAATACAATGGCTGCAGTTTGCTGTACATAATAAAACAAATAAATTACTACCAGAATGAAATAACAAACAAACTCCATAACAAAATTCACAAGATGTAGAAAAAAGAAAGAAGCAAATTGTAAAACCATCATACCTGGAAGAAGCTTATCCCAGCTAAGCATGTCCTCCAGAATTTCCTCACACTCCTTTGTATCCTTTATAAATCCATGGTCCATCGCCTCCTTTACCATCTCATCCCACTTCTTGTCATCCATATTGAAGTATTGATCCTGCATCATTTTCTTCGCCACATATTCTTTAGCATCACACAAATCATTGAGCTCCTTATCAGTCTCGTACAGTTCATCGAAATCCGATTGAAACTCTTCAGCATCCACATCACTCAATGGCTTCATTCGAAGTTCTTCCATCAACTCATCATCAGTCTCCTCATGCTTCCGCGATAACTTTCTCTGTAAAACTGCTTCCATTATCGAAGGCAGCACTTCCCCGTCGCCCTTGAAGTACTTATCCATCATCTCTCTTAGCTCTGCCATAAAGAAACCAGCCAGGTAAATAACATATAAATGAATGAACATAACAAAAAACAAAAATCTGATCTTGAAAAAAACTCACTAATTCATATATCTCCCAACAATTTATCAAAATCATGCAAAATCATTATGATTTATCTCTAAAAGCCCCCAATTAGGATGCTATGTTATCCCATCATTCACTCGTTAACAAGCAAAAAAAAAAACAAACTTTTGATTTCTGAGAAAACATGGGTAAGGAATCTAAATTATTCTACAAAATCTGAATTTTTTTAAACTGAGGTCCCTAACTAATTCAAACCCAAAAAAAAACCCAAAACACCAATACAAGAACAAAAACTTCCATATTCCATTCATTTTCTCAGTAACCAAGCGCCCAAACAGACAACAACAAAATTCACTAAAAAAATCATTTTTTTCGCGTTTACCTTTATTACTCACATCCTTAACTTCATCAGAATCATCTTTCTTTCTCAGTTCCGCTAGAGCTGAAGATTCAGGGAGTGGTTCAGGAGGGGTATTGTTGGACGAGTCGGAGTAGAACCTGAGTCTGGGGTGTGTTGCAGCAGCGAGGGAGGGGTTGGGGATTGTGGGGTTGGGGTGGGGAGAAGACTGAAGGAGATAGCGAGTGTAGAGAGTGACATTTCTTGGTAGAAATCTTCTCATCATTTTTCCTTCCTCTCTTCTTGCTTTAGGGTTTTAGATTTCAGGGTTTCTCATCTCTGTTGTTTTTAGTTTACTGCAGCGACAACCCTACACTGTCTGCGGCTCTGCGCTCAGCTTGGCTTCGCCTATTCCACATTCCCTTTCCTCTTCTTTTTTTCCCCTTAGATATTTTAAAATAGTCAATGAATAATATTTATATTTATTTAGTAAAAGAGAAAATAACATCCAAATCTATTAAAAATAATAAAGATATCAATTTTATTAATAATCTCTCTTGAGTAACACATTAAAAAATATATTGAAAGATATGTTGATATATAGTAATTAGTAATTTTTTTATTTTTATTAATATTGATATTCGAACTAGTTTATATGCATTTTGACTAATTCCACGAATTCTAAAATTAACGATCATGTAGATTTTTGGTAACCCTGAAGATATTCAAACTCATAATTTTTAGGAATTAAAAACAAAATCTGAACAATTAAATTATTTTTTAAAATTTAATACTAATTAGTAATTAGTAATATTTTATATTAACATGTTTTGTTGATAGATAGTTAATATGTGATGTACTAACAATATCATATCAATAAATATAAATGTTAAGATGCAAGTATAGCTCTATTCCATATCGAGATATTGGAGGCTTGTGATATACAATGATGCTTTTTTTTATTTATTTTTCAAATAAATGGTAAATAGAATTTATTATTTATGTTAATTTAGTTTTAATATACAAAAATTGCCTCAAAGATAGCTTACTGTTAAAACAAAACTAAAAACTGTGTTTTCGTTAAAAAATTGTATTATTGTAAATTTTATATTATAATGGTGGCAAATCTATAATTATTTTAAAAAATTGCTTGGATTCTTTCTCTTTATACTTAGTGTATTTATCACCATTTGTTTTGATATTATCTTTATTATTTTGTAATTTTTATAATCTTTTTTTTCTTTACATTTTTTTTGAAAAAATTATTATTATTTATTCTTTACACTTGGAATATTTATCACTCTATATTTAGTCTATTTAAACCATTTCTTTTGTTCTTATCTTCATTCTTTTGTAATTTTTTTATTTTGTTTCTTTATATTTTTTTAAAAAAAAATTATTATACAAAGAATAAAACAAAATGGTGTTTCACTAAAGCAATTGTAATATAATTTTATTTTTCTACTATGTTAAAAATTAACTTGAGATCTTACATGTTTTTATTAATGCATATAATCTTCATTTTATTTTATTGTAAGTAAGCATTGACTTTTTGACTCACAATAATATTTTTTATTCAATGTTAAAAAACATTTTATTAACACCTACATATTTATTTTTTT
>Ga0307509_10005007_pt1 | contig 18693 bp, 13 predicted proteins | sample 10_EM_MG_FD_202245 | JGI IMG/M metagenome (GOLD analysis project Ga0307509, IMG submission 202245) | Populus trichocarpa ectomycorrhiza microbial communities from riparian zone in the Pacific Northwest, United States - 10_EM | ecosystem: Host-associated > Plants > Roots > Unclassified | place...
ATGCTTCAAATAAGGGTAGGTTACAGGTGTAACCTTATCCAGTTTATGGAGAGATGAACTATACAAATTGGTTTGTCTGCTATTGAGGTTTAGACGTGGAAAGTACTCTTGAAGCTTTGTATGTCCCGGTACAGACTAAACAATCTTATCTATAATTGTCTAGCTTTCATATTGTATAGCATATCAGAAATACGTGATGATTAGAGAGAGGACATTGCAAAAAGATTGGTCCCTTTAACTTTCCTCTGGATACGCCATCCTTTTGCTTACAGCATGTAAAATGGAAAGTTGTTATATTGTGACCTAAGAAATTCATATCCTGCAAAACAAGCTGCTCTGAAACATGACTTTCTAAATTCTGATCAAACTGGAAATGTTTGTGCAAAGTGTTTGTCAATGGTTCTATTGATTGGATCCATATTCTCTCACTTTACGGTACTATACACTGTTTTTTTCAACTTACCTTATCTAGGCTGTCTTTATAGATTCAGTCCTGTAAGTTGGTCTATTCTTGATATGGTTCTCTACTTGGAGTTGAGCCTTCAAATCCAAAGTGAGGTCACCAGACAATTTTACATCAGCTCAATCATTAACTTAAAAGCCTCTTAAAACATTACACTTTTGGCTATTTTTTTTTAATTCAAATCTCCCTTATTCCTATCTCATTGCTGACCAGAAGAGATTGGTTGAGAATTTTGCAGCAATTAACTATTAATTCTGATCTATGAAACCAATGAAGCTTATCTTCCTATTTTCTCTATATAGTAAAGCATTGCTTATTTGAGGTCTTTTGATTTGTAATGCTAGCATGAGAAAAAGAAAATTTTGATCAATTGATAGTCACCCTTTCTTTTGTTGTACGTATCTGAGTCACCGAATAAAAGATGTAGCTTAATGGATTGAACTTTATGGTGTCTGTAGCTAAATTAGCCCATTAAAGCCTGTTAGTTATGCAGCAAATCCTTTTGATAGATTTCCATGCATGCTGAGCTTAAAGTAATAATATGGTCATTAACTTGTCTTTAAATTCCTGAAGTCTTTGAAGTCCTAAGGTTCTTGTTTATTGATTTTATATATTATTCAAAACATGTGGGGACTGATCAAACTGTGGCAGATGATGACAGATATTGAGAGATAATATTTTAAAGGAGATGTCAGAGATGGATCAATTGAAAATCCTGCATTCTTCCAAAGCAATTCCGCCAGTTGCTTGGGCTCTTGCAAACACCATTTGCCTAGTCACAGGGGATGAGAATGATTATGTGGAACCTGGAGGCCTCAATCAAGGACTGGACTATGCAGTCTATGTCCATGTTGTGATCATTCTTGCTGAAAACTTGTTGTCATGGCTTGATGGTGGTGGAGGGACTGAAAAGGAGAACCAATATGCTCAGGTCATTGCAGAAACATCTGCTGAGCCCTTCGGTAAAGCTTTGTGCGAGATTGAAACAACATGTGCCTTAAAGATGACATATGTGAGCTTACTCAGACCTGTTTGTCAGCAGTGGCATCTTACAAAACTTTTGGCAATGTCAAAGATGGATGCCAATAGTAATGGGGATGAGACTTTGCCCACAAAAACTCTGAAATACTCAGGAAAGTTGAACCTTCTTGGTATTGCATATTTCTATTCTTGCATGCTCCGAATATTTGCAATCTTGAATCCTACAGTTGGGTCATTGCCTGTTCTCAATATGCTGTCATTTACTCCTGGGTTTCCTGTTACCCTATGGGAAGTATTGGAAAATTTACTTTTTCCTGGACATGGAGGCATTTCTGTGGTTAATGATTTTCACACAAGGAAAGTTTCAGCAAACAAAAATGATGGGTTTCTCAAGAAACAACAAAAACAACCCAGTAAGGATGGAGGTAATAAGTTGGTCAACGTACTCCATAAACTTACAGGAAAGTCACAAGCAGGGGTAGATCATGGAGATTCAGTTAATGGGAATCCTAGTGCACAGGTTGGTGATGATTTGCATGATGCTTGGGATGTAGAACTGTTAAGGTGTGGTCCACAAAAGATTTCAAGAGAAATGTCATGTCTTCTTCATTTGTTCTGTGGGACCTACTCACACCTGCTGTTAGTTCTTGATGACATAGAGTTCTATGAAAAACAGGCAAGGTTTTTGTTTTATTTTGTTATCCCTGATGATTTGTAGTCTATATTATTTACTTGTGCACTTTTGTGGCGATTTAGGTTCCATTTATGTTGGAGCAACAACAAAGAATTGCATCAGTGCTCAATACCTTAGCATACAATGGCTTGGCCCATAGTATAAGTCAGCAGGATAGGCCCCTTATGGATTCCGCGATCAGATGCTTGCATTTAATGTATGAAAGAGATTGCAGGCATCAGTTCTGCCCCCCTGTTTTGTGGCTTTCACCTGCTAGAAAGAGCCGGGCTCCAATTGCAGTTGCTGCCAGAACTCATGAAGCTATGTCAGCTAATATAAAATCAGATGATGCTCTGACTGTTCCAAGCATGGGTTCTGTAATCACGGTGACTCCACATGTATATCCATTTGAAGAAAGGTAAGAATAAGATACCTAATGGCTGTCATCTTGATTTTGTTCACTGTATTCACATCAAACTCCTAGAGTTGCAAATCACCAAAATGGTCAACTTTTGTTTGACCTAACTCTTTCTATAAACGGGCATTTTTCTTTTTGTTCTTTTTTGTATTCTTCTCCATGAAAACCTGTATTTCTTTTCTGTCTTTTTACCCCTTAGAAAGAAAGCTTTCCATTGTCTTTGTGGAGTTCTCTAAATCAGCTTCCAATTTCATTCCTAGTCTATCGGTTGAATGTTAGTCTTGCTTGTAGCTTCACATCTTCATGGGATCTCTCTCTCTCTCTCTCTCGCTCTCTCTCGCTCTCTCTCTCTCTCTCTCACACACACACAGTTTTTGGATGGTGTATTTGCATGGTTTATTACTCCTCTTTCATGCATCCCTGTTTTCACCAAATTTCTTTTTCCCATGGGACCATTTGCTTTGATGGCCTTCACAAATTCATTATTTTTGTTTAGTTTTGGTTTTGTTTCCATGTTCCAAGCTGTTTGCTGACATCATGGATTATCATCGCAGGGTTCAAATGTTTAGAGAGTTCATAAACATGGATAAAGTCTCTAGAAAAATGGCTGGTGAATTTACAGGACCTGGTTCACGAGCTGTGGAGATTGTAGTTCGTCGCAGTCATATTGTTGAAGATGGATTTCAGCAGCTTAATTCTCTTGGGTCAAGGTTGAAGTCATCCATTCATGTTTCATTTGTTAGTGAATGTGGCCTTCCGGAGGCTGGTTTGGACTACGGTGGGCTATCTAAAGAGTTTCTGACAGATATATCAAAATCTGCCTTTTCTCCTGAGTAAGTTTGTCCTGGTGTTTCTACTTTGTTTCTTTCATTCTTCCATTATGTACTCTCCTAGAAGCAGCCTTTTAACCCTCCTTTTACATATTATTACTGTTAAAGGCATGGGCTATTTTCACAAACCTCAACTTCGGAGAGACATCTAATTCCCAATCCAACTGCAAAATATCTAGAGAATGGTATCCAGATGATTGAATTTCTCGGAAGAGTTGTTGGGAAAGCTCTATATGAAGGAATATTACTAGATTACTCCTTTTCACATGTGTTTGTTCAAAAGCTGTTAGGCCGATATAGCTTTCTTGATGAACTATCAACACTTGATCCAGAGCTGTACAGGAATGTCTTGTATGTGAAGGTAAACCCTTGTCAGGAATCACACTGTGTGCACATGCATGTTCCTGAGTTATAATTTCTTTGGTCCCACATTTTTTTAGTCCATCAAACTTACTAATCAACTTATAAACATGAAAGTAATTTTATGGGTTAACTTTAGGTGGTTGCATTAAAATATGCTTTAAATGCTGTAGTTAGATAGCGAGATTGCTGATTTCTGGACAACCAGGAAATAAGAAGATGATGCTTCTAGAAAACAGCTTAGCTTAGGTGGATGAATGTTGTCAAAATAAAATTAACCAGAAATTTGCATGCTCTAGATGACCTAGAAGTACCCTTGGGATTAGATGACGAGCAAAGCATTTATTATTGTCTACAATGACAAAATTACGGCACGAATATTATATTCCAATTATGAATACCATACACAATGTCAATAAATGAAGTCATACATGTAGATAACATTTGGTTACTTTTCAGAGATAGAAGAAACGAGGACACTGGAGACATGATAGAACAATAGAGGAGACGAGTTGTTTTTCTTAGTAAAGTATAAGATAGAGTGACTGTCTCTGTGTCTTGTTTGGTTGATAGTGGCCAAAACATAATAAAATATTAAAAAAGTATTTTATCCTTAATATGTTTCACTATCAAACTACACATTTTTAAAAAATAATTAGATGTTATTTTTCTATTTTAGTTTAAATCGAGTGTTGAAATTAATAATAATATAATAACTCTAGTTATAAAACGAGGATCGACCTGCTAGGTTGCCCTTAAACCTGGACAACTTGGATTCTGCACCGGTCCGTATTTAAGAAAAATTAGAGGAAGGATTGACCCACCCTAACTCGGTCAAAAATCCAGGTTGACCCGTGATCAGGTCAATTAGGGGTAAAACCTGGTTCAACCTAAAAAAATCCTTGTTTTGATGCTTTTTAAATAAAAAAATTGGGGTAGACCCTCTCTACTCATGACCCGGGTCTTGCCCCAGGTTAACCCCCAGGTCGGATTTTAAAAATATGATAATAATTACTTTTATCTTTACATAAAGTTGAACAAGTTTGGACTTAAGAGGTTTTTACAATTATCGTTTAGGGATAAAAAATAAAAAATATTATCTTTGGAGACATGTTACCTTTGTACCTCCTGTTTTGAAGGTACAAAAATTCACTCCAAAATTATCTCACAAATTTATTTTTATGTCCTTATCTTCTCACTGTCTTCAACCAAAAACATTTGTCTCCAGTATCTAGTATCTAGTAACCAAACGCCTACCATATATAGATGCTTTGAACTAGAAATATCTTTTTATATTATTGAGAATACAATTGTGCTGTTTGCTTGAATGCATTTAACCAACGTGAACAAAATCAAGATATTGGCTGATCAAGCTCACTCCTTTAACTGCTATGCTTATTTCTTGGAATATCTAGGGAAAAAGTTTTGTTTCTCTATTTCTATATAGTTGGAAAGGAAGTGAATTGAAGCATATGAGAGGCCAGTAGAGGGTAAGGATGTGCCACGTGGCAAGTCATAACAGTGCTCTGCTCCATAAGATTGTGGAGTGTTGAGCTGCACTGTTGGGTGAGGGCTGCTATAAGTTGTTGAATGACAAAACATCACCTACCAGTAGATCCCAATTTCTTTAAAAGCATACAGGCAAAAAGATAGAGAAGGCTGGGGAAAGGAAGAATAGGTAAAGAGAATTGATGACTAACAAGAGAAGAGAAGAAAGTAAAAAGAAATAGGTGATGATTGGAGCAGAACAGTTGGGGGATGGGAGGTAGGGCAGCAGACAACTTGTAATATTCTTAAGTTCGTTCTATTTACAGGCTTCTAAGCAAGCAACATGGTAGCATTCTTAAACTCAAATTGCCATACTGAGATCATTGTGAAATGTTTAGTGAAATATTATTTCATTATTTTTAAAGCTAATGACAAAACTAGGACAACTAACCTAAGAATACTATGCCATGTTATTTGAGAGTAGCTTCCACATCATGTGTTCTTGTAGAATTTGCGAACAATCCAACTCGTTGCATGGTGAACTCTTGTTGGAAATAAGGTATTGTTGACAGCTGACTGCTTGGTTAAACCACATTGATTGTTTGTATGTATGTCTTCAATTTATTAGTTTTTTGGTTTTCTGCTATACTATAAATGTCTTGCATGTGCTTAGGTGCATTCGCACCACTGGACATATAAATTCTCAAATCTTGATGTTTTATACTCAGCATCCCAGAGGTCAGTCCATCTAATAGAGTCTCTTAACATGTTGGAACTGCAGCATTATGATGGTGACGTCAAGGACCTCTCCCTTGACTTCACAGTCACTGAAGAATTATTTGGTAAACGGCATGTCATTGAGCTGAAACCTGGGGGTAAGGATGTTTGTGTGTCAAATGAGAACAAGATGCAGTATGTTCATGCAATGGCTGATTATAAACTCAATCGACAGGTCACTAATTTCTACCTTTTGGAAATATGGAATTCTATCAGCTTGTTATGAGATTGACCTTATTATGACTATTCGGATTGCAGATATTGCCCTTTTCAAATGCATTTTATAGAGGGCTAGCTGATCTTATATCACCATCTTGGTTGAAATTGTTCAATGCAAGTGAATTCAATCAGGTAGCCTCCATTGCATGCATATAGTCGATTACTTTTTCTGTTAATTTTGTAGTTCTTGGTAAAATATTTTATCTGTTGATTTGAACAGTTGCCTTGTTATCACCTCTTTTGAGCATTTTACTCTTTCAAGACCAGAAATTTACCGCATCCGTGAAATCCATGTGGTGTGCGATAGGATGTGAATTCAAATGACAGCTAACAGCAACTGTTTAATGGATTTGGAGAACTCCATTATCATTATTTGGTGTTATAGTGCCTATAATGTCATAATATAATTGGCTGTTACTGTGAAAATTACATGTCAATAATTGCCCAATAATGGTCTACGCATTTATAAAATTTTATGAAAGATTTCCTAAAGTTTGTGTTGTCACACTTCCTTCTTTTGATAGTTACTATATGACATTTAGCTATTAGAAATGTTATTATTGTATATATTTAGTGAAATCATTAGTAAAGAATGCATAATCAAACATTTGTTCAGACTTACCAATGATTAATGACAAGATAGCTGTAACCACTATTTAACACCTGTGAAGTCCACATTCCTGACTGCGACAGGATCTATTCTACCTAGAAGAAGATGATAAGCTATCCTTCTTGAAACTCAATCTCCTGAAATTGGAAGTATGAGTTCAAGCCCTCCCACCGTTCTCCCAATGTAATGTAATTTGCCCGTGTATTTTTTGGAATTGATTTGTAGTCTTGTATGTAATTTATAGCAAAACCATCCTCTTCAATTTTTAAATACTTTCACATTCCTTGCGTTGACAAAATTAAGTTATTATTTCCTTCATACATTTCTATCTTTAGCATCATTTTTACCAACTCTTTCTTCTGTATAGGATCAATTTAAAATTTTTTGAGGCTGGTGATCATTTTGTTTTTTTATGTAGTAGGTTTCTCTTAAATGGATCAAGTGTTGACTTGGATTTCTTTTTTTCAGTTACTTTCAGGTGGTGACCTTGACATTGATGTTGATGATTTAAGAAATTACACACGATACACAGGTGGCTATTCTGAGGGGAGTCGAACAATTAAACTTTTTTGGGAGGTATTGCCCTGTAATGGAAGTTGAATGACTTGATTTTTGTATGTCTTGAACTTCAGTTTGTGTATAAAAGATTAATAAGCATCTGATCCTGACCCTTTCTGCCATTCTTTTCCTTCAATTTAGCATGCAAATACTTTATTGAATGAGAGAAAAATCTACTAGTAGCTAGACTGCATTACAAAAAAATAAAAATAAAAATAAAAATATCTTACTTTAGAAAATCACGTCTTTTGGGCATAATCTCGTTAGTCCATGCTTCAGGCCTCGTGAATTCCCAATTTTCAAAGTTTTATCATTTACAATATTTACCTGAAATGATCCTTTAAAAAAAAAAAAAAATGTTGCTTACTGTTATTTGCTTCAGGTAATTAAAGGATTTGAACCAAATGAACGCTGTATGCTGCTTAAATTTGTGACCAGCTGCTCTCGAGCTCCATTACTTGGGTTCAAACACTTGCAGCCATCCTTTACAATCCATAAGGTATGCTCTTGATTTTTGCATCTTCCAGAAAAGTTAGATCAAAATTCTTATTGCATAGGATCTGTATTATTTATTTTAATTTGTAGTGTCTTTGGCAATAGTAATGAGGCATGCTTTGGCTACATCATGAATTTCCTAACTTCAGATAGCATCTGAAGGCATACCACAGTAACTTGGTTCTTATGTTGTGTGGAATGCATATCCATATTTACAATATTGAAGATAGGATAGTGATAGGGTATTTTTTTTTGTTAATGAGCCACATAAAGAAATATTCTGTTTTTATTTTCAATGTCACATTTCAATTTCAAAAAGAAAAACTTTCTGCCTTATTATGTGCATACAACAAGATGCCCATTTGTATTGAAAAATGGTTTTTTGAACAAGAAGCAATAAACGGGTTCAGGCTTGTTTTGTTTGAACAAGAAGCATCCTGGGAACACCGAATAATCCATGGGTCCTTTTGTACAGCTTGCTGGGGCCTTCTGATTAGTAATACATTAAAAATGGCATGCCAAACACGTGTATTGGAAAAGAATAGAAGCCAAGCTAGTAGTTGAACTTGAGCTTTTTCATTTTCCCAAATATTTCATGCCCTCTGAACTAGCAACTTTATATTGAGTACATACATATGGTTTTGGTTCTTAAAGATAATCCCATGTAGTTTGTCAATATTTTCTGCAACCAATTTTTTCCTATAGCATATAGCTTTGAGGAACTATTGCTGGTTTCTTTGTATCTATTTTTATTGGATTCGTATGTTCTCCTTTTCAAAGCCATCTTCACACTTCAACCCTCAATCTTCTTTAGAAGGACTGATATGTATATATATTTCTTCTTATGAATGATTCCATTACCATGATTGTCAAATCTGATGGTGTTAAATGGGAGTTTTTTTTCTCATTTTAAACACCCCATGACCCTCATGCAAAACCCAATGGGCAGCCAAAATCCATACTGGTTGAATCTGAAATTTGATCTTATACAGGTCTCATGTGATGCCTCTCTTTGGGCAACAATTGGAGGACAAGATGTGGAGCGGCTTCCATCAGCTTCTACCTGCTACAATACTCTCAAGGTACTCTTAGTGCAAACTCCTAAAGTCAGATCCAACAACATCAAATACCTTTTATCTAACCTTGGCTTGTGTCTGCCTTTTTCTTGTTTTCTTGAATGGTTACAGCTTCCAACATACAAACGTGCAAGCACTTTGAGAGCAAAAATTCTTTATGCAATCAATTCAAATACTGGATTTGAACTTTCTTAAGGATCTCTTGATCTTTGACTTGTTTTGGCTAAGGTGAATTTCTTGCCTCTTCTTAAATCCATAGCTTTATACTCAATTGAAACTGGATTTTTGATTGCCAACTGTTACTATCTTGACAAGCTTACTTTATTCTCTAGCTGATCCTTTTGGTCACAATCAGTATTGGCCATAAAACCGAAATTGAAATCTTATTAAGTTGATGAATAAATGTCTTGAAACACGCAGAAGCACTGAATAGCCCTATTACTAGCTAACAAGGTTTCACATGGCCATGAGAATACTTCAATTGTTAATTTCATTCCATAGTTTTTTGGGCCCTCCAAGGTAATATCTTTTTATGTTTGTCTTTATATTCTTTTGTGATATCATACCTGAGAAAAACATCTAAACCGTTGCATGCAATAAAAAAAGAAAGTAAACATAAGTTTGAAAATTATATATGAAATTTGATATCATGAATCATTTCATTAATTTTGCAACCTATTTTTTTTACATAAGCAGGTATCATGTCCCCGCAATCTTAGTTAAATTATGTTATTTTGAGTATTAGGTAAACCTCTTTTTTTTTTTTTTGTGAAATATGTTTGTTTATATTATTATTATTATTATTATTATTATCATCAAAAGATACCACTTGAATGTTTTTCTTTAAAAAGTTGAGAAATAGATTATTACTGAGAATTATAATGTGTAAAATTGGCATCTTGGATATAATCTTAATGAAAGAAAATAAAATAAAAGGTTAATCTGGTCAAAGCATAAAATAAACCTAATGTGTGTGATTAACAATTCAAGAAATGATAAGTGCCACCCATATATTTTAATAGCGTTTTCATGTATAATGCTTGCAAATGTCATAGGAGTAAATTGTTCTAGCTATGGTAGGTTTAGCTCTAAAAGATGATAAAGCATCCCTGTTCCAATATATCACAGCCAAGGCCTGGTTAGCAGCTTTAGAGGGATGAAACTCATACCAAAAATTGTGCGAACCTGATAATGCAGTATGCAGAGCATCTCTACTATAATAATTCTGCAGTAAGCCTTTCTTGACATGAAGAACCCTGTAACAAAATTATGAATTGAAAATAATATGCATGAAGCTCTGTGTGCCTGGAAATCTTATTGGACTTTGGTATAATGTTTTCAGCTGTGCATGTCATTTGAGTAGTCAAATGACCAATCATTTGACTGTTGATTCTCTGTGTTCTGGAATGTGGGTTTCCCATTGCATGATGCATTGACTAGCTACTTTCTGCAGAGGGGGAACCTTTTGATTATCGCTGGCCTCTTGATCATTTTCTAGAGCGTGGTAGATATCTAAGGCCACAGTTTGAGGCAAGGGAGTGCGTTGACCAGGACCTCACAATTGCTGTTAATTTGTAGTTGAACAAACTAGTCTCATGGTTTAGCCACTTAAACCACTGTTGCTTCCCGCATGGGACAGGTTGTGAGCTTCACGCAAACACCTCTTTTTGGCTGCATGGTTGTCACTCCAATCCATCTTGCTCCAAGTCCTTCAATATTCAGTCTCTACACCTTGTTGGAAACAACTTTGTGCTTCAAAGAAGATAAAGAAGAGGATCGCATTTGTCCAGGTATTCAAATCTCTCTAGTTGTGTGTACATATTTGAGAACAGCATCATGTAATTAATGCTTCTGGTTTATTATTCTGGAATCTCCCATCATTGAATATAGATAGATTGATTTGTGTTATCCGTTGGTGGACTCAATTAATCGTGTGCTGTGCTTGTTTCATTTTCATTTTTTTTTAAATCAAAAACATGTTGGAAAGAAATTTGGTGCAATACCTGAATAAAATTGTAGGAATTCGTGAGAATATCTGAAAATCGTTCTGAGTAGAATTCATTAGGGATTCGCATGTAAGAGTTCTGAATAAAATCACTGCTGTATGCCATTAGCTTTGGTTGAGCCCAGTTTTACATAAACAACGCTTTCACAGCTGATTTTCCATCTAGCTTGATTTAGACACAGGAGTGAAGTGTCAGGGAGGTTTAGAAACTCCACTCTCTCTCAATCTCTTATTGCTCAGGAAGGATGGGGACAAGGAAGGATGAAAAGGGTAAAATGACAAGATGGATGTCAATTCATCCATCTAGTCTCTTACACACATAGGAAGGATGGAGACAATGGGAGGATGGAGAGCGCAAAATAAAAGGATGGATATAAATTAATCCATCTAATAGTTTGGCTGACATAGAGAGAGCAAGAATGGAGATCGATACATATTAGGAATGATAGGACTCTAGGATGGGTTTTTCATCTTCCCTATTCTTCCGAAGGCGATTGCAATTTATTTTTTTAATGTAAACCAACCTAAAACAGTAACCGTGTTTGTAGGTTAAATTAAAAGAGTTGGTGGAAAATAAGGATCCATGTTACAAAATTTACATGAAAATGGGGGTATAATTATACAGGGATTCAACATTGGGTTTTTCAAATTAAAGAGATTAACTAATTATTTCACTAGAAACTAAAGGATTAAATAATAATAATAATTTAATTTAACAATCAAAGGGTGAATATGAGAGAATGCAATTTCTAATGTCCAAGATTGATAAGTAGAGACGAAATGGAATATGAGTCCTTGAAAACATTATATACTGCTTTGGGAAAAGAATGAGGAATACATCCAGTGATTGTTTGTGTGTGGGTAAAAAAAATTAAGGAATTTTTCTTCTTCAATTAAACGGTTTCCACTTAGTATTTTAATCACTAAGAATCTTAACTGATCATAGATAAAAAAAACTGATTGTGTATTGGAAGAACAATATTACTCCTAGTATATCTTATATAAGGTAAGTTGTATTGTTTATTTGTTTGATTACTAAGGTATTGCTGTGTTTTTTTAATTATTGGTCTTGGTCAAAGCAGGCCCATCTTAGTAGAGTGGACTATAGCTTTATATGTTGAGTTTAGTCAGTCTAAAATTCAAAAATATTTTTGGTGCTTTTTTTAATATTCAGGAATATGCCTTATATATAAGTTCATAATTCTTGGTATTAAAATAAAAAAATTAATTTTTTTTATGTTTTTGAAATGTAGGTCAAGTTCTTATGGTTTTAATAAACTTGTTATTAAATTCAAAATGAATGCAAAAATAAAAAATAAAAACTATTTTTCTTGAATTTAAAAATGCTAAATCATGCCATGTATTTTATTTTATTTTATTTTTATTTTAGAGTCTTGGCCATATGCAATGCTAGAAAAAATTAGTAAGACGTGTTTTCCAAACATGGCCTTAGCTAAAATTATCGAGTTAAAATTGTCTTAAGATTGTGTTTGACAATTATACCTTAATGAATAAAAAATCAGATTTTTTCCTTTGAAAAATTCTGGACATGCCAAACACGTCTTTAAAAGTTGATGGGACATGACTAGGCTTTTCAGCTTGGGCCTAAAGCTCATAAACAGAACTTAGAATCAAAATGTAATTTATGAAGATTAAAATGAAAAAAAAAGTTTGAAACCAACAAAGAACACAAATAACAAGCAATGAACCCATAAAATAAATCAACGATACATATCAAAAGATAAAGAGAGAGATATAATATGGATGATATATCCAAATTGAAACACATGTTGTAGATTTCATGAATTGAACCCCGCAACTTCTAACCCTAACCCTAACACATGTTCAAGGTTGTCAAAGATTGATTGATTCAAAATAAGTAATAAATGGACACATTAATAGCAGAGAATAATTATGTATAAGTCTAAGCTTTGATCAAAGCACACAAGATGGACCAAAACTAAAGTTTATAAAAAATAAAAAGTGACAGCTATGAACATTCAACCTAAAGCTATAAAAAAACCTAGAAACTACCCAGAAAAGACTTAACCTAAAAAATGCTCAAACCCATAAACTGACATAAAAAACCTAGACTCAAGTCAAAACTACAAACATACTTGTATTGACCTACCAAAACTCTCAGGAACATAAAAGAAAACAAATAAAAATACAAACAAGGATTCAATCATTTAAACCACATAAAAATCCAAGATGGATATCCTTAATTACAAATACTATAAGCCTGAAGAGTATGAGGGAGCCATTCATACCAATCTTTATAAGTGACCATCTTATTTTGAACAATCTTCTTTATATTTTTTTTGGCGGCCTCTACAATTTCATTCATCTTTGGCCTATACGGAGATGAATTTGAATATTTGATCTTCCATTTAACACATAATTTAGTGATTGTTTTTCATTAAAGTTTTGAGCATTATCTGTCACTATTCTTTTAAGTAGCCCATATTGACAAATCAGCTCTTTCTTAATAAATCATCTAACGACCTTCTGGGTCACATGTGCATATGAGCAAGTTTTAATCCATTTAGTAAAGTAGTCAATTGCTACTAAGATAACTTTATGTCCATTATTGGCTTTTGAATTAATGAGCTCAATAACATCTATCACTCACATTGTGAATGACCAATTTGACACTTTATTGAATAGAGAAAATGATGGTGTATTGATTTTATCTCCATGTACTTGACACTTGTGACACTTCCTTATGTAATCTATGCAATTCCTCTCTATGGTCATCCAAAAATACCTAGCTCTCTGTATTTGTCTCGTCATCATGTGTTCGTTTATGTGTGTAGCAAGGTTCCCTCATGTATTTCATGTAGTGTTTACTTTGCTTATTTTTCATTCAGACATCTCAAGAGAGCCCCATCAAATGATCTTTTATATAAAACTTTTCCATCCAAGTAGTAATCCATGAAAAGGCAAAAGAAGTTTGAAACATATGAAGAACACGAAGAACATGCAATGAACCAGAAGCTAAATCAATGATACAGATCAAATTTCATCGATCGAAAGGCATGAAGAGATAGAGCATGAAATATTAGAACAAAATATATCCAAATGGAAAGACATGTTGTAGATTTCATGAATTGAACCCAAAAACTTCTAACCTTAACCCAGGTGTTCGAAGTTGTCAAAGATCGATTGATTCAAAATAAGCAATAAATGGAAAAATTAATGGTATAGAACAATCATCTATGAGTCTAAGCTTCGATTGAAAAATACAAGACGGATCATTAATACATTCAACCTAAAAAAAAAAAAAACACCCAGAAACTACTTAGAAAAGGCTTAAACTTAGAAACTGATCTAAAAAACCCAGAATCAAGTCAAAACTATTTAAAACATGCTTGTACTGACCTACCAAAACTCTTAAGAACTTAAAAGGAAGCAAATGGAAACAAAAACAAAGATTCATCCATATAAAAAATCCAAGAGGGATATCATTAACTACAAATATTATTTTATTAATTCTAACATCTATTCTTGACTGACATTATCATGAAATTAGCTTCATCAACCCAACATTTCATCAAGAACAACACATAGTCGTATTTTGTTTAGAAACAAAAGGAATCAAAACAAATTTAAGAGCTAAACTAGACACCAAAACATGTTACTGACTTTTTGAACAACACTAATAACATCAAGTTACAACTCTATAACAACAAGCTATGTATATTAGTTTAAATATAATAAATACATTTAAACTCAATTGTTATCAAACACATTAACAACCAAAGCATTAATGATTTACACCCTCTCAACAAAGGTTGTTGTATACCTTATAAAAGCAATGCTATTTTCATCCCTTTCCTTTTTTTCCAGCTCTTTTGATCCTTAATTTTGTTTGCCTTTCCTTTTCCCTCTTTTGAACACTATTTCTTTAGATTTTTCTCTCAATAACTCAAAAACTTCTTTTGATTTTCTCTATGTCTTTCCTCTTTATTTTCTTTATGATTTTATGTTGTCTTCTCCCTTTTTTAATGTCAAGATCACCTGCCTTTTATAAGCAAACCAAAATAGAAAGTTACAAAACCTTGGTGGTTTTTCTAAGAGGTTTGTAAAATATTCTTATTCTTTCTCTTCCAAAACCTTCCTCCTGAAAATGATGGTGCATGGTTATTTTCTGTCTTCTTATAAACTAAATCCAATCATAAGAGAGCAGCATTAGAGTTTTTTTTTTCATGAGTAAATTTGTTCTTTAGTCATAACTGATTAGGTCGGGTACTTTATTGATGTCAAAGAACCAATTCAACCAAAAAACTTAAGTTGTTAGGTAAGGTCCCAAGATATGATTTATATTGTTCTCTAACATACCCCCTCAAGTTAATCCCTTTCGGCTTGAAACTTGCAGAGGTCCACATTATCTTATGTTTAATTTTTATCAAATAAATAAAGATGCTGAGATTTAAATTTATAATCACTTGGTCATTAAGGCTTTGATACCATGTCAAAAAATCGATTCAACCTAGAAGCTTAAGTTGTTAGGTGAGATTCCAATATAAGATTTATATTATTTTCTAACAGTTAAGATTATTGTGGAGATTGAGACATAAACATACCATTGATGGACCTGAATCTTGTAGAAGGGATGTAGATCTACCATTGAGAACAAACCATACTTGATTTGGAGGTTTAGAACTGCCAATCTAACTTGGGATAAGTTGTTGGCAAGTACATCGAGCTAAATGAGATATAAACATTTGATGAGAATAGTTGATCCTTATAGAGGAATGGATTGGTGCCAATTAAAGCCCTTAAAGTGGTTAGAGAAGTCACATTTATTCATCTAAAATTGCCCTCTCGGTCAGCCTTTTGATCGAAAAAAAAGAAGAAACAATGACTAAACAATGTGTCTCTTATTCTCTTGATTAAAGTTTGAGTGACACATCATTTTTCTAAACCCTAAAAACTAGTGTTCTTAAATAGAACTTTTTAATAAATTTCACTCTAGTATATGTTCTTTCAATTTTAGCATATGCATCCTTAATTATTTGGAAAACTTCTTACTCTTTGCAATTGCATCCCTCAAAACATTGATTGAGATCATTTGATTTGCGCGCCCTTTACAAATTAGTCCTTGATTTTCAAATTATGCAATCTGACCTCTATTTGTCATCAAACTTTTAATTTTTCTTAAATTGACCCTGGTTTGATCAATTTTAGTCCCTGGATTTCCACGCCCTTTGCACTTTGGTTCTTGATTTTGAAGTTTGGGATATAGGTCCTTAATTAAACTTTAAACTTCTTTCAATTAAGCTCTTGATTGCACCAAATTGGCTTTTTAAAGTTTCAATTAGGTCTTTTGTTTCTTCAAATTATTGCAGATTAACTCGAATTAAGCCTCTAGACTTAATTTTTCTTTAATTGAGTCCTTGATTGAATCCAAAAAACCCATTAAAAGTTTAATTAAGTTTAATTAAGTTTTTAAACTTAATTAATTCTTTTTATTTTTACAAAATTGACTTCCAAACTTTATTTTTGCTTCAATTAAGTCTTTTATTAAGTCAATTATACCTACTAGAAGATTAATTGAGTCCTTAAACTTAATTAATTCTTCTATTCTTTTGACATTTTGATATGTTGCATCTCAAGGACTTATCTCATATCTCGAAAATAATATATTTTTTGTTTTCAAATTTTATTATTATTATTATTATTATTATTATTATTATTTGGATTTTTTTATTAAGGTGTATTTTTTATAAAACAATTTTGGAGGACTAAATGTGCTAGCAAAAATCATGAATAAATGTGTTTTTTTTTTCTCCCCATATTAGCATAATAGACAAAAGTATTTTTTAAACTATCATACTTGGAACAATGTTTCACTATCTAGCATAGTTAGGAAAGTCACGCGTGTAGCCCATGCATAAACTATTGAGATGTGCTTGTATTATATGCTTGTATATTGGTCGTGCATATAATACATGCGCAACCTTTTTGTCATCCATGTATTACATGCGTGATCTATGCATTAAAAAGTCACCATGTATTGCATGCACAACTAATGAAAATACAATGCATAGGCACTTCTCAGCTCTTTTAGCCCCTCGTCAATGAAAACATAATTTAAATGGATCTACTGCTCACCGCTGGTGACAATCTAAACAGAGGCAATCTTTGTTGCCGCTGGGTTTGCTACATTGTGAGGGATTGCCTTTGTGCTGGTGGCCACCTTAATAGTGGCAGCATTGCTTTCATGAGTTTTGCATAGCTCGAGGGGCTACCCTCGCACTACACCACCTCCAGCTCGAGGCAGCAGCCTAACGTTGGGTGACTAGGTCGACTCCTCTAGCACGAGGCAACCCGTGCTGGACAACAGCAACACCAAACATGTTGGCACTATTATGGCGGAGGGGAGGTAGTAGCCATGGTTGTTGTCTTTGTCACTAGTGGAAACCTGGCCTAGTTCATCAGGCACTGGATAGGCGTGTCAAATGTGTCGACGTTGTTGATGGTGGTGCACAACCATCACTTTCTTTAGTTTTTGGATAATTTATATAATTTTAAGGTATTTAAGAGGAGTTGTTGTAATTTAGCGTTTTATTCAAGGAAATTTTTTTTTTAAAATAAACATATGGTTAATGGTTCATTGAATAGATAACCGATAATTGATGGTTATAGTTATAGATATATAAAATCTTATTCAATGGTTATAATTATGAGTTTTTAAATTAACGAAACTATCTAAAGTTTTAAAGATATTACAAAAACCTTTTTTAAAATTCTAAACTTCTTTAATATTGTAAAATTTTCTTACTATGGACGATGGAGGCATTATAAAAATATCAAGGGTATTTTAGAAGAAAATTAAAATAGTAGAGAAAGTTATTATTCGATAATTTGATGGGTATTACATTAACTCATGTAGAGTTTATATAGTTATATAACAAGATACGTAATTAAATATAATAAAATAAATTATAAAAAAATATGCTTGATTATTTTCTTTGATTAGATGATTGAAATAATTTTTTAATTGCTTAAAGTTGTTCAAATACTTGATCTTTTTTTTATTGATTATGAAATAATCAATAATATTTAACTTTATTATTTTTTTTTAACAAATTTGACATAAAAGTGGTTTTTTTTTGTATTACATTACTGTAAACTCAACCTTCATCCTATTCATTTTTTTTTAGTTTTTTAATATTATATTATCTCTTTTGTGATTAAAAATATTTTTTTAAAAAATTAAAAATATGACACTATCATCTTATTAACATATCATGTATCTCATGTTTACATTCATCGGATGTATGCTCGAGAGACAGACAAAATATAACCCACGTAAAATTGGTAGAGCCACTTGTTAAAAGGAAAAAAAAAATAATCAGTAGAATAACATATTGAATTATCTATTGGTGCATTAACTCCCCGAAAATAGAAAGAGAATGATATTTGGAATTACCTAAGTTTTTTTTTTTTCATATAACCATTCACGTTATATTAATTTTAAGGAGATGACTTTATTATTAAAATGATATTATTTTTTTCTTGATTTGTTGGCTTCGAATTTTAAGAATAGTATTTGAAAAAAAACTTTTAAATATATCAAATCAATACGTAATAAGTTCATCCAAGAATATATCCTTTACCATCCAACAAAAAATATAATACTAACTGCATGTCATTACTAAAGAAAAAACAAAAAGGTATCAATTGTTTTATTATGGACTATATTGTATATTGCTATAGTATAATGATGTTATT
>Ga0307509_10005008_pt1 | contig 18688 bp, 14 predicted proteins | sample 10_EM_MG_FD_202245 | JGI IMG/M metagenome (GOLD analysis project Ga0307509, IMG submission 202245) | Populus trichocarpa ectomycorrhiza microbial communities from riparian zone in the Pacific Northwest, United States - 10_EM | ecosystem: Host-associated > Plants > Roots > Unclassified | place...
GGGATCACCAGTACCGGTAGTAGTTACTGTATGTGTTCAGTTCCTACGGTACTTTGCGCCATCTTTTCCCTTTTTTCTTCTTTTGCTCTTTTTTCTCTTGATCGAAGATAGTAAGTAATAGGGGAGAGGGAGGGGGTAGGGGGGTATTATGTGTGTCCAATTTTACTCAATTTCTCCGAGACCATTCAGCACAACCCCCCCTCAACCGAACGGCTTACCAGTATATTTCTCCAAAATAAAGGTTCATCCCATCCCCACAACCCTAATCACATACCGTACCCCGCTCAAGCCTATATACCAATATTTCTAGAAAGTCTTAAAAACTTCAAACTACCCGTCCGAACCAAACTTGAAGGGGAAAAAAAACGTGAATCAGAACAGTGATTCGAGGAAAGTATGCCTCACTTCCCGCCTTAGCGACCTCAGATGAGCCAGCGCATCCACGGACAGGTACCAGTATCATAGGTAGGCGGGTTAGCAGTTAGGCAACGGCATAGGCGCTCCGCGGCTGCTGGAACTCCGGCGAAGTGAGCAAAGCCACTTTTACATCCCTCTGCAGCGCCCTGATAGGACCCATAGAATCACCTCATCTCACTCGAATTTCGGTCCAACTAAGAGTTTTGAAACCCCCAGGAACCGAGAGATACGATAGATGCAAAAGATGAAGCGTTTGATCTAGAATAGAAAAAACATCATCGGAATAAATAGACCGAAACCAACGACGAACACTGCAGGAAACAAGTATCTCGGTAACCTATCGTTTGAAAGGCACAGTGTTGGATGAGTGCAAACCCAGTCCCGAGGAAGGGATTAAAAATGAGGGTTTATTTAGCTAGCTCCCCGGGGAGACCAGGCAGACAAAACACCAACAGGACAATCGAGGTGTCAAATAGCCATTTCCTTTCTTTCCCTCCCACGACTCAGAACTACTCGTATAATCCCCCCATTCAGCCGAATCAGCCGAAGCCATTGTTGCGGACTCGCCAGTTCGTCCGCGGTAGGGCAGATCCCAATCTCGCTAAATCAACTCTTCTAGGCTAGACAAAAATAGCAAGCCAATCGCGCAACCCGCTGATCAACTCAGCCAGCTTTCTTGGCGTCATGGTGCCCCGCACAACCAACCAACCTCGTGAGGGTACAATAGACTGCGGTAGTACTATACCGTTTTTGCTCAACGAAAATGTAAACATCCCGGACACATGAGATGCACGGGAGCAAATGTTACGAGGGAATTGAATCGGCGGGGGGGAATGAGCGGAGATGGCGAAATTATCGTGGGGGGTTCTGCAACCGTTGATAGGGCGTTGAGTTGTTTAGGCTGACATCTCCCAGCCAGCTCCATCAACCTGGTTTACCTTCGCTCTGTTCGCTTAGATGGGGTTATGTGGGTGGATGGGATTCGTATTTAATCTCATCTTAATGAATGAACAATATGGCGGTGGCTAAGATTGTACCAATACCGTACCGTAGTCCAGTAAGCGTGGCGGGTTCTATTCCTCGCCCTATTTGCTCGTATCACGGATTAACGGTGCGCCGCAGGAGCGTTTATAATCATACTTTTTTTTCCTTCCTTTCACCGAAGGAGGGGCCAGGCCTGAAGTAGGCGTAGGTTTAGGGGAGTTGAAAATAGTAGCGTATCCACTTTTCCAACTGTCAATAATGTCACGTCACATTCCCGTCGGGTGGGGACAGGAGATTCTAAAAAACCAACATTAACGATTCGTTAGAGCGGGGGAATATATACTGAAACTGGTACGGGGTAGTGAGGTCGGATGGGGGAAAATCGTTATCTTTAATCTATTCATCGGTTGTACCCGAGTACAGTACGGTACGCAAACACTTTCTCAAAGCCCATCCCCACGGAATGCTCTTTCCCAACTTCTTTTTTGCAAATTCCCCCAACAAGGGGTTTCCTACAAGTATTTTGGGCAGCGTTTCCGGAATTGTACAGTTTTAAAGTATTTATGTTTTTGTGCGTGATTTATTTGGGACCTAAGTTGTCTAGGGTAGGGAAGTTATCTTTAAGGTGTGTGTATTGGTGGGGGGGAAGAATCTCTATTTGCTCCCCGAGTCGGAGAGGGGGTGGCAGGGGGAAGGGGGGAAGGGGGGAGATCTCGCATATATGTGTCTCGTTGGAAACAGAGGCGCTTTGCAGTCGACCACTGAAAAGACGTTATGCTTCCCCTGCCAAGGCTCGTCTAACAATAGTAGCACCGCAATCAACCAAGCCTATTCGCTATTCCTTCAAAACCAACAATCTTTACAACCTGTCTTTCGCTTGTGATGTAGGTGCGGTTCCGATCTCGCAGTTGGAAGAGGGTGGGTGTGCAAGAAAAAAGAGAAAAAAGAAAAGAAGTATGTGGTGAGTGAGGAGGGAAGTGTCAAGGGCGAATGGTAAGGTACATAAGCAACACCCACCGGCTCCCCTGAGGAGTGGTAGTCTATTTCTTCCTGTCACTACCACGATACTGCACTTTTGCGAGCGTCTATCCTGCGCGCCATTTCATTGTCAGCCAGAAACTGTACGGTACAGGATATCGAACATATAAGGAAAGCTAGCATCCTCGCAGCGCGAATTTACTACCTATCCTACACCACCAACTAATTATTATTCACATCTGGCATTTCGTTTACATAAGTCTTTTTTCATTTCATTTCATTCATAACTACTACATACAAAGATGATCCCCCGAAGGAGCATCATGGCACTATGCCTCTTGACAGCTCTCACCACTGTCGTGGCCCAAGACCCAACTATTACATCAGCCTCCGTGGGCGTCCCAACAAATACTCCTGTCCCCTCAGTGATCACCGTAACATCACCTGTTGTCGAATCGTCTCCCTCGCCGGTTCCCGACCCTTCCACCGAAAGTTCAGAATACTATCCATCAACTCCGGGCCAATCCTACGACAACGATCCGAACTCTATCATCGATGAGACAAAGCAGCAGGAGAGCAATGAGGGAGCATCCGGGAAGTCGGATACTTTTGTCAACATTCCCCTCGGGGCTCAAATCGGCATCATCTCGGCTGTTGTAGTGGTGGGCGTGGCTGGGATGGTTCTCAGCGTCTTGTGGTATCTCAGGAGGAGGAGGCAGTGGGAGTTGAGTGGAAGACGTTCGACCGTCCCGAAAATCGGCGTCAATGCGAAGGGCGAGTTTACCATGGGCGCTCAGGGCGATATCCCACACAGGGCTCCTAGACTCAGAGCTCCGAGCCCTGTCGATAGTTTTGACGACTCGGCTCTGGAGAAGGGGAATGTAAAGAGCGAGTTCGAGAGTGAGAGTACGAAGGCTCCAACAGGTTGGAAGAGGATGTTTTCGAGGAAGTAAACTATCAATACTATCTTTCTTTCTTCAACTCTTTCCATTTTTCTCCTCCACTTCCTCCTACTCATCCTTCGCTTCTCGGATAAATATTTTGGGAAATTTGTTTCTTTTCTGTCACGGCTTCATGAAAATTTCCTTTTCTATCTTCTCTTTTTTTCCCACTTCACAGGGACAGTTGTTTGTAGGGTTGGTGCGGTAGGGTCTGGGTTACAATTTCCTTTTGCTTTTTTGGGGTACATAACTGGTTTTTTTATCATTCATTTTGTTTATTCAGTCGTCTGCCAGCAAGACCCTGTTAATTAGTCTACATTCTTGTGGGAATGTCTTCATAATTTCTCTCACAAATTTACTTGGAAAACGGGAAGCCTTTTTTAGCCAAGGCCCCCATAGCAAGATAGATTGTTTTTTGTGTATAATATAAGTTTTTTTCTCAAACTGTGAATGTGAGAAAATTCCGGGGTAGATGTGTTTTTGGCGTTTCAACCGTTTGCATTGTGCACTTCGACCTCTTTTCGCCCGCGCGCGCTTAAGCCTCTTTTATTTTTGCACTTAACAACAACAACAGTCAGCATGAATTCCAGGTGAAGGGATCTTTCGCCCACGAGCTTGAAGGGCGGGTAATCTGCCAACGAAAGGTAAGTTGAACCAATGCTTCGCCCTGTTTTGAGAAAGTTGTACCGGTACTCTATTTTGTCGTTTATGCGTTAAGACCAGTGCTCGTTGTCTGAACCATTCCCGACCGGTGGGCACAATGTCGGGAGTTGGGACTGATGGCTGCTTGTTGAGTGGGGGATTTTGTTAGAGCACAGTAATATTTTCCCGGGATTCCACTAGGAACTGGGATGCTTGGGGGGCAATCAAGTATTTTTCGTAACTACAGTAACTGCAATGGAGTTAGCGAGTTTTTACGGCCTTGTCAGGATACTTGAGATTAATGCGAGTGGAGGCGGCTTGGCAAACGAAATCCTCCACCTCTCAAAAAGCCTCACGGAGTAGAAATCTAGCCAAGGTGCTGAAAACAAATCTATCATCCCAGATTCTTGATAGATCCCATGGCTTCATTGATAATTCAGGCTCCTGGAAGTACCGTTATCATTCTGCTGTGGAACAGCGGGTTGTCCCGCCACCGAGCTGTAACCGACACACACCATACGAGTACTGAAGTGCGGTTTACTGGAGTGTCCTTTTCTGCCTAATCCAACTGCTCCCAACAGGATATGGGGAGCACCAACCACATTCATTTCGCCTAGTTAATACCTGCTAATTTATGTCCGATGCAGCGGACAATCTGCCACCCCCTTCTCTTGGCATGTTAACCGTGCCTGTTGGCAGCTTTAACAGCGGAAAACTGGGATGCAATGTTTGGTCACCAACTCACCATCTTTAAACCCCTATAACTCGCCCAAAAGTTAATATTATATTTAAAATATCTGTTTTCTGAATCTCCGGGCTATGATACCATCTATCATACCGAGAAACAGAGAGAGAGAGAGTTGTTGGGGAGTCTTGGCGATTTAGAGGAGGGCATTTGTCTGGTTCGAAAACCCGGTTAGAGGTTCCCCACTATTGCAAGGGCACTTCTTGCGTTTTACTTGGCAAAGGGGACTAGGATTCGTGTATCGGCATGGCTAAATGGATAGGAAATCCCCTCACCTCCTTTTACCGACATATTGAAGATGGCACGGTGCCATGCTTGATCAGGAATATTTTCCTTTTCTTCTTCCACTCGCACTTCCCTTCCCCCTTCCGTGCATATTCCGTGGAAATCGAGCGAGTCGTGAAGTTGGCTATGCATCGCTGGTTCACAGTTGGCTAGGGCCAATCCATTCCTCACCCCACGGGCATTACCGTACCCCTATGCAGGACAGGATTTCACGAACATACGCCACAAAAGGCGTCACTAACTTTCTGCGGTCAGGAAGAGAAGAAAATCACAAGTCTTCTTTCCTTTTCTTTCCGACCCTGCCTACGGTAGATACTTCCCTCCTACCTGTGCGGTACTAGTACAATGACCCCCGAACAACAACAGGAAAACACCAACATGACCAGCCTTTGTCACAGAAATCCTGCAGGGCTTAACTAGGATTGAATGCCAGTGGTATGGCATACAAGTACCGGTACCATGCGACATTGCAAAACAGCCAAGATATCACACAATCATAAGAGAAACGTCTCGAGATTTCTCCTTTATCTTGCAGCAATGAACTCCCGCTCTCGAATAGCAAAAGTGTCCCCTGGAATCGGGTATCGTGTCATAGCCCGGTGGGGGGGGGATGCTGAAAATTATGGATATAACCCGTTTTTTCTAATTGTGCCTCGCGTGCATTAACTTTAACTCATCTATAGGGGAGGGGAGGGGCCATCGGTATCGCTAGAAGATTTATTATGTCAAAGATAACCAATGGAGGGGAATCTTTTTTCTTCTTCCGGTGTGAAGCGAGAGGTTCCTGTCGTGGGGGTTCTCTGTTTCCAAGGTCAGTTGTCCCAGCATACCGGAGAAGACCATATGAAACTATTAGTCTTCCATATTATGGGAACCCCTATCCCGGCTCGGCCTGGGTGAAACTGGTTGATAACGGCCGAGTGGCCTGTGCTTGCAAACGGTTCTCGGGCTGAGAATAAGGTTTGGGCTCTCACACTCAGTCGCTTATTGAAGTTCGAGTTATAAAACCAGCCCATTTATAGGGGGTGTGTTGTGGTGGCTGGTGAATCTTATTCATAGGAGACCCTATATTATTGAGAAGCTATATGAGATTATTCCGTCATCATAATTTTTACTAGATCGAGCTGTGGAAATACCATTAGTATGATAAAGTTTAGTGTTCTCTGTTCCTTTCCCTCCTTTTCAGGATCTTTAATGGAGATGCTATTTATCCTACAGGTCACATTTAGTCACCCGCTGGTCCTCTTGCGTCAAGAGCTAATTGTTCGCACGATAAGAGAAAACCTAAAGTATCATAACATATTCCCTACGAGTACATAACGAATAGGGGGGAATGATGAAAAAAAACGAGTGACACCTTCAACCACCCCCACCTACCGTACCAGACAAACCCCCGGGAGCCAACACTGCACTTTTCCGAAAGCTAAGACCGGCGCAGCCCTACAAGGAACGTTGTCACCCCGCAAATCCAGCGCGAAGGCTCCCGGCAGATAATTAAAACAGATTACATTGCCAATCCACCGCACGAATCCTCATTCATGATCAACAATATTTGGACCAAGCGATTTTTTAAAGCATCCGGAATCGGCAAAGTTAGTGATCTGGTTACAGTATGGCCAATGCCTCCACAGGTATCAAATTTTTTTGGGGGGGGGCGGGAGGGGGAATAGCCGTAGCTCACTCCTTTAGTCACGCAACCTACTTTTTGATTACTCTAAAAACTGCCGAGTAGACCTGGCCCCATACCGCCTCTAACTTAGGTTCACCATACGGAGTAGAGGTTGCACTGGGAGACCTTTCCTTTCACCTGAGCAAAATCCAACCGCGTCTGAGGACTTATGGAGTGAGCCATGTACAAGTACTAACTAACATCCCTCCCCCCCCCCTTCCCGCCTTCCCCTTTAGCTCACGCTGAAATATCTCTATGGCGAATGAGCATTTCTCCGGTGTAAAGTGCAATCTATGGCAATCACCGCAACAATCCTGGCAAACTAGCAAGCTCAATTCCTCACCCACAACGAGCCTAGCCTTTTTCTTGCTCCCGGATGCTGAACTTTTCCCTTGATCCCGGTGCCAGCTCCCTTGATCCCGGTGCCAGCTCCCTTGATCCCAGTGCCAGCTCCCTTGATCCCGGCATGCATGTCTCAAATGTTGGTGGTGCTGATCCCCGCTTGGAGAAGTAGGTATCATGGCCCGCACTGGTAGGGCAAGTTTGAACTACTAGTTTACCATAAGTCAGCGTTAGCCTTGCTGGGGGCACTGGAGGAGCGTTTGTCAAGGGGGTTCGTTCGCAGATTGAATAAATGGGTGACAAACGACGGGAAAGCGTGCAAGTGCTCAAACAAGTATGGGTGGGGCATTGATGGGGGGAATGGCTAGAAAGGCTACTAATGGAGCCCAGGAGAATAGGAAAGGAAAACATGTGGGTTGGTTAATTCACTGCATGATAGGTTAGGAAGAAATACTAAATGCGAGTGATTGTGCATGACACTCTGAAAAACTTGGCCCGGATTGAGCACTATCCACGAGTGGCAAGCTGTTTTGATCACGTTGATCATACAAACTGGAGTAGTTCCAGTGGAAGGTCTGGCTGGAACGAAATCGCCCGGGATTGCGGGGCGATGGATTGTATAGCGGGATGGATCACCCGTGGCAAATAATGTGGGAAGTTTCGATATAAGAGGCAGAATCAGTTCTGCCTTGTCGGTATTCTGGGGGGTTCAATAAGCGGGCCTTTGGGTAGAAGGGATAGATGGGCAGCTAGCCATAGAGCTCAAATATGCAATATTTAACAGATCTGCACCCACTGCAGGGTATAAGAAACTAGATTTCCAACTGCGCAGGAAACATAGAGACCATCTCTCCCCCCCCTCTTTCCCCCTCCTCTCACTTCATTTCATCCCCAACATATCCACCAGCCAAACCGAATTTAATCCGCTTGGCTGTACTATCCCGACCCCTCCTAGGGAGCACGGGATTTGCTAAGCAGGGAAGAAGGAAAGGAGGAAAGGAGGAAAGGAGGAAAGAAACAAGTATCATAACCCGTCAAAAGAAAGCGGCCTGAAGGGGTGCCAGAGATCACTGCTAAAGTAAGTAACAAAGTTCCCCATACTCGGGGTCATTTTATATCGGGGACGAAACACCTGTCCCTATATAGAGCCCTGTGTGGGATCAGTAGGAATGGTTTTACAATATCTGCTGCTTTCCCCCTCCTCCGAGATCGAGAAAACTAGATGCGAAGAGTGTCTTCACCCCCCCCACTGCCTACCTTTCAAGCACGCTCTACCAGTATCGCGGAAGAAATCACCCTTTCCCACCCCCTTACAAACTCAAGCCTTAAGAACAGCCCCCTCCAAACCGCCTCTGAACCTATCATGCCCAGGGCGTTTCCAAGCACGGCTGTAGATCAGCATTCACATAACAGAGTTTACAGGGGGCACTATACACAGAACTGGCTCCTCCAGGTGCGATATCATACGTAAATTATTCGTTCCCTCTCTCAGCCCATACCTACGGTAAGAAATATACCACAATTTTTTCTTCCCCCCCGCCACCTTAACGTATCAATCATACCGCGGGCATGACCTAATCTACCGGCGAATATCATAGATATAATACACCGTTCTATGCGATGATGGTCCGGAAGCCCCTGTTTCCTTCCTTCCTTCCTTCCATCTTCTCCTAACTGGTAGCCCAAATCGCATAACAAACCCTGGGGAAACAGCAACCCCCGGCGTCAAGAGATCCCTCCACCGAGTAGTCCACTCTATGCCAGCCCCAGTAGATCCCTGCGCAACACACACAGTTAAATCACAACACATCACTCGAGTCCAGTTTCTTCTGAAGGCTTGAAACTCTGAAACTTTCACCCGGCAATTGTATATCCGAAACCCCATGATATTATATACGCGAGTGAGAGGTGCCCCCTAACTGAAGTGCTTACTTCCATGTGGATGTGTTGATCCAACGGAAAACATCCACTATACAAGTACTTTACTTCTTTCTTCCTGTGGTGAATGACACTTCTGGAGAGTATTTGCTCGACTCCAACCAACCAACCAACCAACCAACCCACAAGGGGATATTCAACCGTCACTTTAAATGGGGATATATTACCGCTCTATTTGAAATGACGGAGTGGATGGGCTCTGTGCAACATTGAGAGAAAACTGGAGTATGATACCTCAGGTTTCCCATGGATCTTAGAGGGGGGGAGAGATGTCTGGGATAGGTTAACTACTGCTAATTTCCTTGAAAAAAAAACCAGTCAATGGATGTTTGCCGAGGGATTAATCAATAACGGTACCCACTCTCAGCAGAGTAATATTCTATTGCTGTGCTGGGATGAATGTCTGCTTGTTCCGGCTGCGGAGGTCCCTCACCATAGCCTTTCCTTATTTTACCTGCCTGCTATACACACATATGAAGCAAGGAGCATTCAATTTGAGTAGTCTACTACAATGTAATATGTCTCTCGTATAGCGGAGAGCTTAGCTTGAGAGGTGCCATCGGTTCGGGCAAATCTCGTGTTTCACTACACTGCTGTAATAGTCACTGCGAAAAAACTCTAAATCCTGTACCCGAAATTTCTAAACGCCAGAGTTTATTGCCTATGAAACTTTCGCAAGGTGACCGAGTGAGCAATGATATCCCAACAACCGACAATCTAGTGTACCCTGCTCCCATTGCGTTCCCTCCATGCAACCCGCAAAAAACATGGGGAGAAAAGGAAAGATATATATCATTTCCATCTAAGAGAGAAAAGATAGGAACTAAACAGAGAAATGATAGAACCTCATCACCACCCAAACTCGTTCATAAAGCCCTCGTGGAACTTTTCGAGTCTTCCTACCCAGTCGACCCCGGGAGCGAGGAAAGTAGTTCTAAAATGCCACTCGCCCTCACGTTGGCCAAACCCGCTGCCAGGGATAACACAGATACCAGTTGACTCAAGCAACCTCAAACAGTAGAACTCATCGGGGCGGCGACCTTCCTCCTGTGCCTTTTTCACGGCCGCGGTGGGGATTGTGATTGTTGGGAATAGGTACATTGCGCCGAGAGGGTCTTGGCATTTAACGCCCTCCATCCTAACGAAGGCCTCGTACAGAGCACGAGAACGGAGCTTGAGGCCTTCGAAAATAGAGTTGTACTCTTGCTGGTAAAGCTCGTGGGATGGTGATCCCGGAGCCGGTGGGTTCACCATCAGCCCGACAAGACACTGTCCGATGACGGGAGGGCAGAGGAAAATAGAGACCATTTTGTAGATTTGGGCTTGTACTTCTGGGTCAAAGCCGACAAGCTCAAAATAACCACCACGGTGACCACATTCTCCCACCATTCCCTTAGAAACAGAGTGGAACGAGACAAGTTCCACCTCGTCATAAACGCCCGGCGATGCCTTCTGCATGTTACGCAGAACCTTCTTGAAGGAATGGAATTCACCCGAGTAGACGTTGGTTTGGTAGACCTCATCCGCGAGGATAACAAGGTGCTCTTCCGCGGCCAAGGCAATGACTGCCTCAATCCCAGACTCTGTAAGTGTAGCACCGGTTGGATTCCCCGGATTGATCACAACGAGGCATTTAAGGTCAGTGCCAGCTGCCTTAGCCTTTGAAATCTCGGAACGAATATGCTCGGCATCAGTAGACCACGCGGTAGCCTCGTCTAAAAAGTAGGGGACCGGGGTGGCGTTGACGAGAGCAAGCGTAGCGGTGTAAAGGGGATATTGGGGGATCGGAATCAATACCCCGGTGGCGGGATGTGAGCAGATGGTGTTTAAAATAGTGTTGACTCCAGAGGAAGCTCCGGCTGTCAAGAAGATATCGCGAGGGTCTGCGGGGTGTCCGTCGCGAGCTATAAAAGCCCCATATTAACTCCCCACACACCCTAATCCCGAATGGGAGAGGATACCAACCTTCAATAAATTCCGCAACACTTCGCCGAATCCCCAAACACCCCTGACTCTGGGAATAAGCGCCAACACTTCCCACCTCTTTCAAAAGGGCCTTCGCTCTCTCTTGAACATCCTCAGGGAACAATCCTTCCTTCTCCAACAAAGCTGGGTACTCGAGTATGCTCAAAACCTGGCGGAAAAAGGTAATAGGCTGCTGGTCCAACTGCTGTGGGTTTCCAATGTTTGCCGAAATAACGGTATCAAAAGGTAGTTTGGCGGAATCCTGTATCCGTTAGCGGTAGAAAATGACCATGGGTGGGGGGGGGGAGGATTTACGGTAGCAAGCTGTTGACGGTATGCCTCGGAACGTTGGGCAAGCTCGCCACGGACGGCATACTGAGCTTTGAGGAGATGGGGGTTGATGTTCCCGATGTTCAAAGCTTTACAAGAAGATGATGTAGACATATTCAGTACTGCTTGTGGAGATGAAGTTTAGCTAGGTCAGAGCCGTGTCAGAGAGATGAGGGGACTGAGTGAGTGAGTAGAGGGGGGGGTATGAGGGAGAAGGAGGTGAATGGGTCGGTCAAGAGGAACAATGCTCAAAGCAGGAAAAAAGTATCCGAAAACAAGGGTGTGAATCTGTGCTGGCGCTCAGATACGCACAATTTTGTTTTTACCCATATATTCTATGAAACATTATTTTCGGGTACTTCTTGTCTGCTGCGGGCACGAAGCCGGGGCGTAGCTGAGAGAAAGTGAGAAAGTGACGGAAAGTCGTCAGTTTCTACAGTAGGGTTATTGGGCCTCAGCCATGGGATTGTGGGGCCTGAGGTTCCGACTGACCACAGCATCTAATCAGATGATGATTTAAAAATGAAAAACGAAAATATAAAAAATATAAAAAATATAAAAAATATAAAAAATATAAAAAATATAAAAAATATAAAAAATATAAAAAATATAAAAAAAGCTCACCTTGACTTATAGGCTTCAACCTCAATCCTGTTTGAATAGCCAACAATCGAAGGGGAGCCCTCGCCTTTGTTATATAAAGAGTCCTCATTCTTGCCGTGGGGTATCATACGGTAGGTAATTCTGTGAAGTCAGGAGTGTAAGCGAAAAGGAAAACAAAAGTGGGGTCAGGGTCGAATGGGTTAGCAAAGTGGGGGCGATAACGGCGGCTGCGTTCCACCGTCCGGGGAGGCTCCCGTAGGCCGGGGGGGGGGGAGATTTTTTCCGGGTCCTTTCTCGGAAGTGAACAAAAAAATTATCACCGCAAACTCGAGGTTCCCGAGTCGTGAGAATTGATCTTTGAAGCCTGATTGGTTGAAATTTAATTGTGGGGCTTATTTTTTTTGCGCGGGTACTCGCACTTTCAGAGGCTCCCAACGCCCGAACAGACAGAAGGCGTCATAAGGTGAGATAAGTATTAAACTATCGCCGGATTCCGATGCAAGAGGGAGAGGCAAAGGAAAAACCGTCCCTTGTTCACTTTTTTCCGCTTAGTAATACTGCATAAAAAAAAGCGCCGTCCCGACATAAATTTGTGTGTGTTTACTCTTTTCAGCATGGCCCTCTTGGGGGCTCTTTGACATAGTGATGTTTGAGTGGTGTGCATTGCCAAACCCCCCAGGTAGGTAGATCATTAAAGCCCAGGGGAAAGATAAGATTTGCTACCGTACTGGAATATTACCCTGCCAAAAGTCTGCTCGCAAACCAAAAGCTCGGAAACTTTTGAAGCAACAGTATGGAAGCGGAGAGCAGCCAAACTCAAAACCCATCGAAACACCGCTATGCCGAACACCTCTTTACTCTTCTCAGTCAATACTCACTTTATCAAAGAACGGAGTTTTACAAAGGTGAAGAGGAGCTAATTCTAGGTATGGTAGTCTTGTTCAGAGTTTTTCCCGCAAAACATCCTTGTTTGGATCTGCTCGTTGTTCTATTTGGTTGTGGAGAGAGTCGGTTTCAGACGCCCGGCACCGCACGCCCTCCGAAGATGGGATTCCGGGGCATCCCATCTCTCATCCCGTGTTGGCGTCATCCCACTGATCGAGCCTCCAGCCTCCAACGGGGGGGGGCACGGCGAAAATCGGCGGGCGACGGACAGGGGCATTTGGCAGGCAGGCAGGCAAAAAAAAAAAAGTAAAATTTTCACCCACCGGCTTAGGGCGTACCCGTTTCAAGAACGCGTGGTAATCCTGTCTTATCGCTTGGTTCTCGTAAAAATAATTATGATAGGATGAAATGTCCGCCTGTTCCGACTACAGAGTTCCCTCACCATACGGTAAGAACTCTGATAATTCGCTATCGGGCGATCATCCCATTGGCCAGCCCAAGATGGATTTGCTTTCACGGGTTAACAAAAGTGCGAATGCCAAATGGAGATCCGACCAGCGACGCATCTCCCGGTAAATGATGCATCAGACTATGCCGTGTTGGGAGAACATTGAGCCTCTCGGCAACTTTTGTCTCCGGGCCTGCCGGAAATAGCGAGTTATAGACCGGGTGAGCGTTCAGCGAGGCGACACCCTCAGCGAGGCTTGACACAGATTTGTTAGCAGTTTCGTCAAAATTTGGTGTCAAGCTATGCCAAGCCTCGCTGAGGGTGTCGCCTCGCTGAACGCTCACCCGGTCTACTCGAGTAACACAAGGGCTCTTGCGGTACAGTACCGTTAAAAAAGTTCGGGGACAAACGCCAAAACCTTAAAAAGCACCACTTTCGTGCACACCAGAGCTTGCGATTTTGCTGACACCACAGCTTGTATCTGGAGTACCTTTTAAAAAAATTACATATTTTTCCTGAACCTTTAGGAGGAGGTTATGCTGTGTATATACCGTACTTGTACTGGAGTACAGTACCGGTACCGCATTATCTGGTCAGGCTCGTTTTCACACCAAAAGGTCAAAAGAAAGTGTGGCGAAATACACAAACTTCTCTGAGCAGAGAGTATCTTTTATGTAGGGGTAGGATTTGCATAGATATGATATTTACTGTGGGGCCTCATTTTTGTGACTTTTGCCATCAATTTAGGGGAGACAGTTAGCCGGGAAGGGTTACTCTGTGAAAAATGCTGACTCGCACCTTATTCTAACCTCTTTGCGTGAAAACGAGCTTCTAATTAGAAATAATGACAAGATACCTACTTTATACTTTCGCATTCAACAAGTGTTGAGACTGTTTCGCCACTAAACAGTGTGAAGAGGTCCGATTACATATTGAATCACTAAGTACATGAAACTCAGATGTCTGACTAGTACCACCACTTCAAGAAGTGTCTACAAGGCTTAGAGCTATCAAGAGGCTCTACCAGCTCAGTATATCGAATTTTAGGTAGCCTTATTTCAGAGAATTATAGTGTTATTAGACATTCCAGTGTTGGGGCATCTTGAAATGTGACACTTTTGGTGTGTTTTGGCGTTTGTCCCCGAACTTTTGTAACGGCGCTGTGTTGGCAAAGTAGTCAACAGAACTATTCTTTCGAGCCTTTTACAAGCACAAGCACTCGCTCGGGTTAGAGGTGGTCGTACCCGAAAACAGGGATTAAAGACATATTTGGTTGGAAAAATCTGTGAGTCTCCAGAAAGCCAGTACAAATTGTTCCTCTGCTTTCGGGTACCGTACTTCCGGGCTGGGGCAAGTATCATCTCATGAAAGCGGAGGGTGGTGGGTTGTGATCCCCGAGGGATTTTGGCCCCCGTAGCACCATACAATTATTCATCAAAAACATCTTGATTTATGCCAACTACGAGTGAGAATGTGTGATGGCCTTATAAGCCGTCACTTGAGGAAACACACACGCTCGAAACGCTATACATATATGCCCTAGCAGCACGCTACCCATCTGCCTGCCTTCCTCCCGTACAGTATTAGACACCTCCCTAGCGATAGCTCTATTGTAACCTGCTCTAAAGGGAAAAAAGTCCGTCGGCCAGTAAAACGAACTCCCGTCTATAATGTATCATTCCATGAAGCATGCTATTCTTGGATCAGGGTCGCCTTGGAGGCCGGCCAAAACTCACATACTCTGATTCCCATAGTATCATATGGGAAACCCCCGTTAAGGCGTTGAGCCGGATTATGCTTCATGTCGCTCGTCAAGCTCGTCGCCGTCTCTTCCATTCCAGGTTTATTGGCAGGTAAGTTAGCACCAACCAGTTTATATGTATCGTGTATCCGTAGCACCAATCCTGGTGCCCTTCTGCTCCTGAACAAGGTCCTTCACTGGCACCGGTATGATAGCATTCCCACCCTTTCCTCTCCAAGATTTGTTAGGCCCCTTTTATCTACCTTCTCCAGGAGGAGGGTCAAGAGGAGCTCTCTTAATCAGTGTAGCGCGTAGAATTATGGGGTTTCCTCCGCCGATGGCTGTACAAACCTTTGGCTACTTCGGCAGCGCATTGGGCCAAATCCGTGAGCCTAACTTCGGCAGGTCAGCGGTAATACAACCGCTTCCAAGATCACTTGCACTGATCCGGACCGCATGAGGCATCTGAAGGGGAGAGTGTGAGGAAAGAGGGTGCAGCGGCATTAGACCAGAAAGCTGGGGGGGGGGGTTATATCCCTTTATTGCAGGAAACGACACGCCAATCTCTAGCGAGGGCACTTGAGGGGTCAGGGTTTTTTGACAAACGGCTCCGCTGACGGCATAACTGTGTAAGCTGGTGCGGTGTGCCGGGGACAAAACATGAGCAACTTTGATCGGTAGTCGGGGAGGAACACGGGTACCCTATTGGGTGAGAACCTGTGATGAACCAGCGAGATAGCCGATCATACCTCTGGATGTCCTAGAAACCTTTTCTCTGGGATCCGAGCCTCTTACTTATATAAAGAATATCCAGACTGCCCCCGCGGTGGATGAGAGCGTCGTGAGAAAGCTGACTGCTGGAGCTATTCCGCGCTCTCTGTGCTGAAATCTCTATTCCCGATATAACTTGTTCACCCTTATATATCGTGGATATCCAAGTAAATGGGAGTCCTACCTACTTAGCCTTAGTGACGATATGTATTTTTTTTCTTTAGCTGTTGGCGGATAGGTGGATATTCCTCAGGATATCTTAGTGGAGTATCTGATACACTCTCGGGGTTTCCGGTAGCATACGAAACGGTATCTCGGGTTCATTAGTAGCTTGTGTATAGGCACTGGACGAAACACAGGTCTTGCATCCGTTCTGTGCTTTGCATAGGCACGCGAATTCCGGGCACCTATCAACATTACCACAAAGCCATATGGGTAGCAGCGGTTGATCCTGGACTTTTTCCGAGACGTATCCACGAGGTGTACTTTTTCAAATTCGTCCGTCAATGGGAAAATGTGAAATCCTTACCGAGGATCGACGATAAGGCACTGCAAAAGCCACCAGGTTTTGAACACACGCAAATAGCATCCAGGGTAAGCAATAAATAATAATAATAATAATAGTACTTATACCCCCTGTATCTATCATAGCAGCAACGAAGTTATCAATCGGATTTAGCCCCCCACAATTTGCATGCGAAAGCCTTTTGTTTCCCGGGGCTTTGACCACTCACCAATGTTAGAACCCCCAGGCGTTTCTATTAATATCAACTTGCTACTTGCGTACGGAGGCAAGTTCGGAGCCGAGCCCTTAGGAGTTGTGGGGCGGTCGGAACCCCGAACACTAGTTGGGGTTACCAAACAAGGAAATGCTAAATAAAAGGAACACGGGAAGGAACAAGGAGATCTTGAAAACTTGCCACTCAAGAACGGCAACCGTGTTGGGAATCACAATAACATCGGCATGGATGCCTTCGTTTAAGTTATACCTTCGGGGGGGGGGGGTGCTTGGTCAGGTCGGATTTCGTATATTGAAAGTGATGAAGAGCCCTAACCCTTTCCAAAGGGCAGTGAATCACGCGGTTTGCGGAAGTGGGCCCACTCCATACTCGACCTCAACCCACTACCCCGCCGGTCGTAACCGAGAGGAGCCCTCCTCTCTATGACAGTGCAAGTGCACCCGTTGAGGAAAATTTGCTCTATCGGGAGAGTAGTCACCCGCTCATGCGGCAGGAAGCTACTAAATCGAGAGGACTCAGTCCAAGCATGGAGAAATTAGAATGGGCTCGTGATGAGCCCCTGCGGGTGACAACGAACTGCCACCGAGGCACCCTTGAATCAAACTATAGGGCGAAGATCATTATCGCATCTGACCATAGTGGTCGAGGAGGTGATCACTTTCGGGCGAGGGTTCATTACCAAGCTCCAGAGTTGTCAAGCCAACCCGCCAGCATCAGGCATGATCCCGATAGCCCAAAACCTGTCATGCATACGGGGTTCCAGGGCGGGCTCGTGATTGCTATCGCGTGAATGCCAGCGAGTCCGAAGAGGGTAAAGAGGCACCGCTGTGGATGGAGGGTTCAATCCTCCTCCGACTACTCGGCCGATGATCTCCCATCTCGTGTGGTTCTCGCAAAGCATCAACGGAGTGCTTCTCGAGCTTCTTGCTCAAGATCAGTGGATCAGTGATGGTTACTATTGAACGATGGACAGGCCATGTAACTGCCACTATCATATTCTTAGCGAGGATCACCAGTTAGCCTAGGATAGGATCGCCAGTAGTTTGAGGAGTTAACAGAACTGCGAACACCAGTTAATGAGGTACACCGGGCCCTAGCCGCTAATCTTGTACTTGTACTGTACCCCTGCTGTGTTAGAAAAACTCTAACCTTAGGAGCTTTTGTCCTATGATCCCGAGATGATGGGGTGGGCGGAGATAGAGGTTTTCAAGAATTCTACGGTAGGTGGATCCCAAAAAATCCGGGAGTGCGACCTCTGTGTGGTCGCCTTTCATTAATTCATGCTCCTTGTAATCATTGACCAGTTAAAAGCAAACATGCCACAACACGATGGCAATTATTGTTTCGAAGCTACCGACCACAAACTTGCGCCAATAACCTGCCCCCGAGAAACGGAGCACACTGGTAAACGTGGCAGGCCAAAAAGTGTACCGTATGAGTTCTCATATTGGGCATTGTGGGAGTCGTGAACTTTCAAATGCGGGTGTGCCATATTGCTTGAGTTTACAAAGATGCAACCGGTTCCTAAGGCTACATCTAATTGTGGTGGTGATACATAGCACGTGTTACAACCCAGCCACAGTCACCTGTGTGGTTACGAGGACTTTTTTATTTTTATTTTTTTTTATTATCAAACTTTTCGATTCTTATTAGCTATATAACAACTATCTAGAACACTATAGGGCTTTTTGTAGCATCAAGTCTGTTTGCTTTACGAGGACTTTTCAAACGCGAGTGTACCATGCACTTAGCGGCAAACCTTTCGGATACCATCGTCCGAGAAATGTGCCATCGAAAAAGTGAGACCTTTGCAAAGAATTACTTCACATTTGACCCATCATAAAATGGCGAAGAATAATTCAAAAAATAAGCTGCAAACAGGAAAAATAAACCTAATTAATGGTTAGATTTTTAATTTTTCTTACAGTCAGAAAGGATTTTTGTGGGTGAATCTGTCTTCACTTAAAAGTAGTGTGTTTGGGTAGAAATTTATGCCAAGAATTCTAAGAAAATCACTAAAACCCTCATCCTAGGTCTCAGATTATTGTTTAAAATTGTGAAAAAAATAGGAAAATATCTAGAGGCTTTGGGCTATTTTTCTTTAATTTTTCGATTTTTTCAAAAATTATTTGGGTTATTTAAAAATTAAAGAAGCTGCTGACACTCTGGGAATAGTTTGCTTTTTTTTGCAATGTGAAACCTTTTGGATGGTATGTCTCGGCCAAGGATGGTATCCGAAAGGTATGCACAAAAATGCATGGTAT